>Ga0247727_10016853_pt1 | contig 11716 bp, 7 predicted proteins | sample WisWelCaveWW1625_FD_202498 | JGI IMG/M metagenome (GOLD analysis project Ga0247727, IMG submission 202498) | Biofilm microbial communities from Wishing Well Cave, Virginia, United States - WW16-25 | ecosystem: Environmental > Aquatic > Deep subsurface > Groundwater > Cave microbial mat | place... | reverse complement strand
CTGGCCTGGCACACGGTCAGACGAATCGGCCCCGCGGCCGTGCTGCGCACGCAGTTCCCGATGCTTTTGCCCGACGCCGGCGCGCCGCCGACGGTATCCGTGGAGTTCACCAACTACTGCAACCTGCGCTGTCCCTACTGCACTTCCCCCTTGAAGCTGCGCGAGCAGGGGCTGATGAGCGAGGAGACGCTGGCGTGCCTGGTCGAGCAGCTCCCCGCGTGCGCACGGCCGCGCGTGCGGGTCGTGGGCAACGGCGAGGCGACCATCCACCCCAAGTTCGCCCAGTTCATCCGCGCGCTTTCGGGCGCGACGCGCATGCTCACGCTCATCACCAACGGCCAGTGGAAGCACGAAGAGACCGCCTTGGCCATCCTGTCCGCGCCGGTCCACCTGGTGGAGGTCTCGCTCGACGGGACCACCAAGGAGCACTACGAACGCTCTCGCCCCGGCGCCAACTTCGAGCGGCTGCTGACGAACCTCGTCCGCCTCCGCGAGCTGCGCGCCAAGGACCGGCGCACGCTGATCAACATCCGGGTGATGCTCCGGCCCTCCGAGCGGGCCGACGAGACCCGCATCCTCGGGTTCTGGAAGGGGTATGCCGACACGGTGATGTCGCAGTACCTCATCGACGCGGGGGGACGCGACGACGACGTGTACGCGCCCGTGCGGGGCACGGACAGGTATCCGCGCTGCACGCTGCCGTTCAAGGTGCTCGACGTGCACTGGAACGGCAATGTCCCCATGTGCGCCTACTCGGGCCGGCAGATTGGCGATCCGGAGGGGCTGAGGCTGGGCAACATCCGGTCGCGCACGCTGATGGACCTGTGGAACGACGCCCTCATCCGGCAGTACCGCCGGGCGCACCGCGATCGCGACCTTTCCGGCATGCCCATCTGCAACGGCTGCTTCGGATCGTAGGCAGCCGCCCCCGGCACAGCTCCTCTCTCGGCCCGTCGAGAACCATGCGGTTGCGGGCAACCATGCTAGATCTAGGCGGCATGGCCACGGCCAACGGCAGCGGGGGGCCCGGCGCCCAGAGTGGCGGCGAGGAGGCCCTGCAGCTTTCCCGATACTGGCGTATCCCGCTGAAGCGGAAATGGCTGGTGCTGGCGGTGGCCGTCGCCGCGGCGGGCAGCGGGCTGCTCTGGGCCTTGCGCCAGACCAAGATCTACGAGGCGTCGGCCACGCTGGACATCGAGCCGCACGCCCCCAACGTGCTGGGCGGCCAGGTCAGCGAGGTCGTCGACCTGGGCTCGGGGACCTACTGGAACAACCGCGAGTATTTCGAGACCCAGTACAAGATCCTGCAGAGCCGCGAGACGGCCGAGGCCGTGGTCAAGCGGCTTGGCCTGGAGAAGAACCCGCGTTTCTTCGGCAGCAAGCTGCCGCCCGGGAAGTTCAATACCCGCGGGGTGGCGACCACGGCCGAGATGTTGCGCGTGCGCATGCGCGTCGAACCGCTCAAGGACACGCGCCTGGTGAGGTTGTTCGTGCGGCACCCCGACCCCGAGCTGGCGCAGCTTTTGGCCAACACCATTGCCCGCACCTACATCGACCAGAACCTCCAGCGCGTGCTCGCCTCGACCGCCGGCGCGCTCGAGTGGCTCACCAAGCAGCTCGACACCCTGCGCAACCGGCTCTCCGACTCGGAGAAGAGCCTCTACGAGTTCAAGCGCAGCAACAGCGTGCTATCGGTTTCGCTCGAGGACCGGCAGAACCTGATCTCCAACGAGCTGCAGAGCTTCTCCGACGCGCACATCAAGGCGCGGACGGCGCGTATCGAGCTGGAGGCGCAGCGCCGCGAGCTGCTGGTGTCGCAAGAGAGCGCGGCCACCAGCGAGGTGGTGTGGCCGCGCGTCGCCAACGACGAGCTGTTGCAGGAGTACAAGTCCCGCTACGCCAAACTGTTGGTCGACGCCAAGGGTCTGGAGACCCGCTATGGCAAGCTCCACCCGCGCGTGCAGGATCTCGAGGCGCAGCTTGCGCAAGTGCGCGAGGCCGTGCGCGGGCAGGTCGAGATGCTGCTGCGCGCCAACGAGTTCGAGTACCAGGCCACGCGGCGCAAGGAGCGCGACCTGGAGCGCGCTCTGGACGACGTGCAAGCACGCGGCCTGGGCCTGGGCAAGCTGGCCATCGAGTACAACCGGTTGCTGCGCGAGCGCGAGCACAACGAGAAGCTCTACGAGATGGTGCTGGCGCGGACCAAGGAGACCGACCTGGCCCAGCTGCTGCACTTCAACAACATCTCGATTCTCGACGAAGCGCTCCTGCCCGAGGGTCCGGTGAGCCCCAAGACACGGCTCATCGCCGTGGTGGCGCTCCTGCTCGGGCTGGGTCTGGGCATCGCCCTGTCGTTCCTGCTCGAATCGCTCGACTACACGGTACGCTCGCACGAGGACGTCGAGGCCGAGCTGCGCGTACCGGTGCTCGGCGTCCTCCCCGCGCTGGCCGCCGGCCGCAACGGATCCGTCTACGGCGGCAACGGCAGCCAGGGCAAGGGGAGCGAGCATCGGCACGATGACCTGATCGTCGACGCGCAGCCCCGATCGATCGTGGCCGAGTGCGTGCGCGCGGTACGAACCAACCTGATGTTCATGGGCACGGAGCGGCCCTTGCGCAAGATCCTGGTGACCAGCCCGGGGCCCGAAGAGGGCAAGACCTTCGTCGCCACCAGCCTGGCCGTGGTCATGGCGCAGAGCGGCAAGCGCGTGTTGCTCATCGACACCGATCTGCGGCGGCCCCGTCTGGACAAGGTCTTCGCCGGATCGGACACGTCCAAGGGATTGACCGTCGCCATCGCGGGGCACGCCCGCGTCGACGACGTGGTCCAACCGACCCGGGTCGAGAACATCTCCGTGCTTCACTGTGGTCCGATTCCGCCCAATCCGGCGGAGCTGTTGCACACCAAGCGCTTCGCGGACCTGATCGAGCGGCTTTCCGGCGCGTTCGATCTGATCGTGATGGACAGCCCGCCTCTGGGGGCCGTGACCGACGCGGCGATCCTCTCCCGGCTGGTGGACGGGACGCTGCTGGTGGCCCGCCAGGGCAAGACGCACAAGGCGGCGCTGCGTCATGCCGCGCGTCAGCTCCAGGACCTGGGATCGGTGGTGCTCGGGGTGATCCTCAACGACGCGCGCTTCGAACGGTCCTCCTACTATCGCTACGACTACTACCGAAAGTACGGCTACGGCTACGGCCCGCGTGAGGAACGGCCCACCGCGGGTTAGCGCGGTACCCCACGAAGTTCGTTGTCTGAAGGCCGAGCGCAGCGAGCAAGCGAGGGGGGCCTGGCGGCCGCGGTCTTCCTCGCGCCCCTGCTGTGCGGATCGTCGCGGCCCTGGGCGATCGTTCCGCTCCTGCTGATCATGCTCGCGTCCGCTGTGGCGTCGGGGCGTGGGCGTCAGGGGCTGCGCCTGGACATCGTGCTGCTTTTCGGGCTGCTCGCGCTGGCGGTGACCGTGCTCCAGGCGGTGCCGCTCCCCGGGGCGGTCGTTGGCCTGCTCTCTCCCGAGGCGCACCAGATCCAGCAGGACGCGCTCGGCCCGCTCTCCGCCGCACGGTCCGGCCCGATGACGTTGTCGCTTTCGCCCGGGGCCAGTTGGATCGAGGCGGCCAGGATCGCGCTGCTGCTGCTGGTCTACGCCGTGGCGCGGGACGTGGCGTCGCGGGCGTCGCGTCCGCTCGTGGCCGTCTGTGTGGCCGGCGCGGCGGTCCTGGTTGCGGTCGTCGGACTGGCGCATGCCCTGGTCGGCGCGGATGCCATCTACGGCGTTTACCGGCCCGCGGGCGTCCAGCAGGTAATTGGGCCGTTCGTCAACGGCAACCACCAGGCGGGGCTGCTCGCCATCGGCGCCGCCATGGCGGTGGGCCTGTCGTTCTCGGCGCGGGATCCCAGACACCGTCTCCTCTGGGTGATCGCCACGGCCCTCATGGGGGTGGCGGGCGTGTTCACGCGGTCGCGCGGCGGCATCCTGGCGATCGTCGTGGCCGGCGTGGGGGCGCTGGTCGCTTGCGCGGGACGTGACCGGCTACCGCGCTTCTTGCCCGCGGCGATCCTCGCCGTGCTGCTGGCGGGGGCCGTCGCGCTGTCCGACGTCGTGGTCGAAGTGTTCTCGGATACCGACACTAGGAAGGTCGAGATCTGGAAGCCGGCGCCCGAATACCTGGGCGACTTCTGGCTTACCGGCGCCGGACGGGGTGCGTTTCCGGTCGCCTACAAGCGCTACCAGCGCCTGGCCGACGAGCGCACCTTCACGCACGCGGAGAACGTGCCGCTCCAGGTCCTCTTGGACTACGGTGCCGTGTTCGGCGGTCTGTGCGTGCTGGGAGCGGCCGGGGGTCTGCTGTGGTTGCTCGCCAGGCGGCATGCCTCCAGCCACGAGGCGGCGGCCGCCGCGGGACTCGGCGCGCTGGCGCTGCACAACCTGGTGGACTTCAACCTGGAGATCCCCGGCGTGGCGGTGCCCGTGGCGGCGCTGCTCGGCGCACTGTCGGCGCGGGACGGCCCCCGGCCGTGGAAGTGGCGCTTGCCGCGCGTGGCGTTTCTGGGCATCGCTGGCGCCACCGCGACGGCGGCCCTGGTCCTGGGCTTGTGCGCAAGCGGCGAGCGCGACGAAGCCCGCGTCCGCGCCGCGGCCCGGACCGGATCGGACGCCGAGTTCCGGGCCACGCTGGTAGGCGCGCTGCACCGGCAGCCCGCCGACCACCTGCTGCCGCTGTTCGCGGCGCAGCGTGAGGCGCGCAAGGTGGCGGAGGGCGAGGCCGCCGGCCCCCTACCGTGGGTCAATCGCGCGCTCACCCTCTTTCCAGGATCCTACGATGCCCACCTCATGGCGGCGCGCTTTCTCGCGCGCTCCGGAAGGCCGGGCCAGGCCGTGCTCGAGTACCGGCTGGCGATCGACGCGCGCCCGGCGCGGACCGAGCCGTTGCTCCACGAGATGGCGGGGCGGTGGCCCCGCTTCGAGCAACTGCGTGACGTGGCCCGGGATCGCGACGCGAAGCTTTTGCGCTTTGACCTGCTCGCCATCGTCCTGGATCGCGCAGGCACGCGGGACCAGGCGGACCGCGCCGACCAGGCGCTGCTGGGCGTCGACCCCAGGCATCGTCGGGCGCTGTCGCGCCGCGCCTGGCGCGCGCTCGACCATGGGACGCCCGCCGAGGCTCGTGCGCGTGCCGCGGCGCTTCTGGCGGTGGATCCCGGCCAGGCCGGGTGCGTGGCCGGGACCGCGCTCCTTCGCCAGGGACGTGCCGCCGAGGCGGCCGCCGAGTTCCGGCGAGCCGCGTCCGCGGACCCCGGCGAGCGCCGTGCATGGCTGGGGCTGGCGCGCGCCTCGCTGGCGATGGGAAGCGCGCCGGTTATGGATTCGGCCCTCGATCGTGTTCGGATGATCGCGCTCGGGCAGCCTTGGGCGGCGGAAGTGGAGCATGAGGTCGGCGCCATCTTCGAGCAGGCCGGTCGCCTTGCCGAGGCGCTTGAGGCCTTCGACGCCGCGACGGCGCTGGATCCCTCCCGCGTCGGCGCATGGCAGGGCGTGCTGCGGGTCGCCGAGCGGCTCGGCCGTGCGCAGTCCGCCGCCCGCGCCCGCGCCGCGTTGCGGGAAGGGGAGGGCTTAGGACCGAGCGGACCCCGTTGAGGGCTCGCCGCGAAACGGCAGGGCGGAAACGACCCGCGCTTCCGCCTTGGCGTTCCGCACCACCCAGATGCCCAGCCCGGTCCCCATCCAGAGCACCGGCTGGTAGACGGCGCCGACGGTGGTGATGAGCACGCAGCAGAGCGATAGCCCGACGGCCAGCGCGCCGATTCCGGCGGGTTCGTGACGAGCCCTCCAGGCGCGCTGCAGGCTGTAGGCCAAGAACCCGAGGTAGAGCAGCGCCGCCGGGACGCCGGCTTCGGCGGCGTTTCTCAGCGGGATGCTGTGCGTGTCGGGGTTGCGCCCGTAGCCGTGCGTGGCCGGAGTCAGGCGGTAGTAGCGGTCGAACTCCTCCGGGAAGCTCCCCGCGCCCAACCCGGCGAGCGGGTGTTCGCGCATCATCGCCAGGGCGACGGTCCAGATCGACACCCGCCCGGTCAGGAAGCGGTCGGCGGATTCGGGGCGGATGGTTCGCTCGAAGCGCGGCTCCGCCGCGGGCTGGTTGTGCAGGTAGGCGGCGCCGTAGGCTGCACCGATGAAGACCAGCATCGTCACCACGCGGATCCAGCGGCGAGCGCCGGAGGAGGACAGCGCCAGGAAGGCCGCGGATCCGATGAGCAGGGCGAAGGCCGTGGAGCGCACGAAGCTCATGGCGATGCCCACCCCGAGCATGGCGGCCGCCCCTAACAGAAATCGCCGCGGCCGGTAGTTCCTCGCCAGGTAGAGCGCGGACATCAACGCCACCGCGAAGTTGGCGCTCACGTCCTGGCCGCTCATCGCCTTGTGGGCGCCGAGCCGCCCCTCGCGCGCCTCGGGCAGCACGGCGATGTGCAGGAGGAGCGACGCGACCGCGCCGATGACCAGCGCGCGCAGGGCGTGATCGAGATCCTCGCGGCCGGCGAAGAGGGCCCTCGGCATGCAGTAGCCGATGAGCAGGCCGAGGATGCCGAGGGTGTAGACCAGGCCGTCCCAGCGAGTCGGGGTCCACAGCAGCGACACGAACATCCACATCACCACGACGGCGAGGAGCCAGAAGCCGCCATCCAGCGGCAGCAGCCGTCGCAACGCGGCGCGCAGGTCGAAGAGGGTGAGGAGCAGCGCGGCGTAGGCGAAGGTGAGGAAGCGCGTCCCCGCCCAGGTGCGCAGCATCGGCTCGAGCGGCATGGCCATCATCAGCAGCGCGAGCGCCGCCGGACGCTGGAGCAGCACGAACAGCGCGAAGCCCCCGTGCAGAAGCAGGGCGGCGGTCAGCGCTGCGCTCTCGCGCTGACCGGTCGCGGACTCGACCGCCAGGGCGGCGAGGATGGCGATGGCGTAGGCGAACAGCGCCATGCGCAGGCCACGCCGCCGGCGCGCGTCGAGGGCAGAAGTCATCGGCGCCCGGCCCGCGCCCGGGCCAGGTCGAACAGCTCGCCGGCGATACGCTCCGCGGCGCACCCGTCGCCCGGGCCACACAGGCGCTCGACCAGCCGCTTCCGTCCCGCGCCATCCAGCGATGGATCGCGCAGGTACAGCGAGATCGCGTCGCAGAGCTGGTCGATCGAATGGACCAGGCGCATGGCGCGTTCCTCCAGCACGGGCTGGTAGTGCTGGTAACGGTAGAAGGCGGCCACGTCGATGCCGGCCGCGCGGCTCGCGGGAGTCTCGATCGCGAGGTTCACGACGGGGCGGTCGACCCTCGCGAAATCGAGCGTCATGGTGGAGAAGAAGTTCACGTTGACCGCGGTGTGGCGCAGCGTGGCCCGCATGATCTGCATGTCGCGCGCGCTGGGATTGCTCCAGCTCGGGTCCGCCGCGTGGAATGCCCAGGGGCGGACGACCCGGACGCCGCGGCGCGCGAGCTCGGAGAAGCGCGCGCCCTCGTCGTAGGGGTGCAGCCGGACCAGGACCTGGGGCGCGCCGGGGATCCTCCCCGCATCGATGGCGTCGGCCAGCTGCTGGACGATCCACTCCTCGCCCGGCAGCAGGCGCGCCGTGGAAGAGGTGTAGGCGACGATCGGCCGCGCCGGGTCGAGCCCCAGCGCCGCGCACAGCTCCTCGCGCGACAGGCCTTCGGCCGCGGGGTGGTCGTCGAACTGGGGAGTCCCGGTGATGGCGATGCGCCGTCGATCGACCGCCGGGTAATAGGCGAGCAGGTCGCGGGCCATCGCCTCACTCCACACGAAGTAGCGGTCGAAGGTAACCGCCATGCGGGTCTTGGAGCTGAGATTGTCCCACGACAGCACCGCCGCCGCCGTCGGGGTTCCCCGGGCGCGAGCCAGCCGGGCGACCGCGGTGTCGGACGGCAGCGAGGGGGCGGTCGAGAAGACGACGTCGGGCCGCGTCTCGTCGAGCAGCCGCTGCGCGTCCGTGCCGCGCAGGCTGCGCAGCGCGAGCCAGGACTCCAGCCGGTCGCCGGCGCGAAAGGCCGTGCGCGATACCAGCCAGCCGGCGCCGTCGAGCAGCGACAGCCCCAGGCGGCGGGAGAGCGGTCCGGCGCCGAGCAGCCGGGCGCGGCGCTCACGGAGCACCTGCTGGGGACGGCGGTGCTCGTGCGCCAGGTTCATGAGCACCTCCATCAGATGCGCGCCTCGGCCGACATCGCCGGGGGGGAGGCGAACCACCTGCGCGGACCGGGACGCGAACTCGGCCAAGAGCGGCTCCTCGCAGACGCGCAGCGCGGCGGTTACCAGGCAGCCCTCCGACAGTTTGTCGAGGAAGGGGGTGCGCAGGTAGTTGCGGATCGACCAGCCGTAGGGGAAGAGGACGAGCACCTTGGGCCGGGAGCGCGGCTCGGCGCGCGGCGCCAGGGCGGCGCTCACTGCGCCGCCATCCGGTCGGCGACGGCCGGCGCCGGAAGCGCGATGCCGAGCATCTCGAGCACCGCCCTGGCCACTCGCCACGCGGCGCGGCCGTCCACCGCGCCGCACTGCATCTCCACCAGGCGGCGGCGTCCTTCCGCGTCGCGCGCGCGATTCCTGATGTACTCAGCCAGCTGGGCGAGGATCTGGTCGAGCGAATCGCACACCCGCGCCGCGCCAAGCTCGACGGCCGGCCGGTAGTGGTCATAGGCGTACATCTGGCGGAGCAGCGCCGAGCCCGGGCTCTGCGGTCCGGCGTCGTCGAACGCCAAGTTGGCCACGGGAAGGTCGAGGACGCAAGCGTCCAGCGTCATCGTCGAGGCGAAGTTCAGGTTGACGGCCGAGTGCAAGAGCGAGCCGCACAGCGTGCGCACGTGCGCGTCGCCCGGCGACCACAGCGCCGGGTTGCCGTCGCCTTCCAGGTTGGTGGGCGTGCAGCGGATGTCCGGGTGCGAAGCCAGCGTATCCCGGTACCACGACGGCGCCGCCTTGGGGTGCGGGCGATAGAGCAGGGTCGCCGGGCCCACCGCCCCGCGGGAAAGCGCCCGCGCGATCTGACCCAGCACGCGGGGCTCGCTCTCCATCAGCGAGGCCGGGACTCCGGAGTAGAGCACCACGGGCCGGTCCGCGGGCGCGTCGATGCCGCTGAAGAACTCCTCGCGCGCCGGACGCACGTCGGCGCGCCGATAGAGGTCGAACTGGGGAACGCCGGTCGCCACTACCGATTCCGGCGCGATGTCCGGATAGAGCCGCAAGAGCTCGTCGCGCATGTGCGCGCCCCACACCAGCGTCCGCTGGAAGCGCACCGGCAGCCGCGACTTGGAGGAGAGGTTGTCCCAGGAGGTGATGGCCGTGACTACGGGGATACGCCGGTCCTCGGCCAGCCAGAGGACGGGACGCTCGTAGTAGTTGGCCAAGGGAACGGTCGAGAAGATCAGGTCCGGTCGGACGCGATCGAGCATCTCGCGCTCGGCGAAAAGACCGCCGGGCGGCGCGTAGCAGGTCCGGCCGAAACGCCGCCAGGCCGCGTCGGGCACGGGGCGCAGCAGCCGCGCCAGCAGGTGGTTGGCGCGCCGTCGCAGGCGAGCGCGCAACCGCGCCACCGCGAGATCCCGCTGCCACTTCACGCGGGCGGCCACCGTGCCGAGCCCGAGAAAGAAGGTCGACCGATCCACCTCGAGCGCATAGCTTCGCCAGCGGCCGAGCGGGTAGGCGCGCAGCGGGACCAGGGCGATGCCGCGCCGCTCGCAGTCGGCGCGCAGCGGCGGGTGCGCGAAGGCCGGGGTGGCGACGGTGAGCTCGGCGTGCTCGCACATCAGCTCGGCCACCTCGGTCCTGAGGTTGTTGCGGATCGACCAGCCCAGCGGCGCGAGCACGAGGATGCGCGGCCGGCTCACGGCGGTCCGGCGCAAAGCGCGGCGAGGTCGTCGAGTCGCTCCAGCACGTGGTCCGGATGCGCCTTCTCGGCCTCGGGCCGCCGCAGGCTGTGCAGGACGATGGCGCACCTGGCGCCCGCACCCCGCGCCAGGGCGGCGTCGGCCACTTCGTCCCCCACCACCAGCACTTCCGCGGCCGGCACCGACCAGCGTTCGCAGAGGTAGGCGATGTGCTCGTTGCCCTTGGCGAATCCCGGGCGGGTCGCGAGCACGAACTCGAACAGCGGCAGGAGCCCCGAGCGCCGCACGCGCGGATCGAGGTCGTCGGCCGGCGCGGCGCTGGACACCGCCAGGCGCACGCCCCGCGCAGCCAGCTCGTGCAAAGCTGGTTCGGCGCCGGGATAGGGCGCTACGGGGATGCGCTCGAGGTTGAGCGCGGTGAAAGCCGCGCTGAGCCGTTGGAACTCCTCCTGGGCGAGGCGGCGACCGGCCAGATCCTCGGCGATGCGGTCGAACAGGAGCCGGCGCGCTACGCCCGAGTTCCTGCGATAGCTGTCTTCCGCGGCCGCCGCGCCGACGCCCAGCAGGGGCGCCAGCAGATCGGCGGCATGTCGGGCCTTGGCGGACAGTGAATCGACGACGGTGCCGTCCCAGTCGAACACGACGTGGTGGTAGCCGGGGGTCAGAGCAGGTCCTTCCGGCCGCGCGCCGAGAGCTCGGCGACGATCCGTTTCACCTCGGAGGCGCGGTCTCGCGCGCAGATCAGGACCACGCCACGCTCGGCGATCACGATGAGGTCGTCCAGTCCAAGTGCGGCCAAGGTCGTTCCGTCGGAGAGCAGCATACACCGCGCGGTGTCGATGGCGAAAACATCGCCCGCGACGGCGTTGTCCCGTGCGTCGTGCTCGAGCAGGCCGGCCAGGCCGTCGAGGCGTCCCAAGTCCAGCCTCGGGTAATCGAGCGGCACGATGCCGCACAGCCCCTCGCGCGTCGCCGGCTCGAGGATGGCGTGATCGAGCGAGAGCCGTGGCGTGCTGGTGTCCTCGCCGGCATCGCCGGCCGCGACGCGCTCGGCGGCGAAAAGGATACCGGGCTGGAGGCGCCGCATCGCTTCCAGCAAGGCGCGGGCGGGCAAGACGAACATCCCGCAGTTCCACAGGTGCTGTCCCCCGGCGTGGATCCGCGAGGCCGTGGCGGCGTCGGGCTTTTCCACGTACTCGTCGAGGCGCGAGTACGCTGGGTGCAGGGAGACGCCGGGGAGGAGCCAGCCATAGTCGGTGGAGGCGTCCTTGGCCGGCGTTCCGAACACGAAGAAGAGGCCGTGGCTGCGCGCCGCCGCGACCGCCGTGCGCACGGCCGTGACGACGGGCTCGGGGTCGGCCACCAGGTGATCGGAAGGCAGCACCCAGAGGATCGGGTCGCCCTCGACGCGCAGCGCGGCCAGGGCCGAGAGCGCCACCGCGCGTGCCGTGTCGCCGGCAGCGGGCTCCAGCACGAGGTGGGCGCCCGGAGCCTCGGCCTGAAGCTCGGCCGCGTGCTCCCGGCTGCCCACGACCAAGGTTCGCTCGCGTCCGATACCCAGCGCGGCGACGCGCTCGAGCGTGGCATGGAGCAGGGTTCGTCCGCGGATGCGCAGCAGCGGCTTGGGAGCGCGCTGCCGCGCCAGCGGCCAGAGCCGCTCGCCCCGTCCGCCCGCCAGCACGACGGCAAAGACGTCGGTCACGTCAGCCGCACAGCAATTCGGCGATACGCTCGGAGGCATGCCCGTCGCCGAACGCCGCCGTGGCCGGCTGCGCCTCGGGGGAGGGAAGCCGCCGCAAGGCGTCGCGGATCGATTCGCCTGACGTGCCGGCCAGGATGTTGCGGCCGC
>Ga0247727_10016852_pt1 | contig 11716 bp, 11 predicted proteins | sample WisWelCaveWW1625_FD_202498 | JGI IMG/M metagenome (GOLD analysis project Ga0247727, IMG submission 202498) | Biofilm microbial communities from Wishing Well Cave, Virginia, United States - WW16-25 | ecosystem: Environmental > Aquatic > Deep subsurface > Groundwater > Cave microbial mat | place... | reverse complement strand
CAAAGAATACACTGCTGACACGCCCGCGCATTTCACGCGGCGTGTTCCGTTGAACGACCAGGCGGCGCCCGATCGAAGAGGGCGCATTGAAGAAACCCGAAATCGTGATGAACACGATTGCCAGAATAATCGAGTCGAGGTAGGAATACACGATTCCAGCGACCGCCATCCCAATGTAACTGATCGCCAGCCACGCGCCTTCGCGCAGGCGGTCAAATATTTTCGCCATGAGCAGGCTTCCCACCACGAAGCCGATGGAGGTCAAACCCTCCTGCAAACCATATTCAAACTCGCTTGCTCCCAACGCGCGTATCGCAAATGGCAACAACAAAGCATTGGACAACCCGAACGCGATCAGCACAAGAACTTGAACCGAAAACAAGGAACGCAGGACAGGCGTATTGATAACCTGACTCACACCCGCGCGCAGGTTTTTGATCACCACCGCCGCGTTGGTTTCTTCCTCCGCTTGAATGGGTTTGATGCGGATCAGGAAAACGCAAATCGCCGAGAGGATGAACGAAACCGCATCGAGGTAAAAAGCCAGGTTGATATTTGCCGCGGAAGCGATCAACCCTGCCGCGGCAAAGCCGACCGCTGTCGAGCCGAACCCACTGATGGCGATCAACGAATTGGCGGCGGCGAGTTCCTCATCCGAAGCCACCTCGGGCAATACGCTTTCATGCGCCGGGTCGAAGAACTGACCGATGGCGCTGGTGAGCATCACCACCACATACAGCCAGATAACATTTAATGGAACGAGGATCGGGACAAGCAAGATCAGGATCGTGCGGAGAATATCCGCGGTGATCATGATCGTCTTGCGGTCGTAGCGGTCAACGAATACGCCGGCGAAGAGTCCCACCAGCAGGCTGGGGGCGGCGGTCGCCATCAGCATCAGTCCCACGCTGAGGGCGGAACCTGTCAAACGGAAAATATAAATGGATGCCGCAATCGAGGTCAGGGCGCTCCCCATCGTGGAGATCAGTTGGCCCGTCCAGAGTAGCGAAAAATTTCGGTTCCGAAAAACAGCAAACGGGGAGAGAGAAGCGGAAGTCGAATTGGTCATGTGAAAATCTCCTCAGGATAATTGTTCACGTTTGTGGCTGCTTCCTGCGCCGTCCTCGGCGCAGGATTCCATCGAAAAACGCCGCTCCACAGGAGTGCTTCGCGAAGGACGGCGGCTTTAGCCTATCTGGATAATTTCTCGAGTTCCGCGATCATGTTCTTGATGAAGTCGAATCCGCCCTGCCAGAATGCGGGCGATGTAATATCCAGCCCTGCTTCGTTGAGGATCTTCATCGGCGATTCGGACCCGCCGTACGAAAGGATTTTTAGATATTTGGATACGAAGGCTTCACCCTCAAGCCGATATTGTTGATAGAGCGCCAGCACAAGCAATTGACCGAAGCCATAGGCATAGGTATAAAACGGCACGTTGAAAATATGCGGGACGGTGAGCCATTCCCATTTGAACTCATCCGAGATTTCAACCGCGTCCCCGAACTGTTCCGCGAGATTCGCCATGTAAGCCGTTGTCAACTCTTCGACGGAGTCGCCCTCGTCAACCAGTTGATAGGCATCGCGTTCGAACAACGTAAAATAGGTTTGGCGAATGACCGTTACATACGCGTCGTCAATGGCATACGCCAGCAAATCGCGTCGCACGGCGGGGTCGGTCTCCTGTTGTAAAAGCAATTCAGTCAACTGCATCTCGGCGAATACTGAAGCGGTTTCGGCGAGCGGCAACGATGCGTGCAACGTCATGATCGAATGTCCGCCAGAGAGCATGTTGTGTATGGCATGACCCAATTCGTGCGTGAGGGTGGCAATGTCGCGCGCCCGCCCCTCATAATTGACCATCACCCACGGAGTCAACTCCGGCAGGGGCGCGTAACAAAACGCGCCGCCGCGCTTCCCATGCCGCGATTCCGAGTCAAGATGCTTCTCGTCAAAAACGCGCTGCGCGAGGGTTGCAACATGCGGTGAGAATTTGCTGAAACTCTCCATCACGAGTTTCCTGCCTGTGCCATACTCGAATGTTTTATCTGCCTCCACCAGCGGGGCATAAATATCATAGCGGCGCAGTTTACCCGAAGGGATGCCGAGCCAGCCAGCCTTCAATCGAAAATATCGCTGGAATATTCCAACGTTCCGGCGGCATACATCGAGCAGGGTGTCCACAACCGCGTCTGGCAGGTCATTACCCAAATTCCGCGCGCTGATCGGTGAGGTATAGCCTCGCAACTCCACGGCTTCGGCGTTCCAGTCCCGAACGCGGTGCAGATAAATTTGAGCGAGCACCGCAGAATTTTCTTCGTAGACGCGGTAGAGTTCACGATACGCGGCTGTACGAATCTCGGCCGAGGGATTGCGGAAGTATGCTCCGAGTTGATCGCGCGTGAGTGTTTCCTCTTCGCCGTCCACTTGTAGCGTGAAAACGAATTTGTTCGTGATCATCTCATACAGGTTGACCAGCGCGTCAATTCCATTCACGTCCTTGACGTTGATCATTTTCTCTTCGAGTTCGCTGAGCGTGAACGGTTTGAACTGCCGCATCGCTTCGAGAAAATATCGCAGGTCGCCGCTTTGCTCGATCAGTTTTTTTGCAGCCTCATCGGGCAAATCCTTGAACCACAGGTCGAAGAACAACATGCGGTTGCTTGAATCGGTCAATACCTGACTAACACGATCCCGCAGATTCAACGCAGATGGACTCTGTGTATCCTCCGTCAATAGAAGATCCGAGTATGCCTCGACCCTGCTCGTCAGGATATTGATGGATTCCATCCCCTCGAGAGCTTTGCTGAACTCCCGCGCTGAAATTTTCGGAGTAAGCAACTCGCGCATCGCTTCGAACCCAGCCAGGGCTTGGTCCAGTTTCGAGAAATTTTCAGTCAACGCCTCGTCAACTGGTTCTGCCAGCAAATCATTCAGCGACCAGCGTGTGGGTTTTTCGATTTGCTCCATAGTTTTCCTCCGAGTTCGTCATTGCGAGGAGCGCTCCTGCTCGCCTGCCCCGATGCTCTTGTGGGGTTGCGACGAAGCAATCCTCTATTTGACAAGGACGCTACGCGGCTTCGTCCGGCGCGCCTACCTCGCAATGCCGGAATCTATTTACTCTGACGACGCGTATTTGCGGCGCACGCGACCAGCGCTGTCTTCACCTGGAAAGGCGTCAGGTCGGGGTGCTTGGCGCGAATCAAGGCAGTGATCCCTGTAATATGAGGGGCCGCAAAACTGTTCCCGGTGCACGTCAGGTATTGCTTCCTATTCCATGCAACCTTCACGTCAATGCCCGGCGCGCCAAATTCAACCGGCGGATTAGGGTTGTAATAATAAGTAAAAGGATCGTGCCCATCATGCGCGGCAACGGAAATGACGGAGGAAAATAACGACGGATAACTTGGCTCGGGAATGTTGTTGACCGCTGAAACGAGGTTCATGTTCTTGAAATAAGCCTGGTCGGCGAGATCGTGGAATAAACCAAAATATTCCTCCAGTGAAGTGCTCAGACTCAGGTTGACAACCTGCATGTCGTTTTCGATTGCCCAATCCAACCCCGCCGCGAATTGGATGGCGCGCCCAGCCATGTTGCGGCCCAGCACGCGCACACTATAGATCTCCGCTTCCGGCGCGATGGAGTGGATAATACCGGCACAGGCTGTGCCATGACCCGACACGTCACCAGGCTTCTGATCGGGCTTTACGCGATAATTATTTTCCGCCTTCGCGTCATATTCGATGATCACCCCTCCCCGCACGCAATCATCCAGCGCGGGATGGTCATACTCGACGCCGCTATCCACGACAGCCACGCGTATGCCCTTGCCAGTGCTGTCTCCCCATGCCCACTTCGGCGTTAGTCTGGCAAGCGGACCCTCAGCCAGCAACTCCCGGATGGCATCCGGGGTGAAATGCTGGGACCATGCCGGTCGCAAAGATTCTTCGGGCATTTATCTGAACCTGCGAGTCGAAGCTCGGTGATATTCTGCAAAAACATTCAACACCTGCAAGCAGGCTTTCCGTTCCGCTTCTCCCAACATGCTGATATCATAAAATAAATCAGCCAACTCCATCAGTTCTGGCACCCGGCTTTTTTGGTCCAACGCCTGGTCCAACACCGATTGAATATCAGTCGAATCCTGGGTAGCATCGGCAGTGGCTAACCGTTGTAACCCCAACACGAGCGCTTCTTCAATACTCTCAATTTGCTGGGATTGGTCAATCGCCATGGCGGCTTGCTGGGCAAACATACCGAGCAACTCCATATCCTGCATGTCGAAGGAGGCAGCGTTGATCTTATCCAGGACCTCCATGACACCGATAATGCGGTCATCGGAAAGCAATGGAGTTGCCAAAATGGAATTCGGAACATAGCCTGTGCTTTTTGCAAATTCCTGATTGAAGCGCGGATCCTGTTGCACATTGGATGTGGCGATTGGCTGGCCCGTCATCACTACATAACCTGCAATCCCTTTATCCAGCGGGAACTTCGTTCCTGTAAGGTCTCGTTCAGACGGACCGAAAGCGACCCTGAATTCCAACACCTGTTCCTCTTCGTTAACGAGCAAAATGGATGCCGCGGTCGCATCGAAAATTCGCCCCGCCGCCTCCACAATGGACTTCAACAACTCATCATTGGATTTAGGCAAAACCGCGCGCCGGCTCGCCTCAATGGATACGAGCAAGCGTTGTAACTGCCCGGATAGTTTTTCTTCGTTAATATCGTCGTTTGGTTTCATAGTTCACTCGCCGTCTCCAGTATATTATAGACCTCTTGCGAAAGTCCGTTTGCCACAGAGAGCACAGAGAAAATGAGTTTTTCTCAAAGGTCTCTGTGAACTCTGTGGCTAAGCAACCGCTTACTTATGCAATAGGTCAAATGAAAAGTGGACTTACCGCAATGCACTACCGCAGAAAATCCACTTCTCACATCGTCAGTCCCGGAACTTAATCCAGAATGGGCTGATATCCCAGTTTGATGAGGGCGAACGCAATTGCAGGCAACTTCCTCACCATCGTGCGCCCGGCTAATTAAGCAGTTTTGCCAGAGGCCTTGGCGGCGGCTCTTTTAGCGGAGGTCTTGGCTGAAGTTTTGGCGAGATTCATCTTATGCGCCTTCACCTCAGTCTGGCGGGATGCCTTGGCAGTGGCTTTGGCGGAGGTCTTGGCAAGATTCATCTTGTGCGCCTTCACCTCAGTCTGGCGGGATGCCTTGGCAGTTGCTTTGGCGGAGGTCTTGGCGAGATTCATCTTATGCGCCTTCACCTCAGTCTGGCGGGATGCCTTGGCAGTGGCTTTGGCGGAGGTCTTGGCAAGATTCATCTTGTGCGCCTTCACCTCAGTTTGGCGGGATGCCTTGGCAGTTGCTTTGGCGGAGGTCTTGGCAAGGTTCATCTTGTGCGCGGCAACTTCATCAACAATAATATTGTCGAGGGCTTTGCGTTCGTCACTGCGCAAGGTTGCTCGAACCGCAGACAGTTTCTTGACCACACGTTTGAAAGCTTGATTGGTTTTCATTACATATCTCCTGTTTGATTTGGGTTTTTGGATCACGTTGCACTTAATATACAACGTTACCAACTGCCTGTCTGTCACTTAGACGACATAGGGAATTAGACCAGCATCCTGGTTTCCAATTCTTTGAGCGCCTTATGATCGAGCAACACGATCCTGCCGCGCCCGGTGATCAGCAAACCGTTGCGCCGCCACTTACCCAGCGCTTTCGCAACCGTCTGGCGGATCAATCCCGTACGATGCGCCAGTTCATCCTGAGAAACGGTAATGTATCCCTCCCCTGTTTCCTGTTTCTCCAACTCCAACAACAGGTGCGCCAGGCGGGCCTGGGCGTCCATAAAAACCAGCGCGCTTTCACGTTCACTGCTCACCTGTAAACGGTTGGCAGTCAGCTCCAGCATACGACGCGCCAATTGAGGTTCTTCATCAATCACGCGGAGAAATGCCCCATGGGGAATAACGAGGAGTTCACTGGTTGCCCGCGCGATCGCGCTCGTTGAACGAACCTTATTCGTCAGGATTCCCAATTCGCCGAACAGGTCCCCCTTGCGCATTTCATTGATGACCATCTCGCGTCCATCCGGGCTGTTCAACACGATGGATATATCACCGGAGCGAACGATATATGCCAGTTCAGATTTGTCCGATTGAAAGAATAGCGCCTCCCCTTTATGAACATGCAGAAACCTGCTCGCCTGCGCCAGTGACTGCAAGGAGGCTTTACTTAATTGAGAGAACAGCGGAATGCCGCCGAGAAAATCCAATACCTCTGACTCAACTTTACCCTGAGAAATCATCAGCTCAACCTCTTGCTCACCAGCCGGAATGGACGTCAAGTTCTATCATTAATGAACACCATTGCGCGTCAATAGTGGCACTGAAACCCAAATACTCCTCAAACGATGAATGATTTAAGATTTTGAATGGGCGTTTGTGGGACGAGGTCACAGCCGGGCCAGACGGCATCCACGCCCGCCTCTTTCGCCCCGCGAACTGCCTCAACGACTTGAACCTCATCTCCCCGCCACAGCGTCTGCACGGGATCAATATTTCCAAACAGCGTCACGTCCTTCAACACCGCGCGCGACGCGGCAAGGTCATTCAACTGATCCACCGAGATCGCATCCGCGCCTGATTCCGCCAGCGCCTGCATGGACTTGTTCGTATTCCCGCACACCGACAACACACGCGGACCTGGAAGTTTTGCATGCAACTCCTTCAACGCAGGCAAAACAAATTGCTCGAACTTTGCGGGTCCGATAAACCCGGGCGACCCGCCCATCTCGTGGATGGTGATAAAGTCCACGCCTGAATTTTTATACGCGTTGCCGATCTGCGAAAGAAAAGAAGAAAGATGAAAGAGGGCATCAAGAACAACCTGCGGCTCTTTCTTCATTTCGATAAATAAGTTCTTCGGGTTGCAAAGATATAACAGCAACGTGTACGGACCTGGAATCAACCCCGAAATCACAACCTCCCTGCCAATATCTTCTTTCACCAACGAAATTGCCTCATACACCATCTCAATTCTCCCAATCCCCAATTCTCCAGTCACTAATTCTCCAATCTCTTTTGCACTCTCCACCACCGCCCCCCTCACCTGCGGAAATTGCAACTCCCCGCCCTCAAAAAAATTCAACTCTGCGCCCAGAGCCTCCGCAGGCGCGCACAAATCCAGGGGCAACGTTGCGGAGGGCATGCCCGTTAACTTAAATGTGCTCGCCGCGGCTTTCGCCATCTTTCGCGCGTCGCGATGGATTTCATGAAAGACCAGGCCTTCGCTTTCGAGTCCTGCCGCAGTGACGTGGATCAACCCGCAGAACGCGGGAGGCGCTGAAAGTTTTTCATCATTGAAAAGGGAAAGGATATCTGTTCGTGAACTGGTCATGGAATTTGGCGGAAAACGCGAAATCGAATTTCCTGCCCCAGCGGGCACAGCGGAAGCAAATCAACGCGATAACCTTTGCCAGCATATTCCTGCATGAATTCGCGCGCCTGCCTCAACACGGCGCGGTCATAACTGAATGGAAGCGCCATGAGTTTTTCAATCGCGGGGTGCATCTTCGCATTTGTCCTTTGATGATACAACCTGAATTGTAACTGCCACGCCTCCAACTCGCCATAGACGGAAAGCGCGGTGACGATTCCCTGTTGCAAATGTTTCACCTCATGGATCAGCAAAGTGAGCGCGCGCGGGTCATTGGGATTTGTATCCAGTGAATAATGAAATGTATTGAAATGGATCGTCCCAAGTACCGTCCAGAACGCGCCGATGTTTTTTCGCGCCTTCCAAAAGCCGATGTATGTTTTATGCGTATGCAAATACGACGCGGCAGTATGACCTTCCTCCCCAAACTGTTCAAGCGAAAGTAAAAGGTTTTGGCTCCAGGTTGCGCGGGTTATCTTTGATAGCACTTGAGAGTCTCTCCGATTACAATTGGCATGAGTATATATCATCTGAGGCAAACATGCGACCAGTTGCAATTCTTGGAATCGGACAGACCAAAATTGACGAGCATTGGGACAAGTCCCTGCGCGAGATCGGCGGGGAAGCCGCGTTTGCCGCCATGCAGGATGCCGGCGCCGAAAAAGTGGACGCGCTCTTCGTCGGCAACATGCTTTCGCCGTTGATTGACGGGCAGAACCAGCTCGGAACTTATTATGCGGATTGGATCGGGCTGTGGAAACAGGAGGCTGTGAAAGTGGAAGCCGCGTGCGCTTCGGGCGCGGCGGCGCTTCGCGCGGGACTGATGGCTGTTTCCTCCGGCGACATCGAATCAGCCCTGATACTCGGCGCCGAAAAGATGACCGACAAAGCCGGTCACGATGTGACCTCCGCGCTCGCCACCGCGGCAGACGCGGATTATGAAGTGGAGCAGGGCATTTCGTTCGTTGGCATCAACGCGCTGGTGATGCGAAGATACATGCACGAGTTCGGCTGGAAGCACTCAGACTTTGCCCCGTTCTCGATCAACGCGCACGCGAACGCCATGCATAATCCGTTTGCGCGGTTGCATCAAAAGATCAACGCCGATCAATTTGAAAGATCAAGCATGATCGCGACGCCGATCAACCTCATGGACGCGTCACCGATTGGCGACGGCGCGGCGGCTGTGGTCATCGTCCCGGCGGAGAAAGTCGCGTCGTTGAAGGGAAAGCCCAGGATAACGGTGGCGGGTTCGGCGTCCGCGACGGATGCGATTGCCGTCCATTCAAGAAAAGATCCGTTATTTTTATCCGCCGCGTATCAATCATCCAAACGAGCATACAAGATGGCAAACGTCACACAGGATGATATTGACGTGTTTGAATTGCACGACGCGTTCTCGATCATGGCGGCGCTTTCACTTGAGGCGTGCGGGTTCGCGGAACGCGGTCAGGGTGTGAGACTCGGCTTGGATGACGGGATCAGCCCGAATGGACGCGTGCCCGTCTGCACGCGCGGCGGATTAAAGGCGCGGGGACACCCGGTCGGCGCGACGGGCATCTATCAAATTGTGGAGGTCGTCCAGCAATTGCGCGGCGCGTGCGGCGAGACCCAGGTAGACGGCGCGAAAATTGGCATGGCGCAAAACATCGGCGGCTCGGGCGCGACCATCCTCACACACATCTTGCAGGCAGATTGAAATTGGATTTTTCATAAACCGTATCTGGGCAGGGAAATCAAACTCGCGCCAGATATGCCGACGGGTTCGTTGCAAACCCATTTTTGTCTTTGCAGATTCATCGTCTCTGTTTTATAATCCAAAAGTAAGGAGCAAGAATGTCAGACAAACGAAAAATAGACCGGCGTGACTTCTCTTACTACATGCAAGTGAAAGATGAAGCCACCAAACAGACCATCGGATATCTTTCCGATATCAGTTCGGGCGGATTCAAACTTGACTGTCCAAAGGAGATTCCCCCGGGGCAGGATTTCCGCCTGCATCTCGACCTCACACCCGAAATCGCCGACAAGAATGCCATGGTATTCATCGCGCGCAGTAAGTGGATCTCAAGGGATCACGTGGACCCAAGCACATTCAATGTTGGTTTTGAGATCGTTAACATCTCGCCCAGCGATATGGTGATCTTCCAGCGCATGTTCGAAAAGTATGGCTCGCAAAGTACGACGAAGAGTAAACGATCAGACGATTATTTGTGGAGATAAGCTCCAACGATATTGGTGCTTTATTACGGGCGGCTTTGCCGCTCGTTTTTTATTAGACTTTATCGGAAATGGGACCACGACAACATTTTGCCGCGAATTACGCGTGGCGCTGCGGCGCCATCACGAATCATTCGCGCAAATTCGTGAAAATTCGCGGCTAAAAATTTATTCCCGATAAAGTCTGTTGTAAAATTAGCGGTATGAAATATAAAACATTACGTTCCATCGTCCGCTTTGTGATGAAGATCATCGCTGATATCGAAGTGCACGCACCCGATGTATTACCGGAAGGCAACCTGATCGGCGCGGCGAACCATCTCGGCAGGCTGGATACCGCCGCCCTGCTGTGTGTGATTGACCGCGAAGACCTGATCATGCCCGTCGCGGAAAAATACAAGAACCATCCGATTTTCGGCGCAATTGGACGCGCCGCCAATGCCATCTGGTTGAATCGCTTTGAAGCGGACTTCTCCGCGTTGCGTGAAATCCTGACGCGCATGGAACAGGGTGGATTGCTGGTTATCGCGCCGGAAGGGACGCGCTCAAAAACAGAAGCCATGCAGGAGGCAAAGTTGGGCGTGGCGTTCCTTGCCAGCAAAAGCGGATTCCCCGTTGTGCCTGTCGCTGTCACCGGCACCGAAGACCGCGCCGTGCTTGAAAACCTGAAACGGTTCCGGCGTTCAAAGATTGTGGTGAGAGTGGGGCAACCCTTTAAGGTCGAAATCCCGAAAGGCAAAGGACGTGAACAAGCGATGCGTGAAGCAACCGATGAGATCATGTGCCAGATCGGGTCAATGCTTCCTGAAAGGTATCGCGGTTTCTATGCAGATCATCCACGTTTGAAGGAATTGGAGATTTTATATAGAGGGATAAAGGAGCAATAGCCATACTCCGAGTTCTTCGTTTTCTCATCCGCATCCTCCTCAATTTGATTGCCAGCTTCGAGATTCATGGAAAGGAAAATGTTCCGCTCACCGGCGGGATGATCCTTGCCGCCAACCACACCGGCATTCTTGATATCCTCATGGTCTATTTTGGGATAGATCGAACGGACTTATTCATCCCCGTCGCGGAAAAGTTTGAAAAGATCGGCTGGATCCGCTGGCTGGGAAAACACCTGAACTTTTTGTTCGTGGATCGCTTCAACCCGGACCTGAAAGCATTACGCAAAATGATCGCCCTCATGGAAGAGGGCAAGTGTCTCGTCATTGCACCGGAGGGGACGCGTTCACCCGCAGGCTCCTTGGCTGAAGGCAAACCGGGAGTCGCGTATCTTGCGGCGCGTTCAGGATTTCCAGTGGTTCCTGTGGCGATTACAGGAACAGCAGATGAAGCTGTTCTCTCAAACGTAAAACGATTCCGTAAATCGAACATCACCCTCACAGGCGGGAAACAATTTACCATTCCCCCACTGCCGAATAAAGATCGCGACGCGACGCTCCAAAAATACACCGACGAGATCATGTGCCAGATCGCTGTACTATTGCCTGAAAAATATCGCGGGTTTTATGTTGAGCATCCGCGATTAAGAGAGTTATTGCAGTTCCCAGATCAAGACAGCGACAGGATACATGCTTAACCCCGAAATTAATTTAGGACGCAGAAAAATGCTGATTCACGCAGATAAGAGCAAAGAATCAGCGTTTTCTGCGTGAATCAGCGTCCAAAAAAACTCATCCACGAAAGATTAATTTCGGGGTGAGGCATGTTTGTTTAAACGCCTCGTCAAGATTCCAATAATTGTAGATTCAAGTCACACAGTTTCCAATAATTCGCCTATCAGAAAGTAACATTTCCGCTGATGCAATTCACATCGCTGTACCATCAAAACCGGTTGAAAAGTCCTTTTCGTCGGTTAAATCAATGTAGTTCACCTGGCGAAAAATTCATAAAACCGTAAGATTTTCACATTCCTTTTGTAAGGGCGCCTCAATATACTAAGTAATTATCTCAAAACCCTTTGAGGGCATATAATTTGTATGCAGACAAAGGATAAACGATGAAGAAAAAGAAACCTTTACCAACGATCTGGGAAGTATCTGACGA
>Ga0247727_10016851_pt1 | contig 11718 bp, 11 predicted proteins | sample WisWelCaveWW1625_FD_202498 | JGI IMG/M metagenome (GOLD analysis project Ga0247727, IMG submission 202498) | Biofilm microbial communities from Wishing Well Cave, Virginia, United States - WW16-25 | ecosystem: Environmental > Aquatic > Deep subsurface > Groundwater > Cave microbial mat | place... | reverse complement strand
CGCGACGGCACACCGATGATGATGCGTGGACGCACGAATGCACTGCGGTTGTGCGCTTTCTGAATGAACCGCCTCAACATCTGCTCTGCCATTTCGAAGTCGGCGATCACCCCTTCTTTCATGGGCCGCACTGCAATGATGTTGCCCGGCGTGCGTCCCAACATTCTCTTCGCTTCCGTGCCGACCGCGAGCACTCGTTCGGTCTTTTTTTCAACCGCCACGACCGAGGGTTCGTTGAGCACGATCCCTTTCCCATGCACATAAATGAGGGTCGACGCCGTCCCCAAGTCAATGGCCAGGTCGTTCGAGAACCATCCGAAGATTTCACTCCCAAAACCCACGATTGCTCTCCCTCCCCTTCAGACTCTGACGACACACTCAGTCAGGCAATGCCAGTCGCCCCGCATCCAACACCTGGGTGCCGGCCACCTCGTCACCAAGACGCCGCCCCTGATCATTCCCGAGAATCAATACCGCTTCGAACGCAATGATTGCTGCCGACACAAGCCATCCCACATACGGGACGGCGAAGGCTACCTGCGCCACCGCAAAGGGCAGATTGCGGATAATGGATTCCCGAAACCCTGCTGCCTCGCGCCGGTCCGGAAGCACCGTCTGGAGACCGATCAACCGCTTACCGATACTGCGCCCACCGGCAAATCCATCAGCGATCAGTATATACGCCAATCCTCCAAGAAAACCTACCGGCACAATCATGTAACCAGCTGCCGCGACGATAAACAGATCGATCAGCTTGGCGATACCACGGTTGAGGACCTGCGCCTTGGGGTAGATCCCGCCACCGATTGAATGAATCCCGCTGACCTCCTCCGCCAAGGAATCTCCTTACAATTAGTGGCAAAGTATAGCAAATCAGACTACCTAGCACAAATAAAGACCATTCTCCGACAGATCAGGCATGGCCGGTGATATTCTTATCTTCACGAAAAACCACTCTACTTGATCGTAAGATCGCAGCCTGGAGGAAAGGTCGTCTCTTGCCTTTGAACAGATCCCTGGGTAGAATCCATCCATACGAAATTCCCGAGGGGTTGTCATGCTCAAATCGATACGCGAATCGTCTCATAGCTATCCGTGGCTCCTCAAGTCCATCATGGGGGTCATCGCCCTCGCCTTCGTCATCACCATGGGCTGGTGGGGGTTCCGTGATCAGCCCGGCGCCGGCTCCGTCGTCGCTTCAGTTGGAGATCTCACCGTGTCCCACGATGAATTCCGACGCGCCTATGAGAATACCTATCGCTTCTACAAGGACAAAGTCCCTGGAGAATTCAAAGACGAAACGATCAAGCAATTAGTGGTGGATCAACTCATCGATAATCGGACCTGGCTCATCGCGGCAAAGAACATGGGTCTCACCGTGGCTGACGACGACCTGCGTGAATTTATCATGCAGATCCCGGATTTTCAAAAAAACGGCTTTTTCGATCCGGAGATCTACCAACGGCTCCTGGCAGCGAATCATCTGACGCCCGCGATATTCGAAGCGATGGAAGCGAAAGAAGTGCTGAGCAACAAAGCCAGGATGATCATCCGCGACGCCGTGGCCCTTACTCCTGCCGAGCTTGCCGAGGCGCAAGCCCTCACGCTACGGCAAACGGAGTCAGATCCCGCAAAGGCCGCTGCGGCGAAAGACCGTGCCGTGCAGGACGTCCTCTTTCAAAAGCAGCAACGCGCTCTGATGGCCTACACTGAATCGCTCAAAACGACCGTCCCCATCAAGATCAACCGCGAGTTGCTCTAGCACCCTCGCCAGAAGCCATCAGGTCATAAAGTCATCAAGTCCTAAAGTCTCGAGCGGTCTTCGTCCGGGGCTTTCGGACTTGAAGACTTGACGACTTGATGACTTTCAGACTCTGTCAGAGGATCAACATCGCATCACCATAGCTATAGAAGCGGTACCGCTCGCGAACCGCCTCTGCATAGGCCCGGCGAAGAAATTCGGTCCCAGCCAATGCGGAGACCAGCATCAGCAATGTGGTACGTGGCAAGTGAAAATTCGTGAGGAGGGCATCGACCACCTTGAACGGAAACCCTGGCGTCATAAACATATCTGTCTCTCCACGATAGGGTCGGATCTGGCCGTCCGCGCGAGCCGCAGTTTCGAGTGCGCGTACGACCGTGGTTCCGACAGCGACAATTCGCCTCCCTGTCGCTCGTACCTGTTCGATGGCACGAACCGCCTCTGCTCCGACCTCGATCCATTCTGCGCCCATCCGATGGTCTTCGATCTGATTGACCGTCACCGGTTTGAAGGTCCCAACACCAACATGTAGCGTGACGGTCGTGAGACGGATCCCCCGCTGTTGCAGCTGTACCAGCAGCTCCGGTGTGAAATGGAGCCCAGCGGTCGGCGCCGCAATCGCGCCTTCGTGTTGCGCGAACAGGGTTTGGTACCATTCCCGATCCTGATCAGTCGGTGCGCGTTTCAAGTAGAAAGGAAGTGGCATTCGACCATGTTGTCGCAGCCATTCGGACAACGGAATCGGACTCTCAACCCGAACCGTCGTTCGTGTCGCGCCACGCTCGACCACCATGGCAAAAGCTTCTGCGCCCATCTCAATAATCTGTCCCGGCCGAAACGTTCCCTTGATCAGCACTTCCCAAATCGCATCACCAAGATCCTTCACAAAGAGGATCTCAACCTCCGCGCCGGAAGGACGCCTCCGTCCAGCCACGCGCGCGGCCAACACCTTCGTATTGTTGACCACGAGGAGAGTGCCGGGCTGAAGAAGATCTGGCAACTCGTCGACGCGGCGATGGGCGAGTGAGCGATCGAGAGGCTGCAGGACGAGCAGCCTGGCGTGATCACGCGGGAGGCATGGGTGAGCGGCAGTCAGCGAGGGATCGAACGGAAAATCAAATTCGGAGAGCTGCATCAGGAGGACGGCGGGATCGGAGGTTTGGTCAGCGTCATATTCTGCAGTTCGGTGCCCGGATAATAATACCGAAGAATCGTGGAGAAGGGATAGCCCAACTCAGCCAGTTCTTTCGCGCCCCACTGGCACATCCCGACGGCGTGGCCCGCGCCGAAGCCGGAAAGCACCACATCCCGGCCGATAGATTCGATGGCAAACTGCGTGCTCGGAATGATGGTGTACCCAACCGCTTTCCGCAACTCTTCTCCGCGAAGAACTAATTCTCCACCAGAATGGAGAATGCGCAGCTTCGCGACTCGCCCACCGCGGCTGAACGACAAGGGCGTCATCGTCGCGATCGTCCCCACGGAAAATCCCTGCTGTCGCAAATTCTGTTCGAGGGTGTCGATTTTGAAGGAGGACTTCCATTGATAATAGGGCGACGCAAGGTCGAAGGGACACTCCACGCCCTTGAGATAGGGATACTCTTTCGACCACACATTCATGGCATCTTCCGTCAACCCGGCGGCTGTCGATGAGAAGGCTGCGTAGATCGGTGCATCCTGATAGGTCACGATCAGCCCGCGGGTATCTTCGACCGCGCGCAGGATCCCCGCATCAATCCCCTGCTTCCCGCGATAGACTTGGTCCTGCACCGTAGCCTCCACGTCGTACTCCCGCGTGGCGCTCAACATCTGCTGGTAGAGCGCATAGGTCCGTGCGGCAACCGCCTGCGCTTTCAACATCTCCGGGTGCCAGGTCGAACTGACCTCGGCGGGAACCACCCCTTTGACGTACTCTTCAAGATCCACCCGATTAATGACCAAAAACCCCTTGTCTCTTCGCACGAGATGGACAAGACCGCTCACCGAGATCGCCGTGCCGGAGTCGCCCGATGATATCGCCCCTCCGTTGGGCTTCCGGGCGGACCGCGGGAAGGTCAGCGTGAGGCCTTGCTCTCCACCTTGCAGCGTCAATTGCTCCGTCTGCATGCGGACGCCATTCTGCAGAAACCCCCTTCCAGCAGCTGCGACCTGGACCGGCGCGCGCAAAGCCTGACCACGGCCTTTTGCATCCGTAACCCATAACAGACCATCTGCACGGATATCGAGCAATGGCACGTCGGCCGACAGCAGAACTCGGATCGACTCGGCCGCCTCGGCTCCCGAGGACAGGCTGAGAAGACATGCTCCGGCCAAGATGGCACGGCACACTCCACCCCTCGACTGCTTCACCGGCGAAAGATCCATGTTATTAGATAGAATACCAGACTCAGGATGACGCTGAGGAGCAGGCTGGTTGCGAGAGGAAATGAGAAACTGAAATTATCTCGTCGAATAGAGATGTCGCCGGGAAGCTTACCGAACCATCCCAGGAGATTCCCAATTCCTGGAACGCGGTCTGCGATCAGCAACAACAGACCGACCAGTACCACGCATAGCCCGACTCCGATGAAGATCTTGCCGAGACTTCCCCACTCAGCCATCAGCCTTGAACCAAATGTTCTGCGATTTGCACCGCATTGAGTGCGGCCCCTTTGCGCAAATTATCCGCCACCACCCACAGATTGAGACCGTTGGCGATCGACTCATCTTCACGAACGCGGCCGACATAGACCTCATCCTTCCCGGCAACCTCCAACGGCATGGGATAGATCTTGTGTGCCGGATCGTCATAGAGCAGCACGCCGGGTGCGGTGGATAGAAGGGCGCGGGCCTCGTTGGCTGATAACTTCCGCTCAGTCTCAATGTTGACGGCTTCCGAATGTCCGACATACACCGGGACCCGCACCGTCGTCGCCGTCACATGAATCGACTGGTCGCCCATGATCTTTCTAGTCTCATGGACCATCTTCATCTCTTCCTTCGTATACCCTGACGGCAGAAAATCGTCGATCTGAGGCAGGCAATTGAATGCGATCTGATAGGGGTAGACCTTGGGACTCGCCGACTTGAAGCTCAGCAAATCTTGGCATTCCGCCATCAACTCATCCATGGCGTCTTTCCCCGTGCCGGAGACGGATTGAAAGGTTGTGACGACAATCCGCTTGATCCTGGCCTTATCATGCAGGGGTTTTAGCGCCACGACCATTTGAATCGTGGAACAATTCGGATTGGCAATGATACCCTTGTGCCGTTGAATGTCGTGCGCGTTCACCTCCGGCACCACGAGCGGCACTTCAGGAGTCATCCTCCAGGCGGCACTATTATCGATCACCACCGCACCGGACTTCACCGCGATCGGAGCGAACTCTCGGCTGAGATCCGCCCCGGCAGAAAAAAGCGCGATGTCCACACCGGCAAACGAGTCCTTCGTCAAAACCTCAATGGGTACCTCGATCCCCTCAAATGTCACCGTACCGCCGGCCGAACGAGTCGATGCGAGCGGGAGCAGACGTGTGACGGGGAACTTTCGCTCCTCGAGCACCACGATCATTTCTGTGCCGACCGCCCCGGTCGCACCGACGACCGCCACGACATACCCCGATTTCTTTTTCAACATGAGCCTCGATCCTACCTACAGCGCGATCTCGCGAATACGATGATTGAATGTGTCGGCCACGAGCAAATGCCCCTCGCGATCCAACACAATTCCAAACGGGTAACTCAGGCTGGCGTCGAGGGCCGCGCCCTTGTCGCCCCCGTACTGTGCCATACCAACCCCGGCAATGCGCTCAATACGTCCAGTGATTCGATCCCATCGCCGCACCAGATGGTTATCCGAATCGGTAAAGTAGAGATTCCCCTCTTCATCCAACGCAATCCCCGATGGCCGAGAGAGACTGCTGCTGGGTGGTTCACCTGGCCCCTGGTACCGATACTCACCGCCGTCGCCCACCACAGTCCGTATGAGACCAGTGAGGGGATCAACAGCACGAATCCTGCCGTTGAAGCTATCGGCAATGAACAACGTGCCATCTGACGCAAGTGCCAATCCACTGGGACCGGCTAGACCGGTTTCCGTCGCAGCCACATCATCTCCATTATACGCAGCCGTTCCTGTCCCTGCGACTGTACAAATCACTCCGGTAATCAAATTCACCGCCCTCACGCGGTTGTTACTCTGGTCGGCAATGTAGAGAACGCCCTCGTCGCTCACTGCTAAGGCAGCCGGTTCGTTCAACCCGGCCTCCACGGCCAATCTTCCGTCACCATGGCACCGAGGTTGGCCCAGGCCGGCGACTGTCGTGATCACCCCTGTTGCCGCATCCACACGCCGCACCCGATGGTTCAGGGTGTCCGCAATGTAGAGATGCCCTGCCCGATCGAACACAATCGCGGTCGGGAAATTCAACAGACCGTGATCCGCAAGACCACCGTCGCCACTGAAGCGTTTCGCCGGCGCTGTACCGGTCACAACATAACGCACGGTCCCACTCAAGTCGGCCTGTTGGGTAAAGGCGTGCGAATTGACCGTGCCGCTTTCGGCAAAAGGATCACCATTCACTCTTTCAGCCACCGGAGCGAGCGAAATGGGTTTCGCTTCGGATCCGATTCCCTGGGTACACCCCGCTACCGTGCTGATACAGTTGGTCTTCCAGTCGATCTTTCGAACGACGTGGTTCTCAGAGTCGGCGATGAAAAGGTTTCCCTCTGCATCGAGGGTGAGACTCTTCGGCTCATTCAGACAAGCAACAAGAGCCCCAGCTCCGTCACCAGACCAGCGAGGGGCTCCGGTACCGGCAACGGTTTGGATCAATCCAGCTTTGAGATCTGTACTCATTTGTCTCGAAAATCTTGCCTAGTTCAGACTTCGCATGATGGCTTCACCCATTTCTGTCGTACTGACAAGACGAGTGCCCGGACTATAAATATCTTTCGTGCGATAGCCGAGATCGAGGGTTTTCACGATCGCCAGCTCGATGGCTGCTGCTGCCTTATCCAACTTGAAGGCATAGGACAGCATCATAGCCGCCGAAGCGATCGTCGCAATGGGATTTGCCACATTCTTCCCGGCAATGTCCGGCGCGCTGCCGTGAATCGGCTCGAACAGTCCGACCTGCGCGCCAATACTGGCCGACGGCAACATGCCGATGGAGCCGGTCAACATCGCGGCTTCGTCGCTCAGAATGTCACCGAATATATTGTTGCAGAGCATCACATCAAACTGCCGAGGATTACGCACCAGTTGCATTGCCGCATTGTCGACGTAGATATGGCTCAACTCTACATCCGGATAGCTTTTGTGCGTCTCGATGACCACACGACGCCACAGCTCGGATGACTCTAGAACGTTCGCTTTGTCGACCGACATCACTTTTTTTCGGCGTTTTCTCGCCGCCTCGAACGCCACTTTCGCAATGCGTTGGATTTCTTCAGTGGTATAGACCTCGGTGTTGATACCTCGCTCGCTCCCGTTGGGCAGCTTCTCAATACCTTTGGGCTTCCCGAAATAGATGCCGCCGGTCAGTTCACGAATGACGAGGATGTCGATCCCCTCAATCACCTCACGTTTCAGTGTAGAGGCATCGGCCAACATCGGATACAACTTCGCCGGACGTAAATTCGCGTAGAGGCCCAGGTGCTCTCGCAAGCCCAACAGCGCGCGTTCCGGACGCAAGCTATACTCCAGCCCCTCCCACTTAGGACCGCCTACCGCACCGAGCAAGACAGCATCGCTCTGTTTGGCCAGGGTCAGCGTCTCCTGAGGGAGCGGGACGCCCACTTTGTCGATGGCCTGCCCGCCGATATCACCGGGCAGAAACTCGAACGTGTGCTCGAACTTCTCGGCCACAGCCTTCAGAACCTTCACGGCTTCGGGGACAATCTCCCGACCCACTCCATCACCGGCTAGTACGGCAATCTTCGCCTTCACAGACCACTCTCCATCTTAATGAGTTTTGACCGCACCAGCCTCTATCAGGATGCTGAAAAAGTCCGCCAGCTTTCTGGAAGGTTAAGGCTCAGGTCAAGGTTGAGGAAAAAAAGAGTCTGATCTTCACTCAACCTTAACCTCGACCTCAGCCTGCTTCACTCGCTGCGGCCTTGCTTGGGGCAAGGCGCGTCTCGGCGCGCCAGGGTTGGGCGGGTGAGAAGGCTGGCCTTTTTGAGCAACCTGCGGAAATTTGCTCCTGTTGTGCCGCTCGACTGAGCTCGTCGCAGGCACACGTACGGATCATCAGCGTTCCAGTGTGCCTACACCGTTTTTCCGCAGCGTCTACTCCAAAACTTCCTCGTCCTCTGGCCGCCAAGCGGGATCGACCAAGCAGAGGAACTCGATGGCGGTGGCTCCATTATTTTCCAGAGACTGCTTGCCCCCCGGCGGCACATAGATGACGGAGCCTGGTTCCACCGCGACGACCGAGTCGTCTACGGTCAATCGTCCCCGGCCAGCGATAATGTAGTAGACCTCTGCGGACGTCAGCCTATGCCATTTCGAGCGAACGCCGGGAGCCAATGTCCCATGCGCCATACTATATCCAAGCGCGAGCGGTTGTTTCGCCGGATGCAGCAGCTCCCGGAGGACGGTATGATCGCCGGCCAGAAACTCCGACCGACCTGCCAAGGTGACGTGAACCACGGCGCACCTCACAGCCAACGATACCTTCCCGGTCCCAGACCTGAGCTGGTAATTCTACCGTGGTCGCTTTCCCTAAATCAAGCTTACCCTATGTTCGCCCTGCGCCTGTCTCCCAGCCAAATACAACAGCTTGTTCAATGCGTTGAGATAAGCCCGCGCCGAGGCCATGATGATGTCCGTATCCGCCCCATGGCCTGAGACGGTGCGTCCATCTTCTTGAACCCGGACCGAGACTTCGCCCTGGGCATCAGTCCCACCAGTGATCGCCTTCACAACATACATGAGGAGCGTGCTCTTCGTCTGCGTGATTGCGGCAATCGTCCGATAGACCGCATCAACCGGCCCGTCGCCTGTCCCAGTCTGCGAGATCGTTTGTCCGTCGATCTCGAGTTCAACCATGGCAGTTGGCACCTGATCCGTCCCGCTGGCCACATGGAACCGTATCAAGGTGATCCGATCGGCCATTTTGGCCAACTCTTCGGAAACAATGACTTCGAGATCCTCTTCGTAGATCTCCTTCTTTTGATCGGCCAGCTTCTTGAACCGCTCGAACGCATGGTTCACTTCCGCGTCCGAGAGCGAATACCCTAACTCCTCGAGGCGCTGGCGAAACGCATGCCGGCCTGAAAGCTTCCCCATGACCATCTTGCTCTCAACCAGCCCAATCGTCTCCGGCTGCATGATTTCATAGGTCGTTTTGTCCTTCAGCAGCCCGTCTTGGTGAATGCCGGACGTATGGGCGAAGGCGTTTGCCCCAACGATTGCTTTGTTCGGTTGTACCACCATGCCCGTGATCTTGCTGACCAATCGGCTGGTCTTCGAGATCTCTTCGGTACGAATCTTCGTGTCGGCTCGATAGAAATCTTTCCTGGTGCGAAGGCCCATGACAATTTCCTCCAGTGCGGTGTTCCCTGCCCGCTCGCCGATCCCGTTGATCGTGCACTCGACTTGGCCGGCCCCTTCGAACACCGCCGCCAAACTGTTCCCCACGGCCATGCCCAGATCGTTGTGGCAATGGACGGAGATCACCGCCTTCGCACTGTTTGGCACCTGCTCGCGAATTCCACGAATGAGCCTGCCGAATTCTTGTGGCACCGCATAGCCGACCGTATCAGGAATATTGATCGTCCCAGCTCCTGCGGCAATCACCGCCTCGATCACCTCATAGAGATAGGCAGGATCGGAGCGACTGGCATCCATAGGAGAAAACTCCACATCGTCCACATAGCCCCTCGCTCGTTGCACCATCTCGACCGCACGCCTCTTCGCCTCGTCGCGCGTCATTCTGAACTGGTGCTTCAAGTGGATATCCGAAGTCGAGAGAAACGTATGAATGCGGACCTTCGGAGCCCCCTTCAATGCCTCCCAGGCTCGATCGATATCCTCCGGACGCGCCCGCGCCAAGCTGCAAATCGTCGGTCCCTCGACTTCCTGCGCGATTCGCCGCACCGCTTCAAAATCCCCGGGTGAGCTAAAGGCAAATCCTGCCTCGATGATATCGACCCCCAGACGTGCCAGCTGCTTCGCCACCATGATTTTCTCTTCTACATTCATGCTGGCGCCGGGCGACTGTTCGCCGTCCCGCAATGTCGTATCGAAAATCCGAATCATCCTGGTCATGATTTCACCTCTCTTCTGTTCAGACTGCTCAAAACGGACGTCCAGCAAGGCCGCAGGCGCAGAAGACATCGCAGGCGTACCCTCAGGGGTACGTCGAGAATGTTTTCAAGCCGAGAACGAAGCTGGCGGCTGTTTTCAGCGGTCTGCAAAAACACAAAAAGCCTCCATCCCAGGCCCAGGGACGGAGGCTTGAGAAGCCCCGTGGTACCACCCTGATTCAGCCATGAACAACGTGTCGCTGTCCACAACCCTTCATTATGCCCTGTAACGGGGGGCAAGTCGGAATCCATTACTCGGGTTTCACGGATTCTGGCTCAGAGGCGAGTTCGGCGCCGCACAGGCTGGTTTGCACCATTCACCAGCTCTCTCTCACTGCTGTGCGAATCGCGTACTACTCCTCGTCGAAGCCATTAGAACTTCGATTCAATCCCCGACTGCTCGGTCTTGGGCGACGGACGTTTCCCGGCCATCTTGGACAGAAGTCCGACGAGCCGTTCTGCCGGACCGAGCAAGGCATACCCGGCAAAGATGACAAATAGCATAACTTGGGGCCAGGCGGCGATGAGCATGAGCGCCAAAATTCCCCACACAAGATAGGTAATGTGCCGACCGCCGCGGAACTTCATGTCTTTAAAGCTCCGATACTTGATGGTGCTCACCATCAAGAACGAAAGGGTCAACGTAATAATCAGGACGAGGAGGGGCTTCACCTCCGTTCCAATCCTGACGCTATAGTGGTCGAAAATCACGAGCGACGCCACGACCCCTGCCGCTGCAGGAATAGCCAACCCAGTAAAATACTTGCCGTCCGACACGGCTGCAGCCGAATTAAACCGGGCCAACCGAACCGCACCCATCGCCACGTAGGCGAACATCACCGCCACACCAAACGTACCCTGTCCGCTCAGCGCCCAGGAATAAATCAAGAGGCCGGGAGCAACCCCGAACGACACCACGTCGGACAAGGAGTCGTATTCAAGGCCGAAATGGCTGGTGCTGTTCGTCAACCGCGCCGACTTTCCATCGAGCACGTCGAAGATCATCGCCACCAAGATTGCGACCGCTGCGACCATGTAGTTCGCATTGAACACGGACAGCATCGAATACACGCCGCACAATAGATTCCCTGTCGTAAAAAGATTCGGAATCAGGTGCATGGCGGCTTTGCGCCGCTTCCCATCTCTCCCGAATGATTGACGAAGTCCAGTGGTTTTCATTGTAATTCCCCCAGGATGGTCTCCCCACCTTTGACTCGATCGCCGACTGCAACTTTTACAGCCGTCCCGACAGGAAGAAACGTATCCATCCGTGACCCAAATCGAATCAAGCCGAATCGCTCACCACGCACAGCCCGATCTCCCGATGAGATCCAACAGACAATCCGTCTGGCAATCAACCCCGCCACCTGCACACACAGCACCTTCGCACCCTGTACGGTCCGAATCATCAGGGCATTTTGCTCGTTCCTCAACGTCACATCCGGCCTGCTGGCCACGAGAAATAAACCCGGCTGATACTGGACCTCCTCGACGACCCCTTCACAGGGGATCCGATTAATGTGCACATCGAACACGTTCAAGAAAATGGTGAGTCGAATGCTGCGATCCTTAATGAATCGTGGCTCGAACTCTTCTTCGATGGCGATGACTTTCCCGTCACCGGACGCCACGACAAGACGAGGCCCCTGAGGGACCACCCGGGA
>Ga0247727_10016850_pt1 | contig 11719 bp, 4 predicted proteins | sample WisWelCaveWW1625_FD_202498 | JGI IMG/M metagenome (GOLD analysis project Ga0247727, IMG submission 202498) | Biofilm microbial communities from Wishing Well Cave, Virginia, United States - WW16-25 | ecosystem: Environmental > Aquatic > Deep subsurface > Groundwater > Cave microbial mat | place... | reverse complement strand
GTGCATTAGCATTGACGTTCGTGAGTACCGCGCCGTTAATACCGAGGGAAGCGTTGGCGCGTGCGTAATCTTTATAGCGAGGCGCAACGTAGTCCGGCAGCTTGTGCCAATCCCAAAGCGAGAAGCCGGCGTAACCCCGCTCGATCGTCTGGTCCAGATTATCCCAATGGTTCAACAGCCGCAGCTTGATTTTGGGTGTACTGATGATCGACAGCGAGTCGATGTCCTTGTGGTTTTGCAACAATCGCAGGAAATGAAAAACGCCGTAGAGAATGCCGATATTATCATTGGCGCTGATTATTGTGCAATTTATTTCATTTATATTTGTGGTTAAAATAAGGAACCCTTCTTTGTCTATGCCTTTCAATTTATTTTGAAGATTAAGAGCTGCAATTAGCTTCGAGCTTTTCGGGGTGCCCACGACGAGAGCGCCGGGGCTGGTGATCTGTTGCACGAAAGGCAACCGCGTTCCCAGCAAGCCATTGAGTCCGTTGCTCAACTCTTCTCTGGCAACGTTGAGGGTCGGCGAGTCCCCTTCCAGGTTGATTTCAGTGATCGTGGTTTTATAGGCGCTCAATTTTATTGCGTCGGAAAGGCGATCATATCTGAGCCATAGCCGATAGCCATCCTCCGCCTGTGACCAACCGGACATGGAGAGGAATACCAAAATGAGATCTGAGAGACAAAAAGCTCGGTTATTGATTTTCATTGTTTGACTTTTTCCGGTAGTAGTAATTTTTTAATTTTTTCTCTTGACATCACATCAAAAGTTTGTTATGTTCAAGCGCTTGAAATTTGAAACGATTCAAATATTCAGTGCAAACGTTAAAATATACAGAGCACCCTCTCATAAAATCAATAGCTGATTTGTAAAATCTTCAAGAATCAGTTGGTGTGATTTTTCCATATCGTCTTTTTCCGTCGAAAGAACTTTTCAGCATTATAGCACAACTTTATTGTATTTTCTTAAAACGGTTCAAACCCACACGAGCTTTCCTGGGTGCGGCTGGATTAGATTCGCTCTATCTCCCAGGAACAGGCCGAGCTAACTGACAAACTTGGATCGGCTTCGAATCAATTACAAAGACCTTCTCTCCTTCCGTGAAGCCGTTTGCCAGAGTTTGTCTCACGTATTTCGTGAGTTGCCCGGCGCTTCTCGTCTGACAGATGAAACAATCATGGCTTCCACAAATCATAACTTTTTCAAGACATTTTTTCTATTGCCTGCCATTTTATTTCTTGCATGCACTTCTGCAAAAAACCAATCGGATGAAGTCCTGCTTGCCCAAATTGGTGAAAAAGAAATTTCAGTAAGAGAGTTTTTACACAGAAGTGAGTTGGCCGTCAGACCTAATAATTTTAAAAATAAGAATACAACACTTAACAATATCATAGCTGAAAAAATTCTTGCGGGAGAAGCAGAGTGCAACAACAAACTTCTGTATAACCCAGTAATGCAAGGCACATTAAAAGGCATTAAAGAGCAATTAATGCGAGACAAACTTCATTATGAAGTAGCAGTAAAGAATGTTGAAATAGATTCTCATGAAGTTGTGAACGCATATAAAGGATCTATGCGAGAGTACGAACTTGAGTTTTATACTATACAGAATACAGAACTGGCTAAAAAAATAAGAGCGGCCCTTGATTCTGTGCTGGAGCTTAGTGATGAAATATTTCAGGGACTAAAAGAAACTTTGGGTAAGAAACCTGTTCACAAAGTTAATTATAAAGATCTTGACGATGAAGTTATTCATGAGTCTTTGTTCGCAAAACCCTTGGACCAGGGAACCGTGATTGGTCCATTCCAACTCAGTAACGGTGATTATTTCATTATGAAAGTATTGAATTGGGTTGATTATCCTCTGATAAGTGGCGAGGATCAACGGGTTCGATGGAAAAAAGTAAAAGAAAAAATACATCAAACTAAAGCCAACAGATTATGGCGATCATTTCAAACAACTATAATGAAGGGAAAGAGAATAGAATTTAACAAGCAATCATTCTATGGATTGTCGAATTGGGCGATGGCAAAACTTTTAAGCAGTAACGAAAGTGATTCTTTGAATTTTCAAATAACAGAAATTCCCTCCGCAGAACCAGAGATAAATTTAGATGCTCCATTTTTCACTATTGATAACAAATTATGGACTGTTGGCGATTTCAAGAAAGAACTTATGTCTCATCCCCTGGTCTTTAGAACTAAATACCTAGATAGAAAAAATTTCCACGAACAGCTCAAATTTGCGATTGTGGATATGATGATGGATCATTATTTAACACAGGAAGCTTATAAAAGATCTTTAGATCGTGTCGAGGTTATCAATAAGACTGTAGAAATGTGGAAGGATGCTTATTTGGCAATTGGCCAACAGAAGAGCATTATTAATTCTGCATTGGCGCAAGGAATCATTAATGAAAATGACCAGCCGGGAATACGAAAATATTGGAAATCTTACTTGCTTGAGTTGCAAAAGAAATATAGCAATTCAATCCGAGTAAATTATGAGGCGCTTGATAAATTATCATTGACCAACATTGATTATGTCGCCATTCGCCCAGGCGTTCCTTATCCAATTGCCGTGCCGACTTTTCCTACGCTTGTTCTCTCAGCTAATCTGGACTATGCAAAACAGAAAGAATGGAATTAATGTGTTGTGCTTTCGAAAAAAGTCTTTCTTGAAAGGGCAATTTATGAAAGCGAAAAGGGCAATTTTTTTGTTTGCAATATTCGCGCTTACAGCAGGGGTGAGCATATTGTTTGCAGGTACAACTGGGAAGATAGCGGGCAGAATCACCGATGCTGAAACCGGCGGACCATTGCCTGGAGTTAATATCGTCGTCCAAGGCACTACATTGGGTGCAGCGAGTGATATTGATGGTAATTACGTCATTTTGAATGTTCCTCCAAGGGTTTATAGGGTAGTCGTTTCAATGGTAGGTTATCGGCAAGTCCAATACGAGAATGTTCGAGTCAGCATCGACCTGACGACAAGAGTAAATGCCGCTTTGCAGGCGACGGCTTTGGAGCTTGGCGAAGTTGTGGTTGTAGCCGAGAGGCCTCTGGTAACCAAAGATATGACGTCGTCCCTTTCAACCACGACCGCCGAGCAAATTCAAAGTTTGCCAGTCAACAATCTGCAGCAAGTTTTGAGGTTGAACGCCGGCATCGTTGAATCGGACGGCAGACTGCACATGCGCGGCGGTAGACCGGGTGAAGTGGCGTATTGGGTGGACGGTATTTCAGCAACCGATCTTTATGACGGCAGAATTGGCGTCGCAGTTGAAAACTCGGCGGTGCAGGAACTCCAAGTGATCAGCGGCACCTTCAATGCGGAGTATGGACAAGCGATGTCCGGGATCGTCAATATCATTACCAAAGAAGGCGGCAGCAAATACTCCGGCCAGGTCAGAGTTTACGGCGGTGATTACATCAGCAGCGATGACAAATACAGCCTCTACAACAATCTTGTTACGGAGAGAGATCCGAGCACGGGCCTGACGAAAATTGCCTCCGGCGAAAGAGAGCAGCCGCTGGAGAGATTCAATCCACTTTACAATGGAGAGTTTAGTCTCAGCGGCCCCGTGCCTCTTGTTGGTGAGGATTTGACTTTTTTTGCCAATGGGCGTTATTTTTATGATCGCGGCTATTTTTATGGCAGAAATTGGTACAGGCCGAACGGCACGCCGGGAGACGGGTCCCTGGTTGCCATGAATCCGAATGAAACGATGTCGCTGCAGGGAAAACTTAACTATCGATTGAGTGGCGATCTGAAAGCAGGTTTCAACGTCTATTGGAACAAATCGAAAAGGGAAAGAAACTACAACAGGTTCAACTCGGTGGACTACCAGTTCAATCCCAGCGGGCAACCCAACTTCCAGCAATTTTCCGTGCATGATTACAAATACAACCCTTACGGACTCCCTCAGTCTCACGGCAATGGACTCACGCTCACTGGTACGTTGAACCATGTTTTTTCACCCTCGACATTTTATGAGCTGCGCGTGAGCAGATACAAATCAGAGTCGAAGCAATTCGTATATGAGGATCCAACCCGATCGATAAAATATCTGGCTAGTGTTTTTGAAGACTCGACCAAGGGAATTGCCGCCGAAGTCTTTGATCCCTTCACGCCGGCAGGGCAGGCGCACCTGCAACAGATCATCGCTCTCGGCGGAAGATTCGAATATGTCTCTGATCCCAGTGGCCCGGATGGTTATCTCGAGCCGGAGAGCATTAATCCGCCAACTTCTTACAGTTTTATGAATAGAGGCATGGATGTTACCCACGCCGAACGCTTCTCCGCGTATTGGGTTGGTAAAGTTGACTTCACGAGTCAACTCAACACCACTCATCTGCTGAAAGCCGGAGCTGAAGCAAGACTTCATGAGCTTACATTATACGCCTTTCAGATTGTTCCAAGAACCGATGCCAATGGCCAGCCGATTACCCCATTCTTGCCGGCAATTCCAGAAGTGGGTAGTCCCTATCGGCATGATTATAATAGAAAACCCAGAGAGCTGTCCGCATACGTTCAGGACAAAATTGAATTCAATGACCTCATTCTGAACGTCGGCTTGCGATATGATTATTTTGATGCAAACTCGGTCGTGGCAACAGATCCGACCGATCCGAATATTTACGCGCCATTTAGGGATAAGAATAGATTCAAGGACGCGAATGGAGATGGCAGTATTGGAGCTGATGAGAAGGTTGCATCGAATGCATATACTCCGGATGAACGACGCGCCTTTATGCACACGAAGGTCGATGCCAAGACGGCTCTAAGCCCGCGTTTAGGCATTGCCTTCCCAATTACTGATCGAGGCGTCATTCATTTTTCTTACGGCCATTTTTTCCAAATTCCGGAGTTTCAATATCTCTACACCAATCCGGATTTCAAAGTTACGAGCGGCTCGGGTACGGCGCTTTTTGGAAATCCGGATCTGAAGCCTCAAAAAACGGTGATGTATGAAATCGGTCTGCAACAGCAACTGACCGACGATGTGGGAATCGATGTCACCCTGTTTTATCGAGACGTTCGCGATTGGGTGGGAACGAGCACGACCATTCCAACGGCAAAAACCGGCGTGGCCTATTCGATGTTTGAAAACAAAGACTATTCCAACGTCCGAGGAATAACCTTGAAGGTCGAGAAACGGTTAACCAACAATTATTCGTTTCGGGCGGATTATGCTTTCCAAACTGCTGAAGGCACCTATTCCAATCCGCAAGATGCTTTCAATGCAAGCATCGCGAATAGGTCACCGGTGTTGGCGCTCCTTCCGATGAACTGGGACCAACGGCATACCTTTAATGCACAGTTCATCTACGATATTGCGGAGTGGACCTTTTCACTCATAGGCCGGTATTGGAGCGGACGCCCTTATACACCGGCTTTTCCGCAAGCTGAATCCGTCGGCGCTTCTGCGACCACCGGGCTGACGACGAATAGCGCCCGCCGCCCGGCGCAGAAGGGCATTGATTTGACCATCAATCGATCATTCCGATTGGGTTCCCGCCGCGGCCTCGAATTTTTTGTGAACGTGTACAACCTATTGGATCAGAGAGATGCGACGAACGTGTATGCGGATACCGGCTCTCCGGAATATACGACCAACGTCGACCCTTCGATAATACCCTATAATCAGGCAAGGGTGAGCACGGTTGAAGATTTTGTCAATCAACCAAACTGGTACACCGCACCACGTCAAGTCCAGTTTGGTCTGGCATTTGATTTTTGATCATGCGTGGCGCAACATTCAAATTGCGCAGCTTGCGCGCCATGTTCGCCAGCCGCGAGCGGCGCAAAAGCGAGCCCAACGTGAATGCCGGATTACGTCAAAGAGGAGACAGAGAATGAAGAGAATCCTATTTACCATTGCACTGATACCGTCCTTCCTGGGACTTTCCGCTTCAGCGCTCCAAGCTCAATTGGCCGGGTTGCGTGGAGATGATAATGAGACCCGAATCGGCGTGCATGCCGGGAATCAATTGCGAATCAGTCTCTTCAATGATGGGACATTTGGCGGGAGAGTCGATAACAAGACCCACCCGCTCGAGGTCGGCGGCGAATGGCCGATCAACTCCGGACATTACTATGTGATCGATGGCAATCCCTTTGTCGGTTCTGAGATCTTGGATGCCGCCGGCGCATTGACCCACGTCGTGAGCGAAAACAAAAGTGTGAATATTTCACAGACCCGCGGTGACCGGGATCCGGTGACAAATGAATGGTGGACCTTTCTGCCGCTGCCCGGCTTTGCCAATCCCGATAACGATCGGATTGCGATGGCAAAGGGTGGCTTTGAATGGGCGAACTCGTGGCCGGCCTTCTGGCCCGACAAGTTTGACGATCCGACCGATCCGGGCTGGAGAAACGATGCTGTGGACGGAAATCCTTCCAAGGCCGCTTGGAATGGGTATTTTGGGAAAAACGTCTTCAACGCAGACGAAGAGAGCTACTTCGTCGCTGACGACTACCACAATAGAGAGTTTAATTTCCGTCCCGATAACGCGGACCCAAACAGAAGAGGCTTAGGATTGAGGATGTACGTCCGGGGATTCCAGTGGGCAAAAGCTGCCGTGGAAGACGCGATCTTTTGTCTTTTCGATCTGGAAAACATCGGCACCTATCTCCACGACAAAATGGTCTTCGGGTTCAAAGTTGGTAACAACCTGGGCCATTCCAACGCCGGCTCGGATGCCGGGGATGATCTCGCTGCATACGACCGGGAGTTGGACCTTGCCTGGATGTGGGACGAGGGATGTGGGCCTGAGCCGGGAACGTGCACCGGCGGTGGCGGCTATGGCCCGGTCGGATTCATGGGCGGCAGTTTCTTGGAGAGTCCCGGCAACCCCTATGATGGCATTGACAACGATAATGACGGGCGGAATGGCCCTGGTCCAACCCTTTCGGAAGCGATGTTTCAATCTCAAACGTTGGGTCTCAATGATCAAATCGTCCTGATCAATTATGTCAATTTTCAGCGCACGGTTACAACCTTGGCAAATGCGCTTGCCGGAGTAGGCAAAGACACTCTTGAGGTTACTTCCGGTGGAAGGGTCATCACGTTCTGGGCAGGCAAGGAGCTACAGGAGATTGGCGACAACCTGCTTGATGATAATCTCAATGGACTGATTGACGAAAGCAGAGGCCTGCGAGATGAAGCAGGAGTGCTTCATTATCTCTACATCGGGGATAGCGGCGTCGGCTACAAATACGTCGATTACTTCACCGGAAGCGGAAAGGATAACCCGCTCTTAGACGAACGCCGCAGCGATGGCATTGATAATGACGGCGATTGGGACCCCCTGTTTGATGATACTGGCGCTGACGGCATAGCTCCGGGCGCACTCGGTTATCCGGGCGCGGATTTCGGTGAAGGAGATGGCATACCGACCGCCGGAGAGCCGCATTTCGATAGAACGGATATCGATGAGACCGACATGCTGGGGTTGACGAGCTTCTTTTTGTATGACTGGAACACTACGTTCCAGTACGATGATGAAGCGATGTGGAATGGACTGGCGCCTGGGTTTTTCAACTATACCTTTGCCACGGCTAATGTCGAACTGCTCTACGGCTCTGGCTATTTCCCGATGGTGCCTGGACAGACGGAGAGGTTCTCCATGGCGCTCATTTGCGGCGACGATCTCGACGATTTGGTTCGAAACAAGGGTTATGTCGCACAGGCCTACAATCAAAACTATAACTTTTCCAAAGCGCCTCTTATCCCGACAGTGCGGGCTGTGGCCGGCGATAGGAGAGTGACGTTATTCTGGGACGATTTTGCGGAATCATCCGTCGATCCCATCAGCGGCCGGGATTTCGAGGGATACAAGATTTATCGTTCGACCGATCCCGGCTTCAACGACGCGCAGCCGATTACCGATAGCTACGGCAGCGTCATCTTCCGCGAGCCGATCGCTCAGTTTGATCTTGACAATGAGTATTCGGGTCTCGCTGCTGTGACCACCCAAGGCGTGAGATATTATCTGGGGAACAATACGGGCCTGAGACATTTTTGGGTGGACACGACAGCGACGAATGGCTTCACTTATTATTATGCAGTGACGTCTTTCGATCATGGAGACCCGGTATTGGGAATCGATCCCTCTGAATGCACGAAGTACGTTGCCCTGCAAGCCACTGGTGAGATTGAAAAAGGAACTAACGTTGTCGTCGTCAGGCCGGAAGCGCCTGCAGCCGGATATTCTTCCGGAAAATTAAGCGATTCGGGAATTATGGGCGGACCCCAGAATACTGCAGATGGAGCCGTGAATTTTGCAATTATCGATCCGACGCAAGTCGTCAACAGCCACACGTATCAAATTACATTCAGTAGCCGAGACACGACCACTGGCACGGGAATCTCAAAACAAACAAGGGGCTTTACTCTCGTCGATAAAACTGCCGGTGATACCTTGTTGGCGAATAATCCGCTAACCGGCGGCGCGGATGGACTGCCGGTAACTCATGGCTTTCAATTATCCTTCTCAGGCAACCCTCCGGTGCTGGCCATCGACCCGGATCGTTCAGGCTGGAGCAGAGCAGGAATACCAACATACGATTTCAGAAGATATAGTTTTGGGGCTCAACCGATTGAATTAATTCCTGCCGATTTTGAAATCATCTTTGGCGACGTGGGAGTCGATACGTCGAAGGTCTATCGTCGAGGGACCGCGGATTTGCCCGCCATTCCCGTCAACTTTACTGTCCTTAACAAGCTCACGAATAGAAATGTTGATTTTGCATTTAGAGAAAGGGATATTTCACGCGGCGGTCCGGGGGTCTTCTCTTTTCAGCTCAGTACGCGTTTTTCAGACGAGATCATATTCCTGTCTGACCCTGCAAATAATGTTGCGAGCTGGTGGGTGAGATTTTCCATCGCGTCATCGACTCAGCCGGATACAACCCGGCCCGGGCCTGGGGAGGTTCTAACTCTTAATCTGAATAGGCCATTCCTTTCTCACGACACCTTCGATTTCACAACTCTTGCGCCAGGAATCGATCCAGGATTGGCGAAGAGTGAGATGGATAGAATAAGAGCCGTTCCCAACCCATACATCGTCACGAATTCTTGGGAGCCGGGTAATCCTTATTCCGATGGACGTGGAGAGAGAGCGCTCCATTTTATTCATCTGCCTGAAAAATGCACCATCAGAATCTTCAATGTAAGAGGCCAATTAGTGAATACCATCGAGCACGAAGCGCCAATCGGTGACGGCACGGCGATCTGGAACATGTTATCGAAGGACAACTTGGAAATATCTTACGGCATATATATCTACCACATAAAGGCGGAAGGCGTTGGTGAGAAAATCGGAAAGTTCGTCGTCGTGAAATGAAAAGTAAAACGTAATTCGTAATGCGTAAACGAAGCACGTTGCTTTTTACGCATTATCTCTTACGCATTATTTTTACGCATTACGTCTTACGAATTATTCGAAAATGGAGCCATGAAAATGAGAAAGTACATTCCATTGATTCTGGGATTGCTGATGGGATTCCATGCGCAAGCTCATGCCCAGGGCGTGACCAAAACCGGAACGACCGCAGCGAGCTTTTTGTTAATCGACGTCGGCCCACGGGGAACCGGAATGGGCAGCGCTTATGTGTCGGTGGCCAACGATGCAACCGCCATGTACTGGAATCCTGCCGGAATTGCCAGGCTTGATAATTTTCAAGCAACGTTTTCCAATACAAAATGGATTGCCGATCTATCCTTTAATTATGCCGGCGCCGTGTTGGCGCTCGGTGAATTTGGCAACCTGGGCGTCAATGCAACATTTCTTACCATGGATCAAATCGAAAGAACGACCATTTCGAGTCCGGACGGCACCGGCGAGTTTTTTGACGCCGGCAGTTATGCCGTAGGCTTGAGCTATGCGCGCAATCTTACCGACCGGTTTTCGATTGGGTTCAACGCAAAATTTATCAACGAAAGATTGTATCACAGTAATGCGCATGGATTCGCACTCGATGTCGGCGCGCTATTTCATACGCAGTTTAATGGCTTGACACTCGGAATGAGCATTTCAAATTACGGAACCAAAATGCGGTTGGATGGACGTGATTTGCAAGTACAACACGATGTTAATCGGGGTGTTTCCGGCAATAATCCGAATATTAATGCGCGGTTACAGACCGATGATTTTGACTTGCCTTTGACGTTTCGCGTCGGTGTTTCAATGGATGTCTTGAACGGAGTTTATGATAGCAACTTGCTTTTATCAGTGGATGCGCTTCACCCCAGTGATGATTTGGAATTCATCAATATCGGCGGCGAGTATGTCTTTCATGACCTGTTTTCTTTAAGAGCAGGATATAAAGAACTCTTTGCCAAAGATTCCGAGCAAGGTCTTAGCTTTGGTGGTGGCGTACGTTACAATGTATTAGGAGGAGCCACCACCTTTAATTTTGATTACTCATACATCGATCTCGGCTTGTTTGATGCCATTCACATGTTTAGTGTTGGTTTATCTCTTCAATAAATCAAATCATGGGAGGTGACCTGAAATCATGCTCGTTACTCATCAGCATTGATTTTTGTATTCTTTCGAAGGTTACTAACGGCTCGACCGGCGAAATTATTTTCGCTACCAATTACGGAGGATGAAATGAAAAAGTCGTTACGGTTTCCCATAGTCTTGATGGGCGTGCTCATTCTTATGCTTGCCGCCAATACGCTCACAGCCCAGGATGTAACTTTCTCGTTGCCCGACTCTGCTGGTAGCTTGGGCATTAACCCCAACGGCGGCGGTCTGATGGGTTTTGCTTGGGGAGATTACGATGTCGATGGCGACCTCGATCTGCTCCTCGGTGGCGGTACAAGTGTCTTGTTTAGAAATGATGTGGCCACTGGTGGAGGGTTTGTACGCGTTTCAGCGAATACCGACGGCGAGCCGGGAACGATACTTTTTGACGCGGGCACCAGCAACACAAACGGCGCGCAATGGGCAGACTTTAACGGTGACGGAAATCTGGATTTGCTTATCGGGAACTCGCCGAATTTGAGAATATTTCAAAATGACGGCTCCTTATTTACCATTGTCGATCCGGTAGCAGCAGGCCTGAATGTGAATTCAAGTGTCCTATGGGGAATGACAGTAGGCGACTATGATCGGGACGGTGACGTGGATATCGCAAATGCTGGCGGCACTCTAACCGGCAATGGCGGTGGTCCTCCTCATATTCTAAGGAATGACAACGGCATATTTACCGACGTCGGCGCTGAATTGGTTCCCGTTCCGATCACGCTGGAATGCTGGAACCCGCAGTGGGTGGATATCGACAATGACGGTTACATGGATTTATGGTTGCCCACCCTCCGGCGCGATATCAATCCTGCGCCAAAGTGCGAGCTGTTATTCAATGATACCGCGGCTGAACTGGCCCCCAGCGATCCAAGCGTCAGCGGGCTGGCGGATGCATTATCCGCTATTGTCTCCACCTGGGGAGATTATGATAATGATGGATTCATGGATTTGTGGCTGAATCCCTTAGTCGGCGAAAGCGGCCCTAACCGGTTATACCGAAATAATGGCGATCGCACTTTTACCGATGTTGCGCCAGCTATCGGCTTGGATTCAGTTTTTGCCAGTTCCGCCGTGGGAACGAGAGGTGCATCCTGGGGTGATTATGACAACGATGGCTGGCTGGATTTGTTCGTGCAACGCAGAAATGGGAATCATGAGCTGCAGAAGAATAACGGT
>Ga0247727_10016849_pt1 | contig 11720 bp, 6 predicted proteins | sample WisWelCaveWW1625_FD_202498 | JGI IMG/M metagenome (GOLD analysis project Ga0247727, IMG submission 202498) | Biofilm microbial communities from Wishing Well Cave, Virginia, United States - WW16-25 | ecosystem: Environmental > Aquatic > Deep subsurface > Groundwater > Cave microbial mat | place... | reverse complement strand
TTCCGGTGGAAAACGTCGATTTCGCTTCAAAAACCTCGATCATCATTATGTCTTACTTTCTTCCGATTGCCACCGGTCTCGGCTTGCTGCTTTTTTTAATCTGGCGAGGGCGGCCGTTGGGCATTACGCTGCACTTCGATGGTTTTTTGGATAATTACGAAATTATCGATTACCATCGCAACCGCGGCCGGGTGCGGTCGCCTTACAAACCCTGGGACAGCAATAAGGCTTCTGTAAAAATATATGGCGAGTTGACTTACGCTTCAAAAAAATACCCTTTCAACTGGAGTGTCCCCTTATTCCTGCGGCTCTCGGGCGTGCAATGTCCGCCAGGTTTTGACATTCTTTTGACGGATGGCAGCCAGGAGTATTTACGCGATTATCCCATGCGCTTCACTTCGCGAAAATACTCGCAGCAAAAAACCTTCGAGGCGCGGGCAGTTATTGTGCAGAATCATGGACCATCTCCGGTCCCGAAGCCGGAGGCACTGGAGTTTGAAGTCGCTGCAACTTTCAATCACCGGCGAATTTTCCGCGCTGAGTGCGAGAAAAAATGGCGTTACGACTTTTTCGTCGGACCGGTGTTCAGCGAGGTGTGGGTTGGGTTGGATCCGGGCACGACCGGCTCCTGCATTGTGAGTGGCAACAGCGTTCATAATTTCGTCATTCAAAAGGAGCCGGACAGCCGCCACGATTTGATTACGCCGTCGATCATTGCCTTTGATCTTGGCCAGGAATATCATCCCTCGCTGAATGGCACCATCGATTCCAAGTTGTATGCTCACGGCATTAATGCCCAGAGGGTGATCACCCTGCCAGACCGTGTTTCATTTCAATCCATCAAGAAAATGCTCGGCTTTGATCGTACTATTCAGGAAGTCAAATTTGAAAATGGTGAAGTGCTGAAATTGGATGGCAAGCAGCTTACCACTTTGTTGGTGGACGGCTTGTTTACGGACCACAAGAAATTTATCGAAAGCCACGCGCAAATCCATAAAGACCTTTTAAATGAAAACGAGTATAAACCAGACCGCGTTGTGGTATCTATTCCAAACAACTTTACTTCCACCAAAATTCAGGCCCTGATTGACAGCATTAATCAACTGAACCGCTTTAAAGAAGTGCGGTATATCTATGAGGCCGAAGCCATCCTGTTATACTACCTCTATAGCCCGAAACATCGTTTATCATACAAGTCCGCCATTGAGAACGAAACGGTGCTGATCTTCGACATGGGCGGCGCGACAATTAATGCCACGATCGTTAATGTGCGTCAGTTTGAAGAAGCCGGGGAGACGAAATTCAATGTTGACATTCTTGCCAAGCTTGGTTATGGCATCGGTGGCGATACGATTGATTACTGCTTGATCAAATTCCTGTACGAGTTCAAAGATCGCTATCCGCAATTAGCGCGTTATAATCCATTTCTGCCGACGAAAGGCATGAAGGAAGATGAGCTAGAAGAGCAATTGCGCTTGCGGAAGGAGTTCATGCAAGCTGCATTTAAATTAAAGACGCGTTTGATTGCAAACTTTAAAAATCCAGACAAAGACTATTTGCTGAATGGCTTTGAAATCAGTGATGTCTTGAAAGAAATGAAGAATTTTCCGATAGAGATCACAATTAATGAACACGATCCGATCAATAAATATCTGCGGAAAGATTTGCCCAAATATCCCCTGCTTCGACATAAACTGTTTAAAGAGTTGATCTATGATAACGTTGGCAATGCCACCCGTGACATTCTCGCTCTCTGTGAGGGAAAACCTATTCAAACCGTTATCTTTTCCGGCAGAAGCGTGCTGTTTCCGTTGATTCAAGAAACGATTATGAGTGTACTCGGAGCGTCCGACTTGAAAGCGACTTATATTCATTTCTCCGAGGATGAGTTGAAAAGCGCGGTGGCCAAAGGAGCGTGTCTTTACGGTGTGGCGCGCAATTCCATTCTTTTGCAAAATATGAAGACGAACGGTTACTTTGGCGTGCGGCGCACCCTCGGCCCAGGTGAAGTCGAGTTCCTGCCGCTGGTGAACATTGGCGAGCCGTTTCAAGTCATTGATGGTAAGCGTTCGGTTCGCGGGGCCCAAAATATTTCCGATACCTTTGCGGCGGACGGGCATCATTTGTATTTCTATCAAGTCATGGGACATGATCCGCAGCGCATTCTCGCCAATCAGGAACGGCATAAATTTTCGCCGCTCAAAAAAATACGGATGGACAATCGTATCACGTGCATTGGCATGGAGATTTTCGAGAACGATGATATAAACTGTTTGGTGCAGGACAACAGTCTAAATGATAATATAAAAGAGGAAGCTCTGGTTTCCGACCGGGAAATTGCCGACGATAATGACGAACATTATACCTGGATCGTTCATTAACTAAAGGATTACCGTGATGAGAACTTTGCTTTTGGGTAATGGTTCAGATTATCGGTGGACTACTCCATGTCATGCTGGAAGCATCTTTTTTGTTGCAATCCCGACGCATCGGGATGGATTGAAAAAAGATTCCTCCGGAATGACAGGCATCTTCACTTTTCACCGAGGCATTACGTTTTTGGTCACGTTAATATGGGCAGTTTGCGCTCAACCGGCCTGGCCGCAGGAAAAAGGGTATTTGCAGATCGCGCGAGATTATGAAGACGCGGGAATGAAACTTTTTGCCGGAGAAATTTATCGTTGCGAAAAAAGAGCCAAGAACAGCTCTTGGATTATTCATTGCGGAAATGTAGAGATTAAACTGCCCTACAATGAAAAGAACCCGATTTATAATTATTTGTATGAAGAGTCCGAGGCGCTGGCGAATGAGCAGCAAGCATTGGAAAATAAAGTAGGCGATTTAATCAAAAAACAAATCATTTCCAACCGCCAGCGCTATTTGTTCGACGTCAAATCGATAAAAAGTTCTCAGCAGATCATTCGGTTTGCTTCTAACAAAAATGAGCCGCTTCGCTTCGAAAATAGAGACAATGAGATTATCGAAGATCTTGACAAAACTTTTCCGGATGAGTACATTCGCTTGATTGTGCCGCAAACGCCGACGGTGTTTATCGCCAAGGAGGACATCAAAAATTCCGAGCCGGTGTATGATTTTGATCGAGAGAAGTTCAACGCCTACAAGGGCAAAGACGGCCAGATTTATTTGCAACAGAAAAAGGATGCCCGGGTTATCAGAACGGACCCAACGTATTCGAGCTCGCAGGCAGTGTATAATATGGCAATAGAGTTGGGTGGCGGTAAAGTTCTTGACGTCGATCACCGTGGCATTGGCGTGATCAGCGAGATGACGGACGCAAATTTTATGACTCGGTTGTGGAGAGCGGTGAAGAGCGCCTTTTGGGCCGTCATCGTGATCGTGTTTCTCGCTGTTATCCTGTTTTATGCCCTAAAAAACGCGTCCCGTTCGAAGCGCGATGGCGTCCCTATGCGCCGGTCCTTCAGCCTTCGTCGATTTTTGGGCCTTTCTTCTTCGCACCGGAGTTCGTCGCATAGAGACCAGCCGCCGTTTCAATCACGGGAGAAATCGATTCAACCCTTGCAGAAACTTCCGGCAAGCAAAACCGATGTGCCATTGCCTCAAACACAGGAAAGGACGAGTGCAGCTTCTCAGAAACCTGCGCCAAGCAAACCTGATGGACCGCTGTCTCAACCACAGGAAAGATCGAAGCCAATAGAAAAGGAGGCCGCGCTTGTTGCGGCGCCGGCGCGCCATGAATTCAGGCCGGCGGAAGAGAATTTGGAGAATCGCTTTAAACAGTTGGAAGAAAAAATAGCCAAAATCGTCTCCGACAAAATGCTCGGTCTGGAAAATCGGTTAATCAAAAATCACCGGATGCAGGAAGAAAATGACGATCTGCGCCGGCAAGTCGGTAAGCTCGAGCAAAGTGTAAACGCCTATTCACAAACCAAAATCTCTATTGAACGGGAGCTCATGGAGAAAAATAATGAACTAGCAAAAATGCAACAAGAGCTGGCAGAAAAAAATCGCGAAATAGCCAATTTTGAACAGGCCGCCAGTCGATTCGACGAGCTTACTCAATACATCTACCGACTCGACGGGACTGATTTATTTTTGAAGCCCCATTTGGAGTTTTTTTCTCAGTTGGCGAAAGTTGAAAATAAAGTCGGCAGCTTATTATCCCACAGCGCTCAGGAAAATGGCGCCAGCGCTGATAGTGATTGCCTGAGGTTGATCTGGTCGAAATATGCCATGAAAAAAATTGAGATCCAGCTTGCCCGCTGGGAATTGCTGTTGAACGGCATGCGCGATCGCGGCTTGATCACGGATCGGGAAGTGATCCGGCGCATCAAGGGAGAAAAAACCGAAGAGCTGAAATGGAAAAATTTGAATGAGCTGCTTTATAAGGAAGCTTATCGGCCCTGGCTCAGCGGCATCTTCGTCTTGTTGGAGGAAGTGAGAAATCTGGGCCATTTTACCAAAGACGCGCAGAGCCGGATAGCCGCCGAGGCGCGCAATTTTGACAAAGAAATCCGCGCCTTGCGAAATCAAGCCGAGCAATCGCTCGAGCTCACTGTGCATTACGTGCCGCTCTTCGAAGACTACACCCAATATAGCAATATCAATATCAAGGCCGTCGATGAGCCGGTCTATCCTTTTTACAAGGACCTGCCTCTGGCGCGAAATTCCATTTTTCAAGTGATCTCTTACGGCCTGAAATCCAATTATGGCAATGAACCCACAACCGTCATCTTGGCGAAATGAGCGATTTTTTTGAGCGATTGATCGACTCGTTGGTCGAGTTTTATGAGGACTTTATATATGGAAAGGAGGCTTGGTGGCTGCCGCTCGCGGTTTTAGCCGCGATGTACACGCTTTTTTTAATCGTTATCCGTTTCAATAGCAAACGTTTCCCATTCTTGCAAAATCATTATATTTTGAGCGGCGTTATCGTGGCGGCGGCGTGTGCGGCGTTTCTTCTGATTGCATTCTATTGCTATTTGTGGTCATCTTCTTCATATTATGTGAAACACCGGACGGAATTCATCCATCTGTTGGCGTTGAGCCTAGTTTTGCTTGCTGCTATTATGGCGTTTCTCATCTGGCGAAAGAAATTTGAGCGCGAACGTTTGAGAGAGCTGGTGGCTCAACCTTTGACGCAAAATGAGCAGAATCGGTTTTACAATCAGGCGCAAAAAGATTTCAATAAAAGCAAGTTGTGGTTGTTGTTGCCGGCGCTGGGATTTGTCATGCTGACGGCTTTTCTTTACAGATCACACAACGTGGTCTCTTTTATTTTAGATAATAGCAGCAGCATGGACGCACATATCGAGCAAGGCAAAGAATCGCTCATCCGCACGATTCAGGAGCTCGACGACAATACCGACATCATTATCGGATGGCTCACTCAAGATAAACCGCCGAAAACGAGTATCGCAGAGATAATAACGGAGAACGATGACCGCAGGCTGCTTGGGCAACATAGCTTTTTTACCAATAAACAACAAGCGCAAGACTATCTTGCTGATATTCCCGGAACGCCAGGAACGCCATTGTATGAAGCCATTTGGTCAAACTTGTTGTTTGCCAAAGCCCATGCGAGCAATCGAATTTATGGCCGCCGGCTGCTCGTGATCGTCACGGACGGAGAAGACAATGGGGTGCAACAAGAGGAACTTCAGAATTTTCTTTGCTCCCAACCGGATTTTGCGGAGTTCTTCACGAATGTAGCCTGCATCAATTTAGGCGGCAATGAAAGCAACAACTTTTTCCAAAAAGCGCAGGATTGCGGTTATCGCGTCGAAGACGGCAGCGATAAAGAGACGTATTCTATCGCGCTCGATACGATTTTACATGAATACAAAAACAATTGGTCTTTCATTATCTGGCTGGCGATCTGTTATGTCGCGCTGACGCTGATCGCCATGACCGTTCAACCTGTGAGAAATTGATATGAAAAGAACCTTCATCATTTTTTGGCTGGCCTGCTGCTGGGCGCCAGTATTGGCGCAAAACAGCGCTTTTGTTTTAGTGGATGTTTCCGGCAATCCGCTGGTAGATCTATACAAAATCACTCTGCCGATGCGCCAGGAAGCGATTGCGCTTGCCAGAGCCGTCATTACAAATAATTTCAACAGCAGTTTTAACAACAATTGGAAGCTGCCTGGAAATACTGATCCTCGGATCGAAAGCATTGTGGCTGGACAAGGCCGCCCGCTCATCGATCCGGGAGGATTTCTGATGATTATGCCGTTTGGCGAACGCAATACCTATACGAGGTACCAAATCAATCCAATCATCAATTATCCTTCCGATTTCGACCGGCATTGGCAGTTTCCATTCTCTTATGATGAGCAACAAACCTTTGGCGAGATTGCCAAGGCCAGAGCGGCGGACGTGGCGTTAGCGCCTAATTTTAACCTTAGTAAATATTTTTTAATCATCATTGCCGGCAAAGGCGAGGATACGGACAGCCAGTCCTATACGCCGCAGGAACAAAAATATTTGGACAACTATAGAAGTGCGGTTTCAGTCACTTCATTGGCGGTTTTTCGTTATAAGGATGCTCGTCTCGACTTCAAGGTTGAGTTTGCAGAAATTGACGTCAACAGAATGAAGACCGGGCCGGGAGGATCGCGGGCGCCGCTGATTTCATCGAGAAACGTCAGCCAAAAAATTTTAGAAATTACGACACCAAAAGGAAGCCGAGCGGCGCCAGGCGAATTTTCGGAGAAGGATAATATCCTCGTGCGCTGGCGGTGTCTGGGATGCTCCGATAGCACGCGATTTGTGGTTCAACTCTCGAAACAGGAGGGCGGCGAACGCGTTGCTCCCATAACCGTCTTCAAACAGTTTTCTCACAGTGTGCCGCCGTTGAAAGCCGGTGTGTATGATATTAAAGTCAGCGGCGATAATCTGACGTCGCAACGCGTGTACATAAAAATCGCCGGTGCCGGCGGTTGGGGTTGGCTCGTCGTCTTGTTGGCGCTGGCCGCGCTAGCGGCAGTGGCGCGCTATGTTTGGACGAATTTTTTAAGAAATCGCGAGGAGCAGGAAGAGCCGGCCAATCGCAGTATTTTTGAAGCCAGTCGCCGGCAAACAACGCAGAACCTGCCGCCGTCTCATCAAAGCACCGGCGGCGGACCGGCTTCGATCGATGAATTTTAAGGGAGGATGACGAATGGACCTCAACAATTGGTTTTTTGGGCTGGAATATCGCAGCGTTCCGGATTTGATTTGGCGATGCTTTTTTCTTTTGCTGGCTTCGGCGTTGATGCTCTGGCTGATTTATCTGGCCGTGATCAAAGCCGCTCCGGCAAAGAAAAAGATCGACGTGCCACGCGATTTTTCCTTGAAATTGCGCTTTTTGGCGGCGCTGCCGCTTTTTCTGGTGGTGTTTAGCGTGTATATCTATTTCTTCATCAAGACGGCAAAGCCGAGCGAGCTGCAGTGGCAGCAACCCTCTTTTTATCTCAATCTTCTGCCCCAGCTTATCATCTATGCCGGAATCATTATTCTTTTTCTGATCAACTATTCCGGCTACGTGAGGTCGCTTAAAAAAACCGAGGTGAATCATGCCTAAGCCAACCATTATTATTGGAATTGGAACCAGCGGGTTGCGCATTGTGGAGCAAGTGCAGCACTTTTATTATGAAAACACGGGCAGGAACAAGCCGGATCATGTCGAGTATCTTTATCTCGAAACCGATGAAAACAGTTATCCGGGCGTCACGGCGCTTAAAAATGAAATCAAACGCGTCTATTTGGATTTGGGCAATAAGGAAACCATGATCAACAGCCTGAAAAATAATATTCGTCTCGACGGCTCGTGGCTGCCGCCGGCGGGCGAAACCGGAGACAACGATGCCGGCGCCGGCGGTTGGCCGGCCTTTGGCCGGGCGGCGTTGTGGGGATTTGAAAATTTCAATCAGGTTGCCAAATCCGTGAGCAATGCGTTTGCCGCCGTGGCAAACTATGACGTCAAAGAGGGGGATGATTCCAAGCCGGTGGTTTTCATTACCGGCTCTCTGACCGGCGGCACCGGCACCGGCGTTTTTATCGACCTCGCTTACATGGTGCGTAATCTGATTCCGGATATTGACGATGTGTTCGGTCTTTTTTTGATTCCGGGTCTGGGCAAAGACGGCGGATTTAGCGACAAGGAAACCATTTACTGCAACACTTACGCCGCGTTAAAATCGCTGGATTATTTCACCAGCAAAAGAAACGGACCAAAGTATGCGCTTTTTTATCCGAACGGCTCCAGCGCCAAATTTGAAAAATCGCCCTACAAATTGGTCCAGATCATTTCACAGGATTATGACGGCAGCGTGCCCTCCATCGGAACTCTCGCCGGCCTCTATAAAATGGCGGGGTTGTACGTTTTTCTCAATATTTATGGCTTGCGAGAGGAAAGAATGCGCCGGCTCGTCGATGCCTGGCAAAATGAGCATATGGGAAAATACGGCACGTTCGGCTTGTCAGCGATTCAATATCCCAAGGCGCAACTGGAGGAGTTTTTGGCGATCGATCTTAGCCTGGAGCTGTTAAATCGCTGGATCGATCCCAACATGTATTATGCGCAAGGCAACAAAATTCAGATGAACGCCGCCCGCACCGGCATTCGCAAAGAAACTTTTACCCATTTTGAGAAATTATTGCGGGAAGCGTTTAAAAGCCTGGATACGGTCGAAGTGGAAAAGGGCAGGCAAATTGCCAACGATCTGCCGCGCCAGGCGCGCCTCGTTAATTTTAATGAGCATCAGGAAGAAAGTGATTATCATTATATTTGGAAATTATTTTCATCTCAGCAGGCCGGCAATTACTACGAGGCGATCCGGCACAACATCAAAAGAGCGGAGGATATTATTATCGCCGGCATTCATGAATTGATCACCGGCAGCGTGGATAGTTATGAAAGTCTTTACCTGGCGCACATGCAATTGAAAATAATAATTGAAGCGCTTGACAATTGCTTGAACTATTGGAAGAGCCTTAAACTTTCCGGCCAGCAGCCGAAATGGGAAGCCATGCTGGATCAACAAATTAAGTGGATGTTGAAAAAACGTTACAAGAGCGTCTTCGAGCAAAACAACGTGCTGGCGGATCGCCTCAAAACCACGCTCGAATTGCTGAAAATGCACTTGATTGCCAATAAACTCGTCGCTATCCGCAATAATATCGTTGAAGGCGATTTTCCTCTTGTCACGTTCGAGAACAACGTCGAATTGCCCCGCCTCAAAGTGTTGGACGGAATCATTTCGATTATCGGCAAAACCGCGGGAAAAGAGGAGCGCCAAAAAGATGAAAAGCAATTAAACGTTTTGAAGGAAAGAAAAGCGGAAATTTTGGACGACATTCAGGACAATTCCATTCCGATCTTGCGGGTTTACCCCTCGAATAGCTTTAAGGATGAGGTGAAGAATTCTAATCACCGATATAAACAGCTTTCCAGCAAATCAATTCCTTCCAAAAACGATATCATCGGCGAGGCCAGTTTGTGGACTTACCTGAGCCGGTCAAAAGACACGCTGAACAAGAATCTCTATTTTGATTGTATCAGCCAATTCGAGCGAGACATTCGCCGGTACGAAAGCGTGAAAGACATGAACATTTCCGACTATGTGCAACGCGAGCCGCGCGAGGCGCAAAAGATCGCTGCCCGCGCCCTTTATGCGCTGGCCAAGGTTAACCCCGACCAGGCCACCACTTTTCGGGATCATATGAACATACCCAAGCTGGTGATCGGACAGGATCAGCCGACGATCAACCGCGTGATCGAAAAACTCGTCGGCGACATGAATTTTCATGAATTCAGCAATGATAAAAATGGCGTGCTCGAGATCGGCGGCCTCAAAAACATCCTGGTATTCTATGCTGAAAAAGGCTTGATGAACAACAATAATTTGTTCAATCCGGCGCAGCATTTGCGCTATATTCGCGATCTCGAAATGTTGTATCATGATACACCGAGATATCGCGGCAAATCGCCGCAAGAGTGGCATATCATCCGCATGCCGTACATTAAATATCAAAAGGAGGAAAATTAAATGCACGTTTTGGGACTTGCGCCTTTGGAAAGAGAAGAAAAGCAGAAAGCTTTATTGAAACGCGGCAAGCTGGCCGGACTGCTTTTCTTTGCGAGCTGTATTCTTCCCATTTTGATCATTCTATTGTTTACGTTGGGAGTCTTTGTGCCGGCCTCGCCTTACCCGCATCTCGAGCAGCCGGTGGCGCTGGTCAATACCGCCTCTTCCACCGGCACGGCATTTTTGGTTGGAGAAAGCCGTTTGCTCACCGCCAAGCATGTGGTCGATGACTTAAAGATTAATGACGTCGTTGAATTAACTTTTGAGAAGGCGACGCCTGTCATTAATACCAAAGCGCGGCTGGTTTGGATGGACCCGACTAACCCTCCTGAGCCGGAGTATTTCTTGCATGACGTGGCCGTATTGGAGTTGGAAAATCCCAACGATCTTCCGGAAAATTTTCCGCGGCTCTTTCTGGGCAATTCCGACGGCATCTCCACCAAAGACCGGGTGATTTTAGTCGGCTATCCCAACGGATTGTTTTCCAATACCGCCGGCAAGATCAGCAATGATAAGGTAAAAAATTATGAGCTTTTTCAGTTGGACGTGGGCGCCTGGCAGGGCAATAGCGGCGGGCCGTTGATTTTGGAAGACACCGAAGAAGTGATCGGCATTCTCGTCGCCGGCTTATCCGCGGAATATCAGGGGATAAATTTTGCCAACAAGATCAATAACGTCACGAACCTTCTGCAAAGCCACAAAATAGATGTGTTGAAATAACTGATCATCGTTCCGCGACTTTCTGATCATAACGAGAAGGCTGCACGCCGTGCGCCTGCAAAAAAGCCAAATCATCTTCACTGATCTCCGTCGCAAAAATTTTTTTAATGCTGGTATCATATCGCACCGCAGCCCACAGCGCAAACGGCGCGAGAGCTGGATCATTGGTTTTATAATAACGGTACAACAGAAAATAGCCTTCGGCCAGATTGCGGCGGTCCTGCTCCGTTAATTTTTCCGGCGGACCATACAAAACCGGCACGGCGAGCTGCTGATTGAGCTCTAAAACATCGGGGCTCTTGATCGTCGCCGTGTTGGCGCGATACATGTTCGGCCACAGGTAATGGTCGTGATAATAATTTTTCGAGAGTTTCCAAAAAGTATCTCTGGACACGACACGATGCGTGCCGCCGGGGAAAAAAGGCGCCGGCGTTGTCGATGATGGTTTATGAGTGGGTTGGTCCGATTTGTTCTGCAATGAAGTATCCGTCGTGGGCAGCGGTATCGTCCCGACCATGGAGAAAGAAACAATTTTTGGCTGTTCCGATATTTGGCTCGGCAGCAGGAAAAGGAGCAGTAACAATAAAATAGCGAAGGCGCCGGCATGCCAGGCGAAACGTCGCCGGCGCGGATAATCGGGCGTTTCTTCCTTTATCATTTCATCTCTTTCGTCATCGTCGACAAAAGTAAACCTGGGCGGCGGCTCATCGATCAGCGCGGGAAACACTTCGGCGATGTCAAACTCTTCCGGCAGCGGCTCTTTAATTTCAGGCAAGGGGGCGGCGGGCTTGAGGTGTTTTTCAATCAACCTCGATAAAGAGACGCGGCTGCCGGCATGAACGCTCGGGCCGAAAGCGCGGATAACCAGCTCGCGAATATTTTTGGCCGGTTGAAAAATCACCTGCGGCACCGCCGGGGTGAGCGAGTTTTTGTTTGCCGCCGGCAAAGTCA
>Ga0247727_10016848_pt1 | contig 11721 bp, 13 predicted proteins | sample WisWelCaveWW1625_FD_202498 | JGI IMG/M metagenome (GOLD analysis project Ga0247727, IMG submission 202498) | Biofilm microbial communities from Wishing Well Cave, Virginia, United States - WW16-25 | ecosystem: Environmental > Aquatic > Deep subsurface > Groundwater > Cave microbial mat | place... | reverse complement strand
GCTGAAGGCGCTTAAAACCCCCTCGGCTATTTTTTTATGTTTTCCCGTCGCGTGTCTCCCCAAACTGAAAGCGGACATCCCGGAGCCCACGAGCGCGGGCATGTTGGGCATCACACGGATAAGAGAAACAGGCTTTTTAAAGTAGGACTCAATCTTCGCGATCGGCACTCCCGCCGCGATGGAGATCACAAGGCAACCCTCGTCGACGCTCGTGGCCACCTCTTCCGCCACCGCCTGTATCATGTTGGGCTTTACCGCCAGGATCACCACGTCCGACAAGGATGCGCAGTGGCGATTGGACTTGGCGATTTTCACGTGCGCCTCTTTTTTGACCGCGTCGAGCTTTTTCTTATCGACGTCATAGATCGAAATATTCTGCGGATACACGGACTTTTCGACGAGACCCCGCACCAGCGCCTGACCCATATTCCCGGCGCCGATGACCCCAATCCTCAAGCCGGACAACACACTTTTAGCGCTCATCGAAAAAGAACCCTCCCCAATCGCACCATCGTAGCACCCTCCTCAACAGCGGCTTCAAAATCATCACTCATTCCCATGGACAGAACTTTCATCTGGACGCTGTTATGCTTTAAGGTCTTGCACACGCTGAAAATTCCTTTTAATTTTTTAAACGCCGCCCGCCTCGCCTCGAGATCAGGCGCGTTTGGCGCGATGCCCATGAGGCCCTGCACTTGGATGGCCGGCATGGCGGCAACGGCGTCTATCGCGTTGTAAACTTCTTCGGGCTTAAAACCGTACTTTTGCGATTCCCCGGAAATATTGACCTCCAAAAGCACCGCCGCCGTTTTATTTTCCGCCAGCGCCGCGTCACTAATATGTTTGGCTAAGCGCACGGAATCAACCGACTGGATCAAACTAAAAAGATTGAGCGCCGTTTTCACTTTGTTGGACTGCAGATGCCCCACCATGTGCCACTGGAGATTTGAGTTTTGAGTGGCGGGTATTTTGGTCTCCGCTTCCTGGATCCGGTTTTCACCGAAAATCTGGACACCCGCCTCCACGGCCTCTAAAATCTTCTCGACCCCGGCACCCTTCGTGACGGCCACCAAAGTAATGTCCTTAAGCGAACGGCCCGATTTAGCCGCCGCTCTCTCTATTACCGACTGGACATGCTCCAGTTTCTCTTTAAAGGAAGTCATTGCTGAACTCGCGAGTGTCATTGCGAGCGACCGAAGGGAGCGAAGCAATCTCTGTTAAACATAGATTGCTTCGTCGTCACTTCGCTCCTCCTCGCAATGACACATTGGGGATAATTATATGGTATAATTACGCTAAAGTAAATTTAGAAAGGAAAACAGGATGAACAGGACACTTTGGGCAGCTCTAATGATCGCCGGAATCCTCGGCCTTACTGCGGCGGAACCTTCGTTCGCCGGCGGCGCTTGCTGTGCGTTGAAAGGCGCCCCTCAAGCAGAGGATGCGCAGTCTGAAAACGCTGGCTTGCAAGCTTCCGGCGCCGAAACGTTCCCTGCCGAGCAGGTCAAGCCCGCCGTCAAGAATTTATAACACCCGCCTTATTGGGCAACGCGAATTACCTGGAGCGTGATATTATCCGCTCCCCCTTTTTCGTTGGTGAGCGCCACAAGGCGTTTACAGCTCTCCTCCGGAACATACGCCGTCGCCACTGAAAGTATTTCCTCATCGCTTACCATGGAATAAAGCCCATCACTGCATTGGACATAAATATCCCCTAGGCGGGCGGGTACCTTATACAAATCCACCTCGACGTCGGGTTCGGTGCCAACGGCGCGTGTCAGTGTACAACGATCGCTCGCGTGGTCCATCGTAAGGCGCCGGATAATCCCATCCCTTATCTGATACATCCGGGAATCCCCCACATGACCGATCACGACTTCTTCTCCTAAAAAAATGGAGGCGGTGAGAGTAGTGCCCATCCACTCGATGGCGCCCATACGTTCATTGATGCTATAAATTTTTTGATTGACGTTCCGGATGGCCTCGCGAAGCCATAGCGGATCGCTCAATTCCGCAAGCGCCTGAAAGAGATGCCCTAAGTGCAGGACCGCTCCGGCGCTCGCAAGCTCGCCATGCTCCATCCCCCCAAGCCCGTCGGCCACCGCAAAGAGGATCCCCTTCTTCCCGCGGAGTACCACGTCCTTAGGGTCTTCGATGAGCATGCTGTCTTCATTGTTTTCTCGAAGCATGCCCCGGTCGGTCGCTTGAGAATAGATAAGTGTAGGCAAGCTTTTACTTTTTTAAACTCTTCCCGAGAAGGGCCTCGACCGCTTTGACCTTGGCTTCGATGCGGCGGCGCTTGTCTTTCCGGTCGTCAATGGTGATGGAGAGGTATATTCGATCGGACATTTTTAAAACCCGGTCGCGGATTTTCTTCATGAGCTTCATCACCTCATCCCATTCACCTTCTACCACCGTGCCCATCGCGGTCAAACGGTAATCGAGGCCGCTTTTATCCACTTCCTCGACCGCCTCCGCCACATATTTTCGGATGCTGTCGCCTTTACCGATCGGGAATACGCTAAAATTCACTAACATATCTGCCCCTCCTCACCGGCTATATGAACTCATTGTCATGATTATGCCTTTAGCGCAGGTGAATATTGTTCGAGCGAAGTCCGCCACGCTTCTTGGTGGACGTAGTCGAGAACTTCCTTCTGTAGGAATTTCTCGACTTCGCTCGAAGAATAAATGAATGGATTACCTGCTCTAAAGGCGTAATCATGTTCATTGTACAAACTTTTTTCATTGTAACACTTTATGATAACGAAATTTTTTATTAAATTCCTCAAGGCACATCCAAGACTTAAGATTTTTCATCCGATCTATATAAAAGAAGCCATTGAGATGGTCTAGCTCGTGTTGAATCACACGCGCCTCGAATCCCGCGAATCTTCTTTTTATCTTTGCGCCTTCCGGCGTGAGCGCTTCTAAAACAACCTCCTTGTGCCGTGGCACAAGCCCCCGGTAACCGGGAATACTGAGGCATCCTTCCCAATCGCTGACCGTTTTCTTCGAGCGCTCAACAATCCGGGGGTTGGCGTAAATTTGGAGGGAAAAACCCTTTCTTCCGGGATAACGCCGGTTTGACTGGCACTCCAGGACGACCACCTGAATCCCGCGGCCAACTTGGTTTGCGGCCAGTCCCACACCACGGGCGCCGCGCATAGTGAGGATCATGTTTTTTACAAGCGTATGAAATTTAGGATCCCGGAAAAAATTTTCAGGAAGCTTGGAACACTTCTTACGAAGAAGAGGACTGCCGATCTTCGTGATAGGAAGAATCATATGCTGTTCTCGCCCGGCGCGCCCAAACCACGCCCGTCACCGCGATGCCTCCGAGGACTACCAATACCACCCCCAGGAGAAACAATACCCCCGCCTTCGCCCCTTTGCCCAAAAGGGAATCGGGATTTCCAAAACAAACCGAACATGCGAGAAACCATTGAGAGAATGTCATTTTAATCCTGCGCGTTTCGCTTTCAGAATAAACCAAATTAAATAAGGAATCAAAATAGACCCCACTAAAAGAGACGTAATTCCCCAGACAAGATTCCACGTATTTTTTAAATTTAGATAGTCATTGATCGCCCAGAGGCCGAAAAAAACAGCCAAACCAATGGAGAGAACAATGATAAAAATATGAACGACCTTAAGTGACATCGCTAAACCGCGAAATCAAGCGCTTGAGACAGCCGGAAGGACTAAAAGCACCACGAAGAAAATAACCGTGAGAACCAGTATCCAATAGATGATCTTCTTCTCCCAGCCGAGGTGCATGAAAAAAGTCGCCACAAGGGACCCCTTGATCGTCGCGATAAGAAGGGCGATCGTCACAGCCGGCACAAGCGGTAAATGAAAACCGGCCACCGCAACCGTAACAATGGTCAAAAAAGCCAGCGCCACAAATACGCCGATATAAATTTTTATATGATGTTTTATTTCTTCGTGTGACAGCTCAGTCATATGAATCCTACAATAAATAAAGCACGGGAAAAAGAAATATCCAGACCAAATCCACGAAATGCCAGTACAGCCCTGAGTTCTCCACCCTTCCCGTCAACTGGTCGGGGTTTGTCTTCCACAGCGCGCTGCCGGGAAACAGGAAATAAAGATTCACAAGGACCCCTATCAGCACGTGGAGTCCGTGAAGTCCCGTCAGCGTAAAATAAATCGCGTAAAAGGTATTGGTGGACGGGAAAATGTGGTGCTCAAACTTATGCGCGTATTCAAAGCTCTTCACCACAAGAAATGCCAAACCCAGTAAAATCGTAAGTGCCATAAAAAGTCGGTACTTGGGGATGCTCTTCATGGCAAGCGACGCCCAGGACATGACCATCGTGACACTTGAGGTGATAAGAATCATCGTGTTGAGGGTCGCCAGCGGCACGTTGAGAAGCTGTGAGCCGTGAGGCCAGTCCACGGACCCTGTCCGGAGAAAAATATAGGACGAAAACAGGGCCCCGAAGAGCATCACTTCCGAGGCCAGAAAACACCAGATCCCGAGCTTTGAGTTTGTGACACCCGTGACCGGATGGGGCTTGGCGATATAAGGAATAAGCGCTTCCATCACTTCACCTTCCCCGCGCCCGCCACCGGAGCTTCGGCAGGCTCGCTCTGCAGCACATAATCAAGCTTCCGGCCCGGCACGCTGTATTCATAAGGTCCGCGGCTCACAACGGGAGGTTTCGTAAAATTGCCGTGCGGAGGCGGCGAAGGCGCCGTCCACTCCAAAGTCGTGGCCCCCCAGGGATTTTGATCGACCTTTTGGCCCCAGAAGATACTTTTGAAAAAATTGATGATAAAAAATATCTGCGATAAACCCAGAAGCCAGGCCGACCAGGACATCACCACATTGAGAGGCTGTGTCGGTAAGGCGTGCGCGTACTGTGTCGGGTCATAAAGACGGCGCGACACGCCCGCAAGCCCCTGAATAAACATCGGCATGAAAACACCGTTTATGAAAATGAAGGACAGCCAAAAATGAATCTTGCCGAGCGCTTCCGACATCCGGCGGCCCGTGGCCTTTGGGAACCAATGATAAACCCCGGCGAACAGGGCAAAAATAGTGCCGGGCGCTACGACATAATGGAAATGACCAATAACGTAATAGGTGTCATGCAGATGGATATCGGCCGAAGCCAGGCCAAGCGGCAGACCGGTAAGGCCGCCGATGCCAAACATCGGCAAAAACGCGACCGCAAAAAGCATCGGCGTATTGAAGCGAATGGACCCTCCCCAGAGACTCAGCGCCAAGCTCGTCAAAATAATCACCGACGGGATTGAGATAATCATCGTGGTAATTTGGAAAAAAGAGCTCATCTTGGTCCCCATCCCGGTGAGATACATGTGATGCGCCCACACGACAAAAGACAAGAACGCGATGGCTATGACCGAATCAACCATCGCTTTATATCCGTATAGGGGCTTGCGGGTATTGCAGGCAATCACTTCCGCGACAATGCCCATGGCCGGCAAAATAAGAACATACACCTCGGGATGCGCCAGAAACCAGAATAAATGCTGCCACAGGATCGGGTTGCCCCCGCCGCTTAGCTGGGACACCACACCATTCACGACAAGGCCTGACGGCATAAAAAAGCTTGTCGCCGCCAAGCGGTCCATGAGCTGAAGCACCGCCGCCGCCATGAGCGGAGGAAACGCCAGAAGCAAAAGGAACGCCGTGATAAACTGCGCCCATACAAAAAACGGTAATTTGTAAAATGACAGGCCCTTCGCGCGGAGCTGCGCGGTCGTCACAATGAAATTGATTGAACCCAAAAGCGAGGAATTGATCAAAAACGCCATGCCCAAAAGCCAAAGCGTTTGCCCTACGGAGGCGATGTTGGCCAGGGGCGGATAAGACGTCCAGCCTGATTGAGCGGCCCCCGCCGGAGCAAAAAAACTTGCGAACATGATGACACCGCCTACGAAATAAAGCCAGTAGCTCACCATGTTGAGCTTCGGAAACGCCATGTCCGCCGCCCCCACCTGCAGAGGCAGAACAAAATTCCCGAATCCGCCCACCGCCAGGGGCACGACACCCATAAACACCATGATGGTCCCGTGCATCGCGCCGAGCTGATTGTAAAACTCTGGCAGCATAATGCCGCCGACCATGGCCGATTCATTGAAAAGATTTCCGATAAGCGGCAACGGCTGTCCCGGATAGGCCAGCTGCCAGCGAATCAGCATCATGAGGCAAAATCCAAAGAAGAGAAAAAGGAGCCCCGTCACGGCGTATTGGATGCCGATCACTTTATGATCGGTAGAAAAGATATACTTCCTCCAAAATGGAAGGTCCTCATAATGATGTTCCGCCGTTGCGAGGTGGGCCGCTGACGCTGTGCTCATCCGACTTTGCCCCCTGTTTTTTTCATGAGCTCACCCTCAAGCCACGCTCCAAATTTATCTTTTGAATCCACGGTAAAAAATCCGCGCATCCGGTAATGGCCCAGGCCGCAAAGCTGGGCACAGGCAATCTCAAAATTCCCCGTTTCCTTCGCTTGGAACCAAATGGGAATCACCTGTCCCGGGATCACGTCCTGCTTCACTCTCATGACGGGAAGCGCAAAACAATGAATCACATCCTTCGAAGAAAGATCGGCGATCACCGGCGTATCCACCGGAATATGCAGTTGATTGATGGTGATAATATCGTCCGCGCCCGCCGTATCGGCAGGATCAAGACCGACAGGGCTCGTGGGGCTGATCAATTTTACGTCCGTTTTGCCAAAAATTCCGTCCTTCCCCGCATAATGGATATTCCAGGCAAACTGCTCCGCCACGACACGCACATGAAGAGCGGACGCTTTTGGCGGAAATTCATTGCGGACCTGGCTGAAGGTAGGAATAGAAAAAGCGCAGAGCAGAACGACTTCGGTAACCGCGACGGCCACCTCGACTAAGGTCGGAACCCGGAAATGATGATGGGGCTTGTACTCCGCTTTATGGCCCGATCTCTCACGAAAGCGGACGAGGGCCAAAATAAGAAAGGTGATCCATCCGAGGAACAGGAGAGCCATCAAACCGTGAATCACATAGATCAGCTGATCTATGCTGGCCCCGTTCGTAGAAATATCAATCGGAAGGCCCCAGCCGTAATACTTCGAATCCAACTGCTATAACCCCCAAAAAGTGTCATTGCGAGGAGCGAAGCGACGAAGCAATCTCTGTTTAACATAGATTGCTTCGCTTCGCTCGCAATGACACTTAATTATGCATAGTTAGGGGTTAAAGTCAATGAGGCTTTTCAATTCCTCCGAATTCCTCCGAGCTTTTTTGAAAAATACCCGCCCGTCAGCGCGTCAATGCCGGCGGTAAGCTCCTGGAGCCTTATTTCCTTCTCAATCCGCAGCGGAAGATCCTGTGTCGCCCCGAGCACCATATCTACCTGGAGCCGCCTTCTTTCATAATAAAGGTGCGTCACCTGGGTCAAGACGTCATCGCGGAGCTCCACCATAAGGCGCGAGCGCGTATCAATGGAAGTCTGGTCATTGTTCCAAATAAGGTCACCCAAATTCCAGCTCACACCCACTGACCAGTCGCGATTTTCCTCTTCCGGACCTGCGATAAACCGGTCGGGATCCGCAGTCCCGCCCCGGTCCAGGTCGACATTCTCATCCCGGCTCAAGTCATAATCCAATGAAAGCGACGGTAGAAGCGCCTTTCGAGCGGCGGCCTTGCGCCACGACTCGATTTTGCTGGGATGCACCTCGGCATATTGAATCGCGGCGTTTTGAATTTCTTCAACCGAGGGCTCATTTTCAAATTGAGCCAGGATCTCTTTGGCGCTCGGCAGGGTATGATTCTCTTTTCCCAAGAGGGATAAATCAAGCTCGGGATAAGACAATTTAAATATTCCCTTATCAGTCGCCGCCAGGAGATAATCCCCGCCCAAGCTATAAAAGATCATCCGGACTTCGGTTGACTCGATCCCTTCGTAAATCTCCCGGAAAGAGCCGCCGTTCCCATCCCATTGAAAAACGCCCTGATCGGTCGCCGCGTACAAAGTCTGGGAGGATTTGGCGATAAAATTCACCTTCTGCGCCGGCAAATTCTGTCCCTTTAACAGGCTCCACGAGCGCCCGTCACCGGCGCTCTCAAAAATGCCGCCCGTCGTCGCCGCAAAAAACTTTTCCTGATTTTGAAAAAATACAAGACTTGAGATAAAAGGCACTGACTGCATTTCTTCAATATCAAACTGCTCAAGCGGCACCTCCTCCACTTTTAAAGAAGGGTCCGCGTGCGCCAACACCCTTTCCCAGTGATCCCCTCCATCCGCGCTTCGATAAATCCCTTTATCCGCCGCGGCAAAATAAAGCGAGCTCTCGGGGTCTCCGGCAATCAAAATGGAATAAACGGGCCCGCCGGAAATCCCCTCGGCCTTTTTAAAATCAGTTTTCCGGGCGTCTGCCATCACAAGTCCCTCCGCCGTGCCTATCCAGAGCCTATGGGGCCTTGACTTCTCCATCGCGACACAAAACACCGACTTGGCCCCCTTCCCTACGCCGCCGTAAAAGAGCTTCCAGCGCCTGCCGCCGTCCAATGACCGCCATACCCCCCGCGCCGTCGCCGCGTACACTTCTTTGGAATCAAGCGGTGAAATACAGAGAAATCTCACTTCGTTGGCACCTCTCGCCGTGAAAACCTTCTTCCAAAGCCCGCCCCCGTCAGCCGTCCGATAGATGTATTTCGGGGAGCCGGCAAAAATCACCTTAGGGTCCGCCGGATCCACCGCCAATGAGCGGATGTCGAGCTCATCCAACTGCTTTGAAAGACTCGCCCACTGCGCCCTCGCCGCGCAAGGCGCCAATAAAAAACCAGCCGCCAACAAAATTGAAAACACCTTTTTCATTTCCTTAAACCCCCTTTTGAAAAAGCAAGGTTACACGAATAATGTTTATTTGTCAAATATATTATGAATAATAATCATAACTATTCACCTAAACCAAAGATTGCGGTCGAGGGCCCGGTAGTGGATGGCCTCCGAGAGATGCGGGGTTTCCAAGGCCTCTTTCCCCTCCAAGTCCGCGATGGTCCTAGCGACCTTTAACACCTTGTGGTACGCGCGCGCCGACAAGCCGAGACTTTCGATCGCCATCTTGAGAATACCCTCTCCCTCCTTTGACACCTGGCAGTACTTCTCCACCTGTTTTGATAAAAGTTGGGCGTTGGATGAGATTTTGTCCGACTGGTACCTTGCGCGCTGTGCGCCTCTCGCTCTCTCGACGCGCTCGCGGATCTCGTGAGAAGACTCGCCCGTGCTTTTTTCGGTGAGATCACCAACTTTCACGCAAGGCACCTCCAGCTGAATATCGATACGGTCCAAGAGGGGCCCGGAGACCCTAGACATATAGTTTCGGATTTGAGGGCTCGTGCAGTGGCACTCTTTCTTTTGATCCCCAAAATTGCCGCAGGGGCAGGGATTCATCGCGGCCACCAGCATAAAGCGGGCCGGAAAGGTAAGCGACGAGGAAGCGCGGGAAATCGTCACCCGCCCTTCCTCAAGCGGCTGGCGCAGGACCTCCAGCACATCGCGCCGGAACTCCGGAAATTCATCCAAAAATAAAACGCCGTTATGCGAAAGACTCACCTCCCCGGGCCTGGGATACTTTCCGCCGCCAATCATCGCAATGTTGGAGATGGTGTGATGGGGATCCCGAAACGGTCTTGCCTGAACAAGTGAGGATTTCTTTGAAAGAAAGCCGGCCACGCTGTGGATTTTTGTCGTTTCCATCGCCTCATCAAGCGTAATGCTGGATAATATAGAGGAAAGCCTTCGGGCCAGCATCGTTTTACCGGATCCGGGAGGCCCGATCATGAGAAGGTTGTGAGACCCCGCCGCCGCGATCTCAAGGCCGCGCTTGGCATGCGCCTGGCCTTTTACATCGGCGAAATCAAAATTTTGATCAAAAGCGGGGCCCGGCAAAATAAAATCATCCCTGCCTTCTTTGGGCGTGATAGGCTCCTCGCCTTTCAAAAACTTCACCGCCTGCGCCAGGCTCTTGACCGGATAAACTTTCAGGCCTTTCACGCAAAGCGCCTCCTGGACATTTATCTGGGGAACAACAAAATCTTTCTTCTCCGCTTCCGAGGCGAGGCAAACGGCCCTCGGCAGGATCCCCGGCACGCCCCGGAGCTTTCCGTCCAGCGACAGCTCGCCGCAAAAAATCTTGTTTTTGACCCTTTCTTGGTCAAGCTCTTCATTCGCCACAAGAATTCCGATTGCGATCGCTAAGTCAAAAGCCGAGCCCTCTTTTCTTAGGTCAGCCGGCGCCAAGTTTATGGTGATTTTCCTAGCGGGAAAAGGCAGGCCGCTATTTTTTATCGCGGCGCGCACGCGGTCAGCGCTTTCACGGCAGGCGGTATCGGGCAACCCCACGATATTAAAAGCGGGCAGACCGTTGGATATATCGACCTCCACCTCCACGGGAAACGCGTCAATGCCGACAACGGTGCTCGACAAAACAGTGGCGAGCATTTTATCCCCCTTCTCCAAACGCGTCCTTTATCACCTCAATCAAGGGCTCCCTGCCTTTCTCCAAAAGAATGGAAACCACATCAAAACGACAGGCCACATCCCGGATGCCGTACCTTTTAAGGTAATAGTGAGCGCTTTTCACAATCTGATGCCTTTTGTGAAAAGTCACCGATTCGGCCGGCGTCCCCATCGCCTCTGACGTACGCGTCTTTACCTCTATAAAAACAAGCGCGCCGCTTTCTTTGGCGATGAGATCGATCTCACCCAGAGGACTTTCATAGTTCTTGAGCAAAATCTTATAGCCACGGCCGCCCAAGTAATGAAACGCGAGCTCTTCCCCAATGGTGCCTGTCGTTTGTGATGCGGTTTCCATAGATTTTATCCTTTAAGTGGTGACACCATCGGTTTCGCGGTCATAGGCTTCAAGGACTTTTTCCTCCACCTCTCTCTTCACAGCCTCATTAACCGGCACCACAATGTCGAACCAGTCGCCGCTCTTTGAAGCCCGCCGGGGCATCGACACAAAGACGCCATTTTGGCCATCCACAACCGAAAACCCTCTGGCAATAAAGCACCCGCCGATTTTCACATCCGCTCGCGCCTTCACTTTGCCATCCATCGTCATTTTCCTTATATCTACGACCTCTAAGTCAACCATCGTCATGTTTACAACCTCCTATTTGCATCATCTACACGTGGAGAACTAAATGTCCCCTCACTACACTAGACGACAGAGGTGCCCATTTTCGTTCAAAATATTTTCATCATTTTTCATATCTACTAACATAAAATAAAATGCCTGCCCTCATCAACCAATGTAAAATGCCACCACCTTGAATTGCGTAGGTCACGTTTAAACGTGACCTACCTTAGTGTGATCGACGTTAGTGTGTCTCTCCTTAGTGTGCACCATTTAAGATTGACTAGGATTATCGATCTGGAGAATCTCCCCTACTGGATTGCTAAACCCATGGTACTGGCTAAAACTTGAATACGGGAAGTCTTTAGCGGTTGGAACAATACCGCCAACCACGGGATTCATATGAATATAATCCAGCTGATGCAAAAGCTGCCTTTCGTCACGAATCACTTCTTCGTAGAATCGCCTCTGCCAAAGCGACCCATCTTTTGCGTCTAATTTATTAACCTTTCGAGTAAAGGTGCCTTTTATCATTTTGAGTATGAACGAGAGATTGAAACGTCTGGAAGGAACCAAAATAAGATGCAGGTGGTCTGGC
>Ga0247727_10016847_pt1 | contig 11721 bp, 7 predicted proteins | sample WisWelCaveWW1625_FD_202498 | JGI IMG/M metagenome (GOLD analysis project Ga0247727, IMG submission 202498) | Biofilm microbial communities from Wishing Well Cave, Virginia, United States - WW16-25 | ecosystem: Environmental > Aquatic > Deep subsurface > Groundwater > Cave microbial mat | place... | reverse complement strand
AATCGAGGGCAGGCTTGGTCTTTCGCTTTCTGTCACGAATCTCGAACCAACAAGCGGCGGGCGCGAACTTGCGTCTGTGCAGGCGAGCGATGCAGACCGCACGCGCGTAAAAAATTCATTGATGAAAATTCTCGATGACCGCGCCCGTGAAAAATTTTTGGATGAAGTTAATTCGGGCGACATCCTTTTTGAAAACACGATGGCTGTTTCGCAAATTCTTTCGGAGGAATATGACCCGCCTGCGGGCGCGGCTGGCACGAAACTGACTTTGACCCTACAGGTGGAGTATTCCATTTTATATACACCCGCTTCAGATCTGACCGAGCTTGCTTCGTTAGCCCTGAACGCTTCCATCCCCTCAGGGTTTTCGTCCGCGTCTGACGCAGTGACCATTAAGGCTGTCACGACTCCGCTCCTCAACGAAGACGACGGCTCCGCGCGCTGGACAATGCGCGCAGAACGCAAGATCAATCAGTTTGTTGACCCTGCACTAGTGACCCAATTGATTCAGGGTCTCGGTTCCGGCGCGGCGCAATCGCGTTTGGAGGAGACTCTTCCGCTGGCAAGTTCGCCAGAGATTAAACTATCTCCTTCCTGGTGGCCCTGGGTGCCAATTGTGCCGTTTCGAATCGAAGTAGTGACGGAATGATTATTTTGCCACAGAGATCACAGAGACAGTGAGAAAAACTCAAAGAACTCCCCTGGCACCGCCCGCCAGGGCAGGTGTGTGTGCTCTGTGGCTATGAAGAGCGATCAATGAGAATCTTAGCTGTTGACCACGGCGAAAAGCGGATCGGTCTCGCGTTGAGCGACCCAACTGGGACGATTGCCAGTCTGTTGAAAGTGATCGAGCATATCTCGCGCGTCATCGACGCGGCTCAAGTCGCGGAGCTCGCCGCGCATCACGACGCAGGATTGATCGTGATCGGTCAATCGTTTGATGAGGAAGGCAACCCGAATCTCGCGGGCAGGCGCGCCGCCAAGTTTGCCGAAGCCTTGAAAGAGCAGACGAATATCGCTATTGAGTTATTCGATGAATCATTCAGCACGCAGGATGCCCGCGCCACACGCATCGAAATGGGAGTCTCGCGCAAGAAGCGCGCGGGTTACATGGATGAACTTGCGGCAGTGATGATATTGAGGTCTTATCTTGAGTTTAGATCAAGTAACTTATAAAACACGGCCTACTCAGAAATGTCATTCTGAGCGAAGCGAAGAATCTCAAATAACTAAAGTATGCTCAATGCCCTGAGATTCTTCGTCGCTACGCTCCTCAGAATGACACGCTTATTACGAAAATTCCATCATGCGTAAACTTGTTCTCATCGTTTTTTTCCTCCTCATTCTCGTTTGCTTATTTCTTGCATTCGTAACCATGCCCTCCCAAGCCGCGCGGATTTATGGTACTCCTGCGCCCTGGCTGACCCTGCCGCAACGCGTGCAATATTCCGCCCTCCTGCTTTGGTACGATGGGTTGCTCACGCGCCCGCTGAATGCAGATGGAGTGGAACAGCCTTTCACGATTGGAACTGGCGAAAACGTCAACTCGATTGCAAACGGTCTCCAGATTGTCGGGCTGATCCGCGATGCGGAATCGTTTCGCGCGTATTTGGTCTACTCAGGGCTCGATACATCCATCCAGGCAGGCGACTATCAACTCAGCGCGGCGATGTCCGCGATTGATATTGCCCGCGAACTTCAGGATGCGACTCCCGAAGAAGTGACATTCGTCATTTTGCCAGGCTGGCGGATGGAGGAGATCGCCGCCTCACTCGCGACCTCGGGATTGTCCATCACCTCCGAAGAGTTTCTCCGCGTAGCGGCCGCGCAAAGCCCGCCTCAAGGATTCGACTTTTTGGCTGAAGCAAACACCGCCGAGGGATTCCTTTTCCCTGATTCGTATATCTTCCACCGCGAAATTTCCGCGTATGATCTTGTGAATGAGCTCGTCCGCAACTTTGGTTTACGACTTTCACCTGATGTTAGGAACGGGTTTGAAAAGCAAGGTCTCACAATCTACCAGGCTGTGACCCTTGCGTCGTTGGTGGAAAGAGAAGCCGTGCGCGATGAAGAGAAGCCATTGATTGCATCCGTTTTCTTGAATCGGCTGAAGATTGGCATGAAGCTTGACAGCGACCCGACAGTCCAATATGCGATTGGGTATGATCCCGTTACGCGGACATGGTGGAGAAACCCGTTGAGTTTGGAGGATTTGCAATTCAATTCCCCTTATAACACTTATATCCATGCAGGCTTTCCCCCCGCGCCCATCGCCAACCCGAGTCTGAGCGCGCTGCATTCGGTGGCTTTCCCTGCGGAGACCTCATATTATTTTTTCCGCGCGCGATGTAATGACTCAGGCTTCCATGAATTTGCAGAGACGTTTGAGGAGCATCTTGAGAATGGGTGCCCGTAATTGCCTTTCGGATTGGACTTGCCTATAATGTGTGTATAGGCGATTGTGTAGAATTGTTTTAGGAGTAAGAAAAAATGAAAAAATTGATTCTTGCCTTCACCGCGCTGTTATTTATCATAAGTTCTTGTGCGCCTCAGCCCACATCTGAGCTTCTTCCCGTATCTGAAACGCCATCGCCAATTCCCACAATAACAGCGATCCCCTTACCTGACATTTCACCCGTTGAGTGGGCAAGCAATGAAAGCGGAGTTGTCATCCCTCAGAAGATGTATCCATTGGTTGGGGCAATTGGGAAAAAGCATAGAAGAACAATTGACCTTGACTATGCAGGTTTAAGAATAGCACTTGTTTTAGGTGAAGGTGTTGACCTTCAAGACCCAGAATTTATTACCAAACAAAAGGATATTCGCTCCTTCTATGCTGAAGAACTTAATAAACAAGAGGCTCTTAAGCAACAGTTGGAGCAGGTGAGAGCATTGCTTGATAAGCAAGGTGCTACACAAAATGCAGTTACGGTCATTGAAGGTCAGAATTGGTCCAGCGATTTGTCTGTTTCGCCGCCGACTGCATTAGTCTCCCAAGTTGTTGAATTTGTTGTTAAGTTTGGAGAAATAGAGCAAGATGAAATTAAAGCTAGATATGTTTTGGAAAATGCTGCCTTAAGACAACTCACCCAAGAAGAAGAACCTCAACTTTTACCAAAAATCACAATTAAAGGTAAAGATTTTTATAGAACTGATACAAACGAGCCAGTTACTTTTAAAGGCTTCACAGTTGCAACTCCATTTCATGCTGATAGCGTATCTTTACAGGATGCTTTTTATTTCACAAAGGAATCTCACATAAGGAAGGCCAATTTTATTAATATTCATTACTCAACAGATAGAATCAAAAGTAAAAGAGATGAATTAAAGAAAATAATAAAGTTTGCAGAGGCAAAAGGAATTTATGTAAATTTAATTCCTGTTGGCACAAAGTATGGAAAATATCAAGAAAATGAACCGCTTCCAACAGATGAAGTTGTTAATACGGTAGGCTTTTTAGCAAATGAATTAAAATTATTTCATAACGCCTTTTTTGATATTTACAATGAACCCAATACACCTCCAGAACATCCAATCACACCACAGGAATGGAAATCATATCTTGACACTGTTCGATTTTTAATTAATATAGTTCGCAATCAAGCCGCATCAGATGCGCCAATTTTTATTACAGGATTAGATTGGGGAAGAGATTTCCGCAATGATGAATTACTAAGATTAAATCAAGAATACATAAATATTGGATATCGCGTTCAAGATGTAGCTGGAGTTTGGCCATTTGAAGATCCTAACGCGAATATTGTTTCAGCGAGATACCAATGGGAAACACTTTTAGATAGGGAGCATGCTATTATAGTTGGTGAACTGGGTTTTCCCACGCTTTCAGTCAGAAGAAATACTCCTGCAGAAAAAAAATATATAATTGAAGGAATAGATCTAGCAAAAAAACACGGTTATGGATTAACTATATTTGCTCTAGCGCCATTCAATTGGGGAGGTACGACGCTACTAACCGGTATTCAATATCAGCCTGATGGCTCATTCTCATATATATATAAAGAGAATTCAGCTTTGCCTTTTGTGGAATTGCTGCAATCAGATCCTCCATATCAGTTTGATGAATAGGCATTAACCGATTGTCCTGGGATTATTATTTGCTCGGTGAATTATCGGTTTCTCATCTCAGCCCACACATCCAGCGCGGGTTTGGGGGAATTGTCGAAATTGCGGAGAGTAGTAAAAGCGAACGCAGCTTCCCGATCACGATTCGAAAAATGCAGGAGTATATCCCATGCACATTACCATTCTTGCATTAGGCTCTCGTGGTGATATTCAGCCATATACGACTCTCGGCAAAGGGCTGAAATCTGCTGGTCACCAGGTCCGCTTCATTACATTTGAGAGTTTTGCCTCGCTTGTTGCCGAAAATGGGCTCGATTTCCATCCAATCCACGGCAACGCGCAGGCTTTGGTCGCCAATGGCGGGGCACAAATGCTGGGACTCATTCGCTCGTTCGGTTCCCTGGCAGAAGGCTACGCGCGCGATCTATCCGCGCCTTATTTGGGGCAGACGGAGCTTATAATCAATCAATTACCTGCGGGGCTATACGGCTTTGACCTGTCAGAAAAATTCGGTATCCCAATGGCGCTTGCCGCGGTGATTCCATTGGCGCGGACGCACACTTATCCACTTATGGGATTTCCTAAATTGCCCCTGCCTGGCTACAACAAAGCGACTTATTATTTGGGCGAACAAATGGCTTGGCAAATGTTCCGCTCGGTGATCAATCGCTGGCGGAAACAAACGCTGAAACTGCCTCCCTTGCCAATGACAGGATATTTTGATCAATTAGGAACGCGCAAAATTCCAATCCTGAATGGATTTAGTCAACATGTAGTTCAACATCCAACCGATTGGGGAGAGCATGTTCACATTACAGGTTATTGGTTTCCAGCTGATGAGCATTGGCGCCCACCAGATGATTTGCAGGCTTTTATTGAAGCAGGGAGTCCGCCTGTGTTCATTGGCTTTGGAAGTATGCCGCTAAAGAATCCGCAAAAAACAACCGGAATCATTCTCGAAGCGCTCAGGCAAAGCGGACAACGCGGGGTCCTCCACATAGGTTGGGGAGGGATCGGGAATAGAGATCTGCCCGATGACGTTTTCAAAATTGACTATGCCCCCTACGAATGGCTGTTCCCGCGCATGGCAATGGTGATCCATCATGGCGGTTCAGGGACAACATCATTTGGTCTTCGTTCTGGGATTCCATCCTGCGTTGTACCCTTTGTTTTCGACCAATTCTATTGGGGAGAGCGTGTCGCGAAATTGGGCGTTGGTCCCAATCCTATTCCGCAAAAGGCGCTGTCTGTTCAACGATTGAAGGAAGCCATCACCCTCGGTACCAGCAATTCATTGATGAGACAAAAATCTGTGGAACTTGGAAACAAAATACGGGCAGAAAATGGGATTGAAAATGCCGTACGCCTCGTTGAGCAAATGGCTGATAAGCGTGTTTAACAATATCGCCTTTTATCGCGCCGACGGCTTGGGGTGAGAATCCGCTTTCGATAACGGCGACCAGTTTCAATATCGGGGAAAGAAGCGGGAAATATTAATCAGCAGGTATCTGCACGCAAGAGTTGAATACAAATCTCTAATCTCTCCTCCTAAATCCTTACATTTTAATTGCCTCCCGTAGATGGCTTACCATTTTGATAAGTCGTCTGAAATTATCTTAAATGCAAAGGGAAAACTGTAACCAGAGTTGGCAGAGGGCGGCGCGACGGAATACCATCATGTGCAGAGGAGATTTGTCAGGTCTTGATATTTCCTTCAAAGCAAGAAAGGGAGAATGCAAACGGACGATGATCTGGTTGCCCCCGAAGCACAGCAAGAGATTTATCCAACACAAACGCCGAAAAGAGGTTGACCATGCTAAAAAACATATTTCTCGCGCTCGCAATAATTAGCGGTCTCGTGGGAGGAAGTTCCTACCCATCGCCGAGGCCCGCTCTGGCTCAAGGCTCCGACCCGGTTTTTGTTGGGGCTGGCGACATCTCCAATTGCAGTCACAACAACGATGAAGCCACAGCAAAACTGCTCGACGGTATCGCCGGCACTGTTTTCACCCTGGGTGATAATGTTTACCCGGACGGCGCTCCAGCCGAATTTACCAACTGCTATGGTCCAACCTGGGGACGCCACAAGGATCGCACGCGCCCCGCGCCGGGCAACCACGATTATCATACCGCTGGCGCATCCGGCTATTACAACTACTTTGGCGCGTCGGCGGGCGACCCGTCGAAGGGCTACTATTCCTACAATCTGGGAGCCTGGCATATCATTTCCCTCAATAGCGAGGTAGGCTATGCGGCTGGTTCAGCTCAGGAGCAGTGGTTGAGGGCAGACCTCGCCGCGAACAAGAGTATGTGCACGCTGGCTTACTGGCATCATCCGCGCTTTAGCTCGGGCAATCATGGCAACAGCACTCGCAGCCAAGCGTTTTGGCAAGCCCTCTACGATTACGGGGCAGACGTGGTGCTGAGTGGACACGACCATACCTATGAACGCTTTGGCTTGCAGAACCCAAGCGCACAGGCAGATTCGACACGCGGCATCCGCGAGTTTGTCGTGGGCACGGGTGGAGCAGGCTTGTATCCTTTCCCGACGATCCAGCCTAATAGCCAGGTACGTAACAACACCACCTTCGGGGTCCTAAAGTTAACCCTGCACGCAACCAGTTATGATTGGCAGTTTGTCCCGATCGCCGGGCAGACCTTTACCGATTCGGGAACTTCCAACTGTGTCAGCGCGGGCGCGCAGACACCCCCGCCTTCCACCGCAACTCGTACGCCAGGTCCTACAGCCACGCGCACTGCGACCCATACCTTTACACCAACCTTGACCTCAACCTCCACACAAACCTTTACGCCGTCGCCTACTTTGACATCAACAAGTACGTCCATTCCAACGCTACTTCCTAGTGAAACCTCAACATCTGACCCGAATCTCACAGCGACGCCAACTGTGGAAGGAATACCCACAACGAGTCCCACGGCTTCGCCTACTTCAGGTGTATTGCCGACAGCGAGTCTCGCTTTGACGCAAACCGCGAACGCTATCACTACAGCGAGTCAAACATCGACATCTGTCACAGCATCAACCCAGACCGTTACGATAACACCGAGCATCCCTCCAGGTTCACCGGACCTGATTTTCTCTGACAGTTTTGAATCTGGTAATTTCTCAGCCTGGTCAGCGAATGTAAACGATGGCGGCGATGTCAGTGTGAACCCTGCCGCGGCTTTGGTCGGCGGTAATGGACTCCGGGCAGTAGTAGATGACGGCAATTCCATTTACGTTACCGATGACCGTCCCAATGCCGAGCCGCGTTTCAGGGCGCGCTTCTACTTCGATCCGAATTCGATCTCGATGGCAAACGGTGATGCCTATTTCATCCTAAATGGCTTTATAGGTACAAGCACAGCCGTGATGCGGCTGGAATTCAGCCGGTCTTCGACTGCCTATCAACTGAGAGGCACAGTGTTGAACGATGCTTCTACGTGGGTCAACACCGGCTCGTTTACGATCAGTGATGCGCCCCACTTTATCGAGTTGGATTGGCGCGCTTCAACAGCAGTGGGCGCAAATAATGGCGGCCTGACGCTCTGGATTGATGGCGTTAAACAAACTGACTTAACTGGAGTGGATAACGACACCCGACGCATTGATCGTATCCGTTTCGGAGCAGTCACCGGGATGGATGCCGGCACACGCGGGACTTATTATCTGGATGCCTTCGAATCGCGGCGCCAGACCTATATTGGGCAGGCAGGTACCAGGCCGCTTCCGACCGCTACCCAACCGTCGCCCGCAACTGCGACGTTGACCACACCCCAATCGTCCACCGCGACCGCAACTTCACTCGCATCTCCAACAGCGCCTCAATCAACCTCAACTGTCGTTGCAACATCCACCCAATTGCCTGCCACAACAGCGACTTCGACTGCAATTGCAACGTCAGCCACGCCTCGAACTTCAACTGCGACTCCTCCAGCAGGCAATATCAAAATCGTCTACAACGCATCGAATGAAGATATTGCCAACCCGGAGCGCGGCTTTATGAAGCAGTCCTCCATCTTCCCGGACCAGCCTCTCGACACGAACAAGATCCGGGCTTTGCAGCCCACCGATACACTGGTCTGGATATATTTCAGGCTGGATAACTATCGGGATCGGTCGCTGGATCAAACTGCACTAAATAACATTACAGCTGTGTTCACCACTGCCAGAAGTAAGGGACTCAAGCTGGTCATCCGCTTTGTCTATAATCCCGGACCAGGATCAACCACTGACCCAAATCAAGCCAACACCGACGCGCCCATTCAGTTGGTTCTCCAACACATCAGTCACTTGAAACCAATCCTCGCAGCAAATGCGGATGTCATCGCCGTCATGCAGGTCGGCTTCGTGGGTCATTGGGGTGAATGGCACAGTTCAAAATACCTGCATCCATTGACGTATAGAAAAGCAATTGTGGATGTGCTTCTGGATGCATTGCCGCAGGATCGCATGCTCCAGGTCAGGTATCCAAGATATAAGGAAATATTCTTCCAGGGACCCCTGACATCACAGGAAGCCTTTACTGGCACCGATAGAAGCCGCGTCGGTCATCACAATGACTGCTTCCTGCGTGACCAGGATGATGGGGGCACTTACAAGTCCAGCACGTCACAACAACCGAAACATACATCAACCTTCTGCGATGGTAAAGATGCGGTTTCCTGCTGGAAAGACTTCATTGCCCAGGAAAGTCAGTTTACACCGGTTGGCGGAGAGACCTGCCAGTACAACCCACCGCGCACGGACTGTCCGAATACGCTGTTGGAAATGGATATGCTTCACTGGTCTTTCATTAATAACGGTTACCGCCCCGAGGTGTTGAATGGCTGGACTTCCGGAGGATGTATGGAAACGATCCGCCGCAGTTTGGGATATCGCTTAACGCTCAAAGAAGCCTTTGTCCCGCCGACGATAAGACCAGGCGGCGCTCTGAGCCTGAATATACGACTTAGTAATGATGGCTTTGCTGCTATGTTCAACCCCCGCCCAGCCTACATCGTGCTACTGGGACAGGGCGGCACACGCTATGAGATACCGATCACAAACGTTGACCTTCGCCGCTGGGCGCCCGGGCAGGATCATACAATTGCCGTCACGGTAGATTTACCGGCAAACGTTGCACCCGGAACCTATAAATTGGGTCTCTGGCTGCCGGATGCATACGCCTCCCTGCGAGGCAACCCGGCATATTCTGTAAGATTCGCCAACACCAACGTTTGGGATGCAACCACCGGAGTTAATATCCTGACCACGAACCTTCAAGTATCGCCTTAATTCTGCCTGGTCTCGATACGCAGAGCGTCCCGCAGGTTGCAGACCCTGCGGGACGCTCTTCTTAAATCGTCTTGCTTGTCAGAAAATTTTTGAGTTCAGTTAGTTGTAGTAATCTTTGACTTGGGGGCGCAGCAGCGCACGCGATTCCGGCTTTACTAAATGCCTTGGTTCATAAATGACTGGTGTTTGCAACCAGTGTAGATATGATATTAGGTTGAAGTAAAGTCTTCATTGTTCAAGTAAAGTTGATATAACTCCTCCAATGAAAGGGGCTAGGATTGCCAGTCCACTTTGCCAATTTTGCACATCCGTCAAATTCAGTCGCAAGAGCTCTTGAAGATCTTTTCGCTTCGAGTAAATTTCAGACCATTTACTCGACTTAATGGACGGTAATTCAACCATGGAATTGCATATTCTATTTCCAACCGTGCCTAGGGAAAGATACACAGGTAAATACATAATCACTAGCAGGAACGTGAAATATGCTCCGTATAGCAAAACAAATATGATTGGATAGGTATCAGCCGACACTACCCCAGATGAAATGCTAGCCCTGCGGAGTGCTGCCGTAGCAAGTGCAAGCAACCCGATAATACTCCCCAATATGAGTATCATTAATGCTAGATCATCACGTAGCCGTGAGTATTTCTCGATATGCGTTTCTCTAAATCGTGTTTCGTTGAAATCCTGGCGTAAAGCAGATTGAATAAGCCATATGACTATTGCTGCTGGAAGTCCAATACTAAAAAAACCCACTCCGACAATAATAGATATTTTGGTGGCTGCATGCGCGAGTGGTAATCGGGTTGAGACCGGAAGATAATAATATGCATAGGCATCAGGTAATGCAATCAATAAAGTAAAAAATGTTGCAGTGAAAATTATTTCCCTGCGAAAGTAGCGTTTATATGTCATGACGCTTCCCCATAATGGCATCCCTAAGATCGGAAATAATGCAAAGGTTATTAGATTAATGAAAAACCAGGCAACAAAGTCACTTGTATTAATGAAATTAATGCTTTCTGGTGTGGATCGAATATCGTAAAGCATAACAAAGGCGCCTAAAAGCGCACTGATTGTTGCTGTGACCAATATGATATAGGTGTTTGGTGGGGTGAATTTGTTCATTTATGACTACTCCCAATCAACGGCCTATGCCAACTTTTCGGAAGACCATGTGCAAGCGAGAGGACTTTATGCAAATGATATTATTTTGTTGAAGACAAAAGTTGCTTTTTCATTTTTCATAACTTTGTTTTCCTAAAACAGCCATCCAACGGTTTGCGACATCGTCCCCCCTTCAGGGGATAGTGGCGGTAGGGCGGGCGTGGACTCTGCTTGGGAGCAGAAAAAACTCGAAGCCAGAAAAATGCTTGAAAATGCCGCAGAATCCCACCTGTCCAGTGCACGCTTTGTTAGCCCGGTTTTATTTTTTATCAGACTTCTTGGTGTTTTGAGTTGGTTTTAGCGGAAAATGGATATTATTTATTGACGTTTTTTCGACATTTTGTAATCGCGCATGTAGCCGGTTTTGCTGGAATAGCCATGCCAACAATACAGATGGAATACCAATTATTAAGCCAAGAATCATAGAAACAGTGTAAAAAAGATTTATCAAGGATAGAACAAAAACACAAAACGCAATTGAATTTACTAACAGGATTACAGAGTCGCCACCACGAAATGCCAAATAGGGACTTTCTAAATCATATTTCGGGCTTTCATCTGTTGCGTCAAAAGCCACATACGGTGTAATGTCTACGTCAAAATCAACAAACCATCGGCGAACACGTCCGGCGCGACGATATAGGCTTACTATCGCTTCTGAGTAATGTACTAATTCATTCAGTGTGGCGATTCCTAAAATAAGTATTCCAAATGCTACAAATGCAAAAACCATGCTTGCTGATAATGAAATACCTGTATTGTTAATTACGCCTGACGTGCTGGCTATTGCGGCGGCAACTACAACGAGAAAGAAATTTATCCGATTTGACTTGGCTTCCTCTAATTTTATGATTTGACCTTGCTGCGCTTCAAACTCTGCAAGTAGAAACTCAATAGATATACTTTGACGATTAGTATCAGACATGATGTGTTCCTTATGTGCAATGAGCGTTTAGCTGAAAGAGAGGGCTAACGGCTCGCGTTACCCGCTGGTGGGCGGGACGAGAGAACGCCGCTTTGACGGAACCGGCTTGAAGCCAAGAACAATGCCTGAAAACGCGGCGACTCCCACCAGTCGGGTGCACCTCCGTAGGATGGGACATCCTATTTCACCAAAGAAACAGGGGCGCAACGGGAGTATACTGCAAATGGCAGACACATAAGCCGTACACAGCAGTGGAGACGCGCGCTTG
>Ga0247727_10016846_pt1 | contig 11722 bp, 13 predicted proteins | sample WisWelCaveWW1625_FD_202498 | JGI IMG/M metagenome (GOLD analysis project Ga0247727, IMG submission 202498) | Biofilm microbial communities from Wishing Well Cave, Virginia, United States - WW16-25 | ecosystem: Environmental > Aquatic > Deep subsurface > Groundwater > Cave microbial mat | place... | reverse complement strand
GCTCACGGAAGCGGCGCGACAGGAGGTTTTCGTCCCACTGACCCAGCACGCTGTCACCTATGGCCGGATGAGCGGCCGCCAGGATTTCAGCCTGGTCGTGCGTACCGCGGGCGATCCGCTGAGTCTGGCGAGCACTGTCCAGCGCGAAGCGCGACAGATTGAAAGCGCGTTCATCATTACCGAGGTCAGAACGATGGAACAAATTCTGGCGAGTACAATCGTGCAACCGCGCTTCAATATGATCCTGCTCGGCAGTTTTGCCTTGCTGGCTTTAGGGCTCGGCGTGGTCGGCATTTACGGCGTCGTCTCCAGCGTCGTCGCGCAACGAACACAGGAAATCGGCATTCGCCTGGCGCTGGGCGCGCAAACAGGCGACGTGCTGAGATTGGTCTTGCGAGAGGGAATGAGCCTGTCAGGTTTGGGAATCGGCTTGGGGTTATTGGCTTCGTTCGCGCTGACACGGTTGATACGCAACTTGTTGTTCGGCGTCAGCGCCACTGATCCACTAACGTTCGGATTGATCGCGCTGCTATTGACTTTTGTGGCGCTCGTGGCCTGCTGGATCCCAGCGCGGCGGGCGACGAAGGTCGATCCGATGGTCGCGCTTCGCGTCGAGTAGGCGCGAGTTTCGCGTTCGTTGTCAATCATCATTCACCTGCTTTGCCAACGGGCTGCCACGCATCATCCGGCCAGCCTCAGCTATTCGGATTGTCAAACCGGCTAACAGTGGTTACAATCAATCTGTTGTTACATTTTACCAGCTTGAGCGATGCTGCGTTGCGGCATCGCGCGCGCCTGGTTCAGTGGCTAAAGCGATCCCCGCAAAGGCTCGTGCTTGCACACAAGAATGAAGAACCCATCGTCCAAACCGGAATGGCTGCTGCTGATCCATCAATTGCCGCCGCAGCCGACCAACCTGCGCGTCCGCATCTGGCGCAAGCTGCAGAAGCTCGGCGCGGTCGCGGTCAAGAACTCGGTTTACGCGCTGCCCTTCAACGAAAAGACGCACGAGGATTTTCAGTGGCTCAAACAGGAAATCGAAGCGGCGGGCGGCGAAGCGACGGTCTTTCGCGCCGGCGCCATCGAGGGCGCGACCGACAGGGAGATCATCGCCGCTTTTCGCAAAGCGCGTGACGATGAGTACGCGCAGGTGTCGGCGGAACTGGACGGGCTGATGGGCGCGCTGCGCCAGCAGAAACGCGGCGGGCATCTGTCGGTCGGCAGGATCAGCCAATACGAAGCGGAACTGGACAAGCTGCACAAGGAACTGGAACGCATCGTCAGCACGGACTTCTTTGGCGCTGGCGGCCGGGCGGCGGCGCTGGCGGCGTACGAGCGTGCTCACAAGGGGCTGCGCGCAACGCAGAGCCGAAATGCGCCGCCAGCCCAGTCGAAGCAGGCCAGGAGCGGCGGGATCAATCTCGCGCAATACCAGGCGCGGCGCTGGATGACGCGGCGCAATCTCTTCGTGGACCGCCTGGCGGCGATCTGGCTGATCAAACGCTTTATTGATCCGAAGGCGCGTTTCTTCTTCGTCGCGGAAGGCGAGACGGTTGAGGGCGCGCTGGGCTTTGACCTCTACGGCGGCGAGTTCACGCATCGCGGCGAGGATTGCACCTTCGAGACGATGCTCAAAGAGTTTGGCTTGACGGATGACGCGGGACTGCGCTCACTGGCCGAGATCGTTCACGACCTCGACCTCAAGGATCAGAAATTCAACCGGTCGGAGGCTGCCGGACTCGGCGCGGTGATTCGCGGCCTGGCGGACACGCTCAAAGATGACCGCAAGCTGGCGCAGCACTGCTGCCCCGTCTTCGACGGCTTATACGAACTGCTCGGGCGGGAACATGAAACAAAGACCACAAACAAGCAGCGCGGCGCACGCAAGCCCGGCAAACGAGCTGCGCGCTCGTGAGAGGGCTGCGGGCGAGAGCCGGGTTTCTTTTGCTGAAGCCTTTCGCTTTTGGGTCAAACTCGGCTTCATCAGCTTCGGCGGCCCGGCGGGCCAGATTGCGATCATGCATCGGGAACTGGTCGAGCGGCGGCGCTGGGTGAGCGAAGAGCGGTTCCTGCACGCGCTCAATTACTGCATGCTGCTGCCGGGGCCGGAAGCGCAACAACTCGCCGTTTACATCGGCTGGCTGCTGCACCGCGTGCGTGGCGGCATCGTCGCGGGAGCGTTCTTCGTCATCCCTTCGATCTTCATTCTGCTCGCGCTGTCTTATGTTTATGCCGCGTATGGCAAGGTCGCCGCCGTCGCGGGCGCATTGGCCGGATTCAAACCGGTCGTCGTCGCCATCGTCGTTGAAGCGGTGTTGCGGATCGGCAAGCGGGCGCTGACGCGCGGCGTACATTATCTGATCGCGGCGGCGTCTTTCATCGGCATCTATTTCGCCCACGTTCCTTTCCCGCTCATCGTGCTGGCGGCGGGGCTGATTGGACTCGCCTTGACGCGGTTCTGGCCGCGGATGGCGGTTGCAAAAGCAGAAGCAGGCGCGAGCAAGTCAGCCGCCGTTCTTGATGACGATGCGCCGCTGCCCGCTCACACCCGGCCGTCGCGCGGTCGCGCGCTGAAGACGCTGGCAATCGGAATTGCGCTGTGGGCGTTGCCCTTCGCGGCGCTGGTCGCGTGGCGCGGTTGGTCGAGCTTGCACGCGCAGGAGTATCGCTTCTTCACGCAGGCGGCGCTGCTCACGTTCGGCGGCGCTTATGCCGTTCTCGCTTACGTCACGCAGGCAGCAGTGAATAGTTATGGCTGGTTGTCGCAGGCGCAAGCCGTGGATGGCCTGGCGCTGGCCGAAACGACGCCGGGGCCGTTGATTATGGTCTTGCAGTTCGTCGGTTTTATGGCCGCGTGGAATCATCCGCAGGAGATGTCGCCGGCGTTCAGCGGCCTCATCGGCGCGCTCGTGACCACGTACACGACCTTTCTGCCGAGCTTCCTCTTCATTTTTCTCGGCGCGCCGTACATTGAGTCATTGCGGGGCAACCGGCATCTGACGGGCGCGCTCAGCGGAATCACGGCGGCGGTGGTCGGCGTGGTTCTGAATCTGGCGCTGGTCTTCGGCACAGCAGTGATCTGGCCGCGCGGGTTGGCCGGCGGAACAGACGGGTTTGCGGCGGCGCTGAGCCTGGCCGCTTTTTTCGCGCTTTACCGGCTCAAGACAGAGGTGCTGTGGGTCGTCATTGGCGGCGGCTTGATCGGGCTTGCGCGGGCATTGCTCAGCCAATGAAATCGAGAGCGGAAATAACGGAGGTAAAAGATGTCGGAAGTCGAAAGCCGAAATAAAAGGCTGCTGCTCATCAGCAATTCAACGCTTTATGGCGGCGGTTATCTCGATCACGCTGAAACAGAGATCAGAGATTTTCTGGGAACAGTTCGCCGCGTTCTGTTCGTGCCTTTTGCGCTGTATGACCGCGATGCCTATGCCGCCATGGCGCGCCAGCGCCTGGCGCAAATGGGCTACGAACTGGATTCCGTGCATGAAGCTGCTGATCCGCAACAGGCAGTGGAAGCAGCCGAGGCCGTCTTCATCGGCGGAGGCAATACCTTTCGATTGCTGAAGGGTCTCTACGATTTTGCTCTGCTGTCGCCCATTCGCCGCAGGGTGACCGCGGGGATGCCCTATCTCGGATCGAGCGCCGGTTCGATTGTCGCTGGGCCGACGCTCAAGACGACGAAAGATATGCCGATTGTGCAGCCTCCCTCGTTCGATGCTTTGGGCTTGGTCGGCTTTCAGATCAGTCCGCATTATCTCGACCCTGATCCCAATACGACGCATATGGGCGAGACGCAGGAGGAGCGGATCAATCAATTCCTCGAAGAGAACGATGCGCCAGTGGTTGGACTGCGCGAGGGCACGGTGCTGCGCATTGTGAGTGATTCCATCCTCCTGAAAGGGAACACTTCGGCGCGCATCTTCCGCCGAGGGCAGCGCCCGCTTGAAATCGAGCCGGAGTCGAATCTCAACGAGCTTCTTTCAACCGGCAAAAAGGAAGGAGCAATATGAAGTCGCAAGAGACATTGCTACTCAGTCGTGGTGACGTGGCCGCGCTGCTGGGCCTTGACGAATGCATTGACGCGGTCGAGCAGGCATTTAAAGCGCATGCGGAAGGCCGGTCATTGCCGCCGGGCGTGCTGGGCGTCCACGCCAAAGACGGCGGGTTTCACCTCAAGGCAGCGGGGCTGGAACTCAGCCGGCCTTACTTCGCCGCCAAAGTGAACGGCAACTTCTTTCGCAATCGCGAGCGGTTCGACATGCCGAACATCCAGGGCCTGATCGTGTTGTGTGATGCGGAAAACGGCGCGCCGCTGGCGGTGCTGGATTCGATTGAGATCACCATCCTGCGCACCGGCGCGGCGACTGGAGTGGCGGCGAAATATCTGGCGCGTGATGACGCGACGGTGTCGACCATCTGCGGCTGTGGCAATCAGGGCCGGGTCTCGCTCCGGGCGCTCACTCAGGTTCGCCGAATGACGCAGGTCTATGCTTTCGACACCGACTCCGAGCAGTCCGCGCGTTACGCCAGCGAACTTTCAAATGAATTGCGGCTCGCCGTGACAGCCGTGCGCGATTTGCCGGAAGCCGTCGGCAAGAGCGACATCTGCATCACCTGCACGCCGTCAAGGCAGCCTTTGCTGCATCAGACTCAGATTGTGCCTGGAACGTTCATCGCCGCCGTGGGAGCGGACAACGAAACGAAGCAGGAAGTCGATCCGCATCTGCTCGCCGCCAGCAAAGTCGTGGTGGATAGCCTGGAGCAATGCGCGGTCATCGGCGACCTCAAGCTGGCTTTGCAGCGAGGACTGATGACGCAGGCGGACGTGCATGCGGAGTTGGGCGAAGTGATCGCCGGGCGCAAGCCGGGCCGTGAGTCGCCGGAAGAGGTGATCGTTTTCGACAGCACAGGCACGGCGTTGCAGGACGTGGCGGCGGCGGCGATCGTGTATGAAAAGGCCGTGAAAAGCGGGCGCGGCCTCTGGCTGAATTTCGCGGACTGATCAGGGCAGCCGATGCTCGATCATCATGATGTCGCTTTCCCAGCGGTCAATGCGCGCAAAGAGCAGCGAGGTTTTTGCCGGGCGAAAGCGCCAGGCCGGAGCGGTAGAAGAAGCGTTCGAGCTTTGTCAGTGGTGTGGTCTTACGCGAAGCGAGATCGAAGCGAGTCAGCGTGGGCGTTTCCGGCGTCGGGCGGCTGACGAAGTAAATCGCTTCAGCCGAGACGAGCCAATTGTCGCGGTCAACGGGATTGAGGTTGTCGAGCACCACGCTTTCCGCGCCACCCTCCACGGGCATTTGCCACAAACCGGGTTCGTCGCGCAAGCCGGCGAACACTCTGAATCTTCGCTTCTGTCCTTTGTCAGCCGCCGGGTCTGCGATCACCGTCGGCGTATCGAGATGATCCGACGCATAAGCGAGGTATGTTCCCAGAGCGAACATCATTGCACCCAGGTAAAACGCTATGACCAGCACACCCGGAAGCAAGATCAACCGTCGAACAGTCTGACGCTGCTCATCATTAAAGCTTGTCGCTATTTTGTTGCTGATAGTGATATTTCCGCTACTGTCGGTGATCTCCGAATCGCAAACAGCATTGCTTGGTGTAGCCATTTCCTTCTCTCTTATTTGAATTTTTATGAAACCGTCTATTCTGCTGCTCCGTGCCTGCAATTCCGGCTCAAGGCTGGAAGAGCCGGTTCGTCGCGCTGTAATCGGCAGCCATCGCAAACATGCCGTCCCAGGAGCCAGCGAGAAAATCCGTCGCGAGCCGCCCGGTAAGGCCCAATGCGGCCTGAGTGATGGCCGCGCCGGCGCTCAAGCGTCGAACACCCAGCGCTTGCAACACGTCGATGGATGGCAGACCCGGCACCAGCATGATATTGAGCGGCAGCGGTTCGATTGCAGCCACAACGGCTTTGATGGCGGAACCATCGGCGAGACCAGGCACGAAAATTCCGTCACAGCCGGCCGCCCGGTAGAGATCGGCCCGACGCACCACCTCCTTGACTGCGTCATCGCCGGTCGCGATGGCGCGCAAGAAAACGTCGGTGCGAACATTGATGAACAGATCGACGCCGGCGCGTGTGGAACTCTGCCTTGCCGCCTCGATCTTGGCACACAACAATTCCGGCGAACCGGCGCCGTCCTCGATGTTGATGCCTACCGCTCCGGCGTCGATGATGCCGGCGACGATCCGCGCCACAACGGCCGGGTCATCCGAATAGCCGCCTTCGATATCGATAGTGAGCGGCACCCGGATGACGTGCTCTATCTCTTGAGCGGCGGCGAGAAGCTGTTCGAGCGGCAGAGCATCGCCGTCCGGATAGCCTCGAGACCAGGCGACTCCGGCGCTGGTCGTCGCGATCGCCTTCGCACCAAGGCTCTCAATCAGCCGGGCGCTGCCGGCATCCCAAGCATTCGGAAGGAGGAAGTCAGGGCCATCGTGAAGGTTTCTGAAGTTTTGATTCGACATAGTTAAACTCCTTGTTGTGACAATGTTGGGTGACAACCGCTTTAGGAAGAAAACTTATAACGCTTCAGGGACACATTGAAAGGCAAAACTATTTGGGGCAAAACAATTCGTCTTAAAAACGCCATAGGCGTGGCATGTTTATAGAAAAATGCTTATCACACAATCGAAACGTCGTAGACGTGACATGTTTTGTTTTAATAGTTTTGCCAAAAATCGTTTTGCCTTTTTTTGAAAAGTTAGCAGCATTGGACAAGATGTCTGCGCTACGTTTTCCACCGAGGACTCAGGCATTACATTCGAATGAGAGATGCTCCGGGCAGAGCGACCTCAGAAAGTCTCACGCGTCGAAGGCCTCACCGGCGGTGAGGACGCCAGCAGTCCCGACCAGCCCGCTGACAACACGCGTTGCCGCTTCCACCACAAGAGGTGTGGTGATTGCATAGATGTCCCGCCCGCTCGCTACCGCACGACGCTCCGCGCTTCCCAAACGCGCAACCGCCTCGAGGAGGAAGATTTGAGATGAACGTCCACTCTCGTCGATTGCGGGCGGCGGCGACAGGTCGGGATCGTCCAGGTCCTTGAGCGGCGCGAGCGTTATGTACGTGCGGATCTCGGGCGTCCTCAAATGACGCGAAATCGTGGCGCTAGCCGCCGTGGTGAATTCTGCCATGACCGTCTGCGTTCTACAGGAAGTCATGGGAACATTTCTTCCCTTTGAACTTTCCTAACCACGAATGCTGCCTAAAAAAAATTTGACTTGCGTTTTTGAAAAAAATGTCTAATATTATTGACATGCAAGCAAATGCTTGCCTATAATTCACAACGTTCTTGGACATCGGCAAAGGTCTTCAAAGCGATGGCTGACGCCAGGAGGTTTTTGCCATGACCACGCACACAGTCGTTTCGATCAACCCGTAAGGAGAAAATCATGGTGGATATCCTGCATAGAGTCGGAATCAAGTCGTCCCTGGATGAGGTCTACAAGGCATTGACCACGCGCGAAAGCCTGGCCGCCTGGTGGACGAACAACACGCAAGGGGAAAGCAAAGTCGGCGGAGTGATCCAGTTCCGCTTTAGCGCCGGTGGTGTCGAAATCGGTGGTTTCGACATGAAAGTTCTGGAGCTTCATCCCGCCAAGCGTGTGCTATGGCAAGTGGTCGGCGGGCCCGCAGAATGGATCGGCACCAAGATAAGTTTCGAGCTCAAACAAGTAGGCGACTATGCCATCGTCATCTTCAAACACCAGGATTGGAAGGAGCCGGTGGAGTTTATGCACCATTGCAGCACCAAGTGGGCGATTTATCTGATGAGCTTGAAGTCGCTTGTGGAAACCGGGAAGGGTACCCCCAACCCGAACGACACCCATATCAGCGGCGACGGGCCGGACTGAGGCACCACCGATGAAGGTCTTGCGCTTGTTGTGGGGTCGCGTTCAACGCGATTCTATCGACGAGCGCAATGAAGATGTCTAAGAGGGTGTTTGAGAAGTACAAAAAATGAGACTGACCGGTCACTTAAAGTCGTTGATTGTAGAACATTTTGTGCGTAAAAAGTGACCGGTCAGTGACTTTCCAAACGCGCTCTAACAGTTTCAGCAATGATAAAAGGAGGTCAAGATGAGAAAGATCCAGACAATTGTAGTAATTGCAGGTCTCTTGTTCTCGCTGACAGCGAGCGCGGAAAATAAGCCGACTCCCGGGGCGACGAATAAAATTGAGCCGCTACCGCGAGATTTGGAAATTCAGCTAGCGCTGAGCGCACTGCCGCGGCACCTCAGAGACAATGCAACGGTATATGTTTTAAACCCTGCCAAGGGTTTCGAAGTTGCCCGCAAGGGTACAAATGAATTCCACGCCTTCGTTGCTCGAACCGGCGATGATACGTTCAAGGGATCCTGGCCCTTAACGGAATATAGAAGCGATATTCTCTACCCGATTGCCTTTGATAAAGCGGGTACCAAGGCGCAGATGCGGGTCTTCTTTGACGCAGCAGAGATGCAAGCCAAGGGGACTCCTCCCGGCGAACTCAAGGAAATCATCCAAGACCGTTACAAAGCAGGATTCTATAAAGCGCCGGAACGAGCCGGCGTCTCATACATGCTGTCCCCAGTGCTGAGAACGTACGTATTCCCGGAAGAAAGCGACCGTGTCAGCACCGTTAACTACCCACACGTCATGTACTACGCCCCTGATGTTTCCAATGAAGACATCGGCGGCGGGAAGCCCGGTGGCATGGATCCTTTTGTTATCCTTCACGGCCACCATGGATACATGATCCAGCCTGTCGGCGTGACGGAAAGAGCAGCCCTTAATAAAGAGTACGCAGAGATGCTTGCAAGACTTTGCAACATCAAAGACGTCTGGTGTTTGCCAAAAGAGAAAGGTCAATAAAAGACCCAATCAGATTTTGGCGATGGGCGCTGACCGCTTGACCCTTTCATGGCGGCCTGGACCCATCGATAAGCCTCCGTTACGGAAACGGCGCTGGGTTGGATTTTGTGTGTAGTGATGAGATTTGAAAAGGTTGCTACCAGGTAATTGGACATCGACAAAGTCTTCAAAGCGCTGGCTGACCCGAGCCGCAGGCGTCTGCTTGACCTGCTGCATCGGGAGAGCGGCCAGACGCTCACGGCACTCTGTGAGCACATGGACATGACACGCCAAGCCGTGACACAGCACTTGCAACAGCTCGAGGAAGCAAACCTCGTCGCCATCGTTTGGCAAGGTCGAGAAAAGCTCCACTACCTGAACGCTGTGCCGCTGCATGAGATTTATGAGCGCTGGATCGAAAAGTTCGAGCGCAACCGCCTCGGTGCGTTGCGCAACCTCAAGAATAAACTGGAAGGTAATGACAATGACAAAACCTAGCTTTGTGTACGTGACCTACATTGCGACGACGCCGGAGAAGGTGTGGCAGGCGTTGGTCGACACAGACGTGATGCGCAAGTATTGGGCTGATCCGACGGCGAATGCTCCTGCACATGTGAACGTGTCGGATTGGAAGCCCGGTTCTAAATGGGAGCACCGACGCGTGGACGATGCGCGCACGGTCGACATTGTCGGCAAGGTCGTCGAGAGCACCCCTCCACGTCGCTTGGTGTTGACATGGGCCAGGCCGAAGGAGGCCGAGGACGATTCGAAACATTCGCGTGTTACGTTCGAAATCGAGCCGCAGGGCGACGCGCTCGTTCGTTTGACGGTCACACATGAAGACCTCGAGCGCGACCCCCAGATGCTCGCGGGCATATCCGGCGGCTGGCCGAAGATTCTTTCGAATCTCAAGACTCTGCTCGAAACCGGTCGCGCTCTCCCACACTCACCTTCGGCAACCTAAAAAAGAAGGAGAGAGTGAAAGTGGTGTCGCGGAATTGGAAGCTGCTCCTTCCGACGGTCCTGGGAGCTGTCGCGGGTTTCTGGCTTCTATTTCGTGGCAGACGGCCCGCTGCGTGGCATCGACTTAAGGCGAAGGGGATGGCCAATGAAGCATCGAGACTGGCCGTCTAACGATATAAGAATTCGTGCGGCGCGGTGATGACCGGCAGCAGCGCGGGCGGCGGGCTGTCGTTCTCTGCATCGCAGTTCGTCAGCAGCAGCGTGCGGACGCGCTCGGGATGTTGTGTGACGAAGAGTTGAACGACGGCACCGCCGTGTCGTTCGCGACGAGATCCACGGCCGGGATGGAGAGCTTGTCCAGCAACGCCAGAAGCATGGCAACCTGCGCATCGGGTGCGACGCTCTGGCCATCGGCGACCTCCGTGTAGCCCATTGCCATGAAGTCGGGTGCGACGCACCGGCGATGTGCCGACAAGCGATCGAGCGCGCCTCGCCACTGAAAGCCGTTGAGTGGAAAGCCGTGCAGGAACAGCACGGCGTTTCCAGTCCCGCGCTCGACATACGCGATTTTCCCGAAGCGTATCGGCGCGCGGCGTGGAAGGCCGCGGCGTCCATCGGTTCAATCGGCGAGGGTGCATCGTCTCGTGCCGCGCGGGAGGTACATCCGGCGAGTGCGCCAGCCGCAAGCGCACTGGCCGCTATTTCAATAAATTCTCTGCGATGCAATTCGCCTCCTTGTTAATTTGGGTTCATGTTCAATCACACAGAAAGCCAGTGAGCGCGAAGCTCTTCGTTGAATGCTTGCCATCGCTCTTCTGGAAAGAACAACCGCGCGCCGTCCATTTCGATTCTGCGTCGAGTTCCCGGAATTTTTTCCGCGAGCCAGTGGGACCATTTCACGTCGAAGTAAATATCATCGGTTCCCCAGACGATCAGAGTCGGCGTTCGCAGTGCCCGAAGCCGGGACTCGATGCGCACAGTCTGGGCGTTATCAAAAGCCGCCACAAACCGCTCAAGGTCCCGAACGCGATGCGGAGTGGAAAAATACGGCCGCAAATATGCCTCGATCGTGTCGTCGGATACATTCTGCGGATTTTCGTAACAGGGGCCGAGTGCTTGTTGCGACCGGTAGATGTTTTTGTCCGCCAACATTGCTCCTAACGTGTCGCGCAGGCCGCCTTGGGCGCACATTTCAACAAACCCTTTGAATGCTTCGGGCGGCCAATTGTCGTGCGTGTCGCAATCGGTCAGGGTTAGGCTTCGCACACGCTCGGGGTGAGTGACTGCAAAGATCTGCGCCACGGCTCCACCGCCGTCGTTGCCGACAAGGTCGACGTCGCGGAGGTTCAGGGCATCGAGAAACTGTGCGATCATCACCGCTTGTGCTTCACTAGACACCTCCTGCGTCGCAGTGATTTCGGTTGATCCATGACCGAGCAAATCAACCGCTATGCACCGGCGAATGTTTGAGAGGCCCGCGAGCTGATGGCGCCATATGAAGCTGTTGACCAAGACGCCATGCACGAAGAGAGCCGTCGGCCCCGTGCCATATTCGGCGAAGCCGATCCGCCCTGACGGCGTGTCGACCCATTTCTTGTTGGATTCAAATTTAACTCTATCCATGACGCTTTTTCCTTTCATGTTCTGTTGTGACAACTTGTGATCCAGAGCGGCCGTCCGCGCCGGCCATGAAATCGGCTGTAACGCAAGCGTACCAGCCGCAAGTGCATTTGCCGCCATTTCAATGAATTCTCTGCGCTGCATTTCGTCTCCTTGGAAAGGTTCAGCCCTATTGATCAGAAATTATCCCGCGTGCAACTTTGTTCTTTGTTATGCGACATCATCCAATCCAAAAAGCCTTGCGATCTCTCGATTGCCCGATTCTCGTGCAAGCTGCTGAAACGGTCTTCCTTTTG
>Ga0247727_10016845_pt1 | contig 11722 bp, 15 predicted proteins | sample WisWelCaveWW1625_FD_202498 | JGI IMG/M metagenome (GOLD analysis project Ga0247727, IMG submission 202498) | Biofilm microbial communities from Wishing Well Cave, Virginia, United States - WW16-25 | ecosystem: Environmental > Aquatic > Deep subsurface > Groundwater > Cave microbial mat | place... | reverse complement strand
TCAACTGCCTTTACCCCTGTGCCATAAGTCTTTGAAAGTGATTTTGTCTCTACAGCTAGCAATGATGAAGAAGCATTTTGTGAGCTATAAATTGGTAAGCAAAAAATTTGGTTCTGTCACGTTGCACAGCGATGAATAAAATCTAACAGAGAATTACCTTATCATGTGTGTGGAAAACTCTGTCCTTTTGGGAATTGAATGGATGTTTGTTTAACATTAAAGTCGAATATGGACATACGCACGAGCCTTCAAATGGTTTTCTTTGCCACCATTCTTCAAGATTTATGCACTTGTCAAAATGCATTGCATTGAAAAGCAGGCCAGCTAAATCACCGACAAGACGAATATGTTTATCCTGCCTGTCTTTTACCTTGTTAGCTAACTGTTTTTTCATGTCTTCAAATGGTGTCATGTCATTATTTAGAACAGAATTATAAAACGGTTTTAGATCTACATTTAACAAGTTCTCTTTTTTGATATTTTCTACGTAGTCTGTAATCTTTGAGTACAGGTCTGCTTGTGTTTTCCCATCAATATTTATACTGCAATTAATACAAAGTTGGTTCCTCTTCAGTCCCTCATTGATATACGTGGCTAGAACATCATTACATTTGTAGTCGTCATCATATAACAGTAAAATGTGTTCCGTTGAATCAGGACCCGTTAATGTAGTGTGATCGGCTAACATTGATGTCTGTCAGAGCATGCTTTTATTTAATAATAAAAGTTATGTAATGTATTAATATAGCTAGAAAGACGCTCCCAACAAATCATAATCTACGTTATGCAAACAATTTTGTATGCAAAATCAATCAGATTTTTTGTACTCGTCTTTTGCAAGCCTAAGGATGACTTTTTCACCCACACCCCAGATCTCAGTCTTTGGAAAAGTTTTGGAGTGTATCAGTCCAGAGACTTCGATTGATTCAAGCTCGTTGGTATCCTGATTTCTGTTTAGTTTTTTTATCTTGCCTATCTTGTGACCATCTATATCGACAACCGGCACATCTTTTCGTATGGGTGGGGTACCAAGCAAAACCGATTCTTCCGTGATTTTATCAATATAATCACGCGACAAAAAGTAGTCCCTGTGAAAACCTTCATGCACCGTAATTCCTGACACTTCTAACGTGTTTGGGTTTATGTGCAAGTGCTTTATTTTTCCATATTGAATTCCTTCTCTGTCCGTTACTTTTTTGCCACAGAACTCATCCGCTGTGTGTTGGTTAGGTTCGATTGCCTCAAGGTGCGTTGCCATGCCTAGGGCTCTTTCTTTTAGTTTATTGAATCGGATATCAGAGTTTTCAATCCAAGGGGTTAAATTCTTTAGAACAAAACGAGCTGCATGAAGGCTGCAGATGTTGTCTTGCAAGTCACGTTATGTGAATAATTGTTGTAACGCCCCGTCTGTCATATTCCTGGCCCTCTTGCATCTCTGCAACTATGACAGTAAAAGAAATGAGGTCACGCTGTTGGCACTCTTTGGCATTCATGGCCAGGTGCAAATCAAGCATCTCAAACTCTTGATTTATTATACCTGATTCATCAATGGAAACTCCTTTTGCAGTTGACTTTATCAAAAAGCGCTGGTCCTTTTGATGCCACCCAAGCTTGGTTTTACGATTCTCCCTGGCCACAGATTTTATGTTGATGTCTATCATGCCGGGTTTTGCCACTGTATAGCCAGAGATCTTATTGACAAAGACCCCAATCTGAAATGGATAACCAGCTGTGTTTTCTGCCATCTTTTGAATTCCATCGTCCATCACCACATCGACGCCCTTTATTGTAGTGGCCACTTTTGCAATCCATTCGTTTGTTCTTTCAACTATTGCAGCAATTCTATCGCGTCTTCTCTTGTCTTCTTCCGGGGGAAGTTTGTAATAATCAACCCAAGCAAGGTAGTCATTGCTTATGTCTTTGATAAACTGAATACACGTTACCTTGTAGTCTTCAACACTGCTTGCCTTTTCTGACCCCTCGTCATATGGCATACCATCCTTGTCAAGTGGTAACATGGCGTATATCCAAATCCACATCTAAAAAAGATAACCTGAATGAATATATGTCAAAAATTTGAATTTCAAGCTATGAGCTTTTCAGCACTGATAGAAGAAATACAAAAGGAACTAAAATCAAACATGCCACAAATCAGGTTTTTGCTGACAAAGAATCCAGCGGTTGCATATACCACAGTCAATGAGATTGCAACTAGGGTGGGGAAAAAGTACAACATGGTATTATCATTAAACTTTCCACAAAGAGACAAGATAAACGACTTTGAGTCTTATGGAACCGAGAATATTAGCATGGTTATAGATAAAACCAAAAAGACGTTTCCAATTAAAAGAGAAGTAATAAAATCAAAGGCAGCGGAAATTTTTGGAAATGTAAGAACTGAGGATGCCTACATGTACGAAGGAAAAGAGGGAGTCAAGGTATTTTTTGATTCTGGCAGAATAGATATTCTCCCCCATTCACTCCACGTGTGGTGCAAGTTTGATCAAAAGGTAACAGAGTACTGTGACTGGCTTTTTACAAACTGCTATTACCCAAAGCCAGGCGTAGAAGGCGCAGCAAGCGAAGTAAGATCATAGGAATATTGCAAATTTCCATCTATGTCATATACTTCGGCCTTTACAGGAAGTGGAAGGTCGTCTACAATCCAGAACTTGGATCGTTTGTCACCGATATCATATGATACCACAAAAGCATTGGCAGAACCAAATCCAAAGGAGGTGTTAGCATGTTCTGTAATTGCAATCTCTTGCACCATTGCGCCAATAAACATAGTTCCCCAAACAGCTCCTTTGACAAGATATCTATCTTCAAGTGCAATGTCCCTCATTGAAAAAATTGTCTGATCCAGGGTTGTAAAATATGGTTGTGCCTCATCCGATACTTTGCCAAAAGTGTATGCGATACTAATTGGAACTGTCTGTGTTATTAGCGTACCAGATTGGGGTTCAGTAATCTCTACAAGTATTTGCTTTTCAGATTGGTCAGGCAAGAATTCTATTTTTGCAGAAAATTTCATTGTTGCAGTGCTGATGTCATATTGCATGATGGGATTGTAGTCGGCACCCTTTCCTAAATGCCACCTGCTTGCCTCACGTGGAATTATTTTTTCTTCTTCTCCAGGTAGCGTCGCAAAAAGTGTAGTCCAGAGTAGACCTATTACTGCTGTACCTATTATCACAGAAAATATTGCGATCTTTTTGCTAGTCATTCATTATCGGCGTTGTTTGTCCGATATGTTTCATTTATTGTGTCGCGCCAGTCTCATTATCACTATAGCTGGAGCAACAAAATACATTCCAATATTTAGCAGTATAACACTTATTCCGTATCCTAACATTTCCACGTCAGAATCAATGTTGACATAGTTTAGAATTGAGAGTGTCGTGATTAGTGGTGTAATGCTGGTCTTGACAACCTCTCTAAAGAGGGGATTCTGTGTTTCCCAGTCTGCTACTGTAGGTGCAAAGGAATAGTATATGGAATTAAATCCAGTCATAAATGCAGCTCCTGATTGTGTTTGCATTACCACATTGTCTCTTGTTTCTCTTAGCTGTTGAACCTGTGGTGCTAGCTCAGAACCAAATGCTGCAGTTGCAATTAGGCAACCTTGTTTTGGCGTTGGAGTTGGTGTAGGTGTTGGAGTTGGCGTAGTTTCTTTTGGAGGTTTTACTGGTGGAGGAACATTTCCTTCCCCAATAGCAAGATCAATTCTGAGTGTTCCACTCTTTTCAGGATCTGGATCAGAACCATCATCAGGACCAGTTCCATAAACAACAATAACGTAGTGAGCGGTTCCTTTTGATTCCTTGACATCCATGGAAATTTGATCTTTTCCATCTGGTGTAAATAGATGATCTCTTCCCTGTTCATTTGAAAATGACCTAAGTGTAATGTCGTTTTCATCTACAACAAATATGTCATAGTGAACATCTGATTCAAACTGACTTGCATCAAACCACTTGTTAAAGTCCAAGTTCCATTTGATTTGGCAACCTGGCTGGGGATTTTCAGGAGAATATCTATAATCTACAATCATTCTGCCAGAATCTAAGTTTGACGAGCCTCTAACAAATGTAGTATCCGGAGGACATAGTTCTTCAGTAGGTGTCGGTGTGTAAACGCCCTCTAGAAAGTCCGGTGGGTTTGCAGTATTTCCGTATTCTAATAGTTCAAATTCATATGCAATAGGAATGCTTCCTGTCGTTACATCCACAAAGGTAAGAGCTTTTATTGGAAATGGAAAGTCATCTTTTACCCAGATCTTGTTGTCGGCTCCTTTATGCCAACCTACAACATATGTTTCAAATGTACCTGCTGGAACAGTAATTGTTTCAGTAGTACCTAGTGGCCCTACTGCCATGCCTCCAATAGAACCGATCTTGCCCCAACCAGATGTTGCAGAAAAATCCTTTTGTTCACTTCGTGTTGCAAATCCTGAAAGCCATACTAGTGATGATTTGTATGCAGCTCTATATTCTGATAGAGTTTCACTTCCGCCGAGTGGTTCTGGAGCAATTCTTCCAACTATCATGTCACCTCTAACTTTTTTATCGCCATCTATGACAAGAACCTGCAGATTCCAACTCTCGTCTGTCTTTCCTTCAACCCAAAAGTCCATTTCAAATTTTGAACATTTTTTGTAATCAAATTGGCAAAGTGTGTACCTGAAATAGTCTCCTTGCTTTAGTTCTTCACCAACGTACCAAGTGTTTGCTGCGAAGACAGCATTCATTCCCATTGGACTAGCTAACAAAATTATAAAAAAAGTAGAAGCTAAATACTTTTTCAAGTAATTCCATAGGAAAAAATCCCATAGTTAAATCTTTCAAATAGGCAAATATAGTGGCAAAATATTATTTCGTGCATGTGCGATTGTAGCAAAGTACACATGTATGAAGTCGAGTTCAAGCTTGATGGAATGACCGTTGTTCCAACGCACAAAAATTGTGGCGATCGCTTAAACGAAAAACAGGCAGATAAATTCCAAAAAGAATTGGTAAAATCCTGGGGCCTAGAAGAGGAAAAATAAAGATTAGCAAAAAAGAAAAGAGGGCGCTGTTATAACTTACTTCCTGTAGCCTTTTGTAGTTTCTTTACAAACACTAGCTTTACAAGAACAGGTGCCATCGCAATAACATGCTCCTTGTTCTTCACAGTCACAAAGGCTATCTGTTCCCGTTGGAGAACCACATCCACATGATGCATCTGTCATATCTTGGGGATCTCCTACATGGTTTTAAAGTTTATCAAAAAATCATGAAACATTGAAACGGCGTTATAGTTCTTTAATTTTTTATTAGTGATACCATCTCGTTTATGGTTTTTAAAATAGACACGGCTTGGCGTTCAACTACCAATGAATCGCTTTCTGCATCCAAAGCCACTTTGAGTATATGCATGTACTCTAAGTTGTGATGTATTGTATCCTTAATTTTGATCATATTGTTGCGATTTGTATAGCCAAGATAAAAGTAGCAATCAGAAAGAAGTGAATTTTCTAGCAGATAATCATACTTTTTCTTGATTATCTTTGAATGGCCATTTGCTTCTACCATATCTGAAAAACCTACTGTAGACTTGAACATTCTAGAAAGAAGTGATGTTGTTGCTCTCTCTGTACCAAGACATTGGTGCACAACAGCAAGGCTTTCGTTTATTCTATTCTTTTCAAAGCTACGCATCAAGTCTAACATATGTGTAGGGCTGGGTCGCTTTGAGTTGATTAAAGAAATTGCATCAGAGAGAAAATATGCACCACATTTTAACCACATAGGTGCTAGCGGATCCGAAGTTTTGACACCTTCTCTTGCCTTTGTTGCATACACCCCAGCATCTACAAGACAACTTTGGACATAGGAGTTTGAAATTTTGTCTTTCTTTTCTTTGATCTGCGATAAAAACATACGAAGTTTCCACTGGTCATCTGATAGAATTTTAGTGTCTTGCATCTGTCTCAAAATTCCAGAATTAGTTTCAGAAAGTGAACCATGGTGAAGTTTTATGAGCTCGCCTTCCACTTCATGCACAGACTCGTATTCTTTTTTATCATCAAATACTACAATGTTATATTCACAGCATTCAAAATTTACTCCATCACTTCGACACCCACCAAGCCCTACCGGAAAATGTGAAAGTGAGAGTTTTTCTGGGAGAGTTTTTAGATCCACAGAAATTTTACTTTAACTTTTTGCTATAAAGTATCCAAGCTGTTAAAGTTTACAAATCTATGCAATGACAAAACATTGCTTTAAATTGCGATTCTTTATGGCTTTTAGCAAGCTCCTGTGGTGTAGTCCGGCTAAGCATACCGCCCTCTCAAGGCGGTGATCCCGGGTTCAAATCCCGGCGGGAGCATTAGATTTTTTTGTTTTAGATTTTGCAGGCAACTGTATAAGCATACAAAAATACTAGTAAAAAGAAATGTGACATATGGTAGGACCAAAAGATGGTGGATTTGGCTTTGATGGTGCTCCAAAATATTCTGAATTAGAAAATAAAAGCGCAGTCTGCGTTCAGTGCCAAGCAGGTCAGCACAGTAAGTGTCTCGCTAAAAGCGATCAACAAACACAGTGTGATTGTGAATTGTGTCTTATTTCCTAGACTTTACCTTAAGTTTCTAAAAAACCAGTGCCGTAAAATTTGTTCTGATATTTCAAGATTACAGAGCCATCTGAGTTCTCACTTAACGAAATGCCACGTATAGAGAAGACATCCTTTGAGAATTTGGCCGCGAGTTCATGCGGCATAATGAGGACTGCTTTGTAGACATAGCCTTTTCCGTTTGGACATGTAACTGTTATAGATTGTGCGGTTCCAGCGCCTAAACAATTTTCATAAACTGTATCAAAGTGCATATTCTGGTATCCTAATGCTCCGTCTCCCAATACAGTTGATTTGATTGTCTGAGCTTCACTAGTCTGAGTTAACAAATCAAAGTAGCTTACGGTAGCAACCCCTAAAACAAAAAACCCAACAATACCAAAAACTAATAGTGAATCACGTAACGCATGATTTTTGCTATTATTACTATCCGCACCAAATCTATGGCTAAATTTAGGGAATATTACAACTTCCATCTCCATACCGTTTCTTGATGTGATTGATTCTATGTACAGACAACGGTCATGAAACTGTTCTGTGGTCTTTGAACCACAGATTCTACAGATCCTTTGTGTTATCTTCCTACATTCTGGGCACATAGAACATGAGATTAGTACGCCTCCACATGTTCTACAAGATTCATCTGGCATTAGAATTCGAGAATGTTAATTATAATTAAGCAGTACGAATGATTCGTACTAAAAATTTAAATTCTATAATTGAGATGCCTGTGTTTAAAATCAACTAGTAATATGTGTGATATTACTCATTTTCTAGAGTAATTTTTCTTATGACTATCTGGTGCCCTTCATGAATGTGCGAGGGGTGGTTTGCTTTCATTATTTCAGCTATCTTCATATCTGAAAAATATTTTTCGTTATATCTACCCAAACTTTTTTTGCAATTATGGCAGTATATTTCCTTGAATACCACAGGGATGAGAGATATTCTATAATATTTTAAGATAAAGTCAGAATTCTACTGGAGACAGCTCTGGTTGGTCCTTGTTTTCAAGAAACTTTATTCGTGAAATTTTGTAGTAAATCACTTCACCACGCCTCTCAATTACGGCAAGAACTGGCTCTTTTCCCATAGTTGTTATTTGTTCTATCTGCTTTTGAAGCAAGCCCATCTTTTCTCGTCTTCCCTCATTTAGTCCAAATACCACATATTTGGCTGCCTTTTCGCCAAACTGTCCCCTCTCATACACCCTAAAGTCAGAACTAAAGCCAAAACCGTCCTTTGCTATGTATCCCCTTGATCGTAAATCACGGTAAATCAAAAATTTTGTGAGTGCATCATTATCAAACTTTATGCACTCTTGCATCATGAAATCAAAGTTAATCTGTTGCTTCCCTTTTGTTAGTTTAAGCTTGTCTGTATACAAAAGATATAGTGATTCAAATGGTTTTAAGAAAAATTTTTTCTTGATTGTTTCGCCAAAACCTTTTTGTTCCAAGCTGTTTTGCATGGTTTTGTCTAAGATCAAAGCGTGGTCTTTTACTAATACTCCCTCAACTTTGGACTCAATATCAGACATGACGTTTACAAGATAGACATTAATGACAATATAAGACTACGTCCCAACAGATTGTTAAGATTGTACTGCAAACAAAATATTTCATAAAAATCTCACGGTTAAAATATGGCTTTGATAAGCATTCAAAAGTGTTGTTATGCACGGCGCAAATTATCGAACTGGCAATGGTCAACCGTATACAAGAAAGCAGTACATCAAAGGCAAACCTCAGATAAAGATTGCTAAGTTTGCTAGTGGGCAAAGAGGAGCCGATTATGATTATTGCGTCCAACTCTGCTCAAATGAGAAAGTGCAGATAAGGCATATGGCAATAGAATCAGCAAGACTTTCAGCAAACAAGGCAATTGAAAAGGTAGCAGGAGAAACTGGCTATTTTTCCATTCTTCGAATCTATCCACATGTATTGCTTAGAGAAAATAAGATGATTGCAACTGCAGGTGCAGACAGACTCCAAGAAGGCATGCGAGGAGCTTTTGGAAAAGCTGTAAGCTTAGCTGCACGTGTAGGAACTGGTCAGTGCATCATGGAAGTCTATGTTAAAAAGGAGCATTTGGAAGTTGCAAAAAAAGCTCTACATGGAGCATGCGTGAAATTGCCTGTAACCCCAACGATTAAAGTAATACCACTAACTAAAGGCAAATTAACTTAATTTTAGTGCGTCAAGAATTTCTTTTTGTCTCTTGTTTATAATATCAAGAAATTCTAAAAATTCTTCTCTTGTAGGATTGCGTTTAAGGATCCGTCTGCATTGATAGTAAAACGAATTGTAAAGTCGTCCCACAGCTATACCATAGCCAAATGAATCTGAATGTGTTCGTAATTGTTCAAGTGAATTTATTATTTTGAAAATTTCATCAGAGTTTTCAGCAACTTCTTTTATCTTCTGGTTAATTTTTTCTGCTAGTTTAGGATCCATGTTCTATCTAGCTAATCGATATTAAAAATAGTGTTGCTAACCAGTACGCTTTAATAGACTAAAATTTTCTAAATCGTTTAAGCGGTTGTAGTACAGCTTGGTTAATATGCGGGATTGCCAATTCCGCGACCCGGGTTCAAATCCCGGCAACCGCATACATTATTTTTTCAAGCCAGTTTTGATAATTTCTAGTGCATTTAGTGCCCTTTCTGGCTTTGGGAGCTGTATCATAAAGACATTAGACCTGCCATATTCAGAATGCGGAGATGAAAGTGCAAGCATTGAAGTCTTTGCAAGGGCCTCAAAGAACTCAAACGATTCATTAGCATAAAGTAATACCTTTTCGCTTATTCCCTCCTGTGAAAAATTTAGTGAAATTTCAACGAAGACATGTCCCTGTCCATCCTGAAGTATGTTTAGATTTGTCTCTACAGAAATAGGCTTGCCAGCTATTGTTCGCATCATCTCATCAAACTGTTTTTCTTCAAAAATTATACATGGTACTTTTGTTCCATCGTAGTCAAACATGGTTATTTCTTTGTGCACACTTGCAACAAGTCTTTCTAGTTCATCATTTGTCATGGTTCGGGTTCTTTTTTTAGAAGTATATGATCTCCAGCCCTTATCATAAATGGTGTTATGAATGCAGTTATTATTGAAATGATTCCTATCAATGGGAACAAGAATGAGCTTACAACACCCATATCCACTCCCACTTTCACTATAACAATTGAAAATTCTCCTCTAGGTGTGAGCGTAAGTGAAGAGCGAAGTATCAATTTTTTTCCTTGTTTGAATATAAATCCGCCAAGGAAAACACCACCAAATTTCACTATTATTGATATAGCTATGAACGCCAAAGCAATGAAGATGTAATTTTGTATCTGGCTTATGTCCATAAGGGCACCCACTGAAACAAAGAAGATTGCCACAAACATGTCTTTTATTGGACTTGTCAGAATCTTTGAAACTTCAGAGGATCTTGATTCAGCTACAAGAACACCTGCCAAAAATGCGCCAATTCCTACAGACAGTCCTATTAGATTCGAAAGAAGAGCGTATCCAAAGCATAGACCAAGCACAGAGAGTAACAGAATTTCTCTATGTTCTGTATTTGCCACTCGATCAACCAGTCTTGGAATTATTCTTGCACCAATTGTGAGAGTTCCAACTATCAATGCAGCCGCGATTGCGCTTACTATAATTACATTTTCATATGATACGGTTCCTGCAAGCGCAACTGACTGTAGAGAAGCTATAAGAATTACAGCAATAATATCTTCCACAATTAATATTCCGAGAATAAGTACGGTTGATTCTTTTTTGATCTTTCCCATGTCTTCAAGAATTTTAATTATTATGGCTGTACTGCTAATCGATAATGCAGCTGCAAAAAAGATAGAGTCCATAAAGCTAAATCCAATTGATGTTGCTATGAAAAATATAATGCCCAGTGCAAGAAATAGTTCAAGTGAAGCAATACCAACCGCAGTTTTTCCTATTGATTTTATTTTAGCTATAGGAAATTCTATTCCAATTACAAATAGAAGCAAAATTACTCCAATTTCTGCAAAAACATTTAGAACCTGCAAATCTGAAAGTATGCCAAATCCTCCACTTGCTGAGGGACCAATTTCCTCAGTCAAAAAGGACGCCCAAAGCGGAGAAAGTGGGCCTATCAGCATTCCTGCAAACAGATAGCCGATTATAAGCGGTTGCCGTATTTTAAAAAAGGCCAAAGTAACTATAGCTGCTAAAATCATGATGATGGCAAGATCACCTATGAAATCATTTTTAGGTAGATTAAAGGACCCAATTTGAAGAAAAAGATCTTCCATATTATCAGAGTAGCCTTTTCATTTAAAAATGGTGTGTTACAAAATTAATTACCAGAAATCCAACATATAGAATCCTGAAGAACTAGCTAAGAGCAGAATCTAAATAATGCTGACTGTCTTGGCAAGTATCTGAGCTTTTTCGTTGTCTGAGCTTGCTATTTTGTGATCAGTGTATTTGTTGTTAAAGTAAATCAAATCAACCATCTTTGATTTGTCTACGTTTACTACTGTGGCAGAGCCCGAGCTTGGCACATTTGCGTTTGTAAGAATTATTAGCTTGTCTACAAGGGCTGAAGATTTGGATACGTTTAATATTTCTTCAAAGTTCTTTGCGTGGTTTTGATTTATCACAACTGCTATGCCCACTTTTGTGCCGTATGGATCTTGATAGATTATGTCAAGTGGTTGGTTTTGCTTTTCGAGTTTTCCAATGTTTCCCATCTCATGAGCAAAATTAACCAAGTTAGTAACTGCTTTTTTGAGTTGGGCACCAGCATCCTCTGCATTACAGTTTCGTCTTATTTTGATAAAGTCAGATATTGGTACGTCCATTACACTGCCGCGCACCTTAAGACCCGGATATGTATGTCTTATCGTTTCATCGATTGCAGTTTCGTCAATTTTTTCCAAATCAAGCTCGGCTGATTTTTCCACGGCATGGTATAAGATGTTGATAATTGAGCGTACACTCCTAAAGTCTGGAAACTCATCATAAAGAACTCGTATCTTTTCTGTAAGCTCTTCTTGTTCTTTTTGCTTGAACTTTCCTTTCTTGTCGTTATATTTGATATATTCCAGAACAATTTC
>Ga0247727_10016844_pt1 | contig 11723 bp, 12 predicted proteins | sample WisWelCaveWW1625_FD_202498 | JGI IMG/M metagenome (GOLD analysis project Ga0247727, IMG submission 202498) | Biofilm microbial communities from Wishing Well Cave, Virginia, United States - WW16-25 | ecosystem: Environmental > Aquatic > Deep subsurface > Groundwater > Cave microbial mat | place... | reverse complement strand
TCACCCCGTTCGTATCGTCGGCTCTAGAGTCGTCACGGCGAATTACGTCAAGGTCCCGTCTCTTATGAAGGACCTGGAGACCGCCATCCGTCACGGGGGGAAAGATACAATCTCCCATGCCTCTCAAATCCACAGTCGCTTTGAAAAAATTCATCCGTTTTCGGACGGCAACGGACGGATCGGCCGCCTCCTCGTGCATCGGATGCTTCTCGCGAAGAATCTTCCCCCGGCCGTCATCCGGCAGGAGGAGAGGCGGCTTTACATGACCGCTCTCAGCAAGGCCCAGCTTGAAGAGGACGACAGCCTTCTGACGGACTTCCTCTGTGAGGCCGTCCTCGATGCTTACCGGATTCTAGAAATGTGAAACAACGGACGTCTTCACATTCGCTTCACATTCCGCAGCCGCCACACATCAAATTTATATAATAATTTCATATAGTTACTAAACATCATCACCCTTAAGTCCTGGCATCCGCCTTGCTCTCTTCCCTCTCAACGAACGGAGGGAGTCATGGAAAGAACGGACAAGACGATCGGCTACGAAGACTTCATCGACTTAGCCCACGCGGCGGTCGAGCAGGGGAATCTCACCCTCCTGGATTGGAGCCTCGTCGCTGCGGAACGGGCGGCCGACTATCTGAACGTCCAGTTGATCGGCGCCGAGCTCCGCTCGCTCCGCCGCGGCGCCATCCTGCAGGCGCTCACGAACGCCATCCAGGACGCCATCGATCCGGCGATCCGGATCCGGGAACAATTCGACGAGATCAAGAATTACGCGCGCCGGTACGGGTTTCACGACCTGGCGGCTCACTGATTCAGAGAAATGGATTTTAACCAGGGGGAGATCATGAACCAGACCGACGCAACCAAACATCCGGAGTCTCGTAACGACGCTCCGGAGTCCGACGAGGCCCTGATCGAGGCGAGCGGGGCGATTCGGCTCATGCTCGAGATGATGAGGGCGCAGGCGAAGAAAAAATCGCCGCGGCCTCCGCCGCCGCCGCCGACGCTTCCGAGCGAATAAACAAGAGGGAGAGATTTATGCCCACAGGAATGGATTCAGCGACGGTTTATTATGTTCGAGCAGAAGGCATTCGAGGCGAAGCGATTGTTCCCTTCCGACCCGAAGAAAGCCCTTATGGGGGATTTTCGGACGCGGAGCTGCGGGAAATTCGGGCGCAATTGCCCGAGGGCGCGAGGATGGAGCAGGTCCAGGCGGGCGAGAGGTCGGTTTTCATTCGGCCGCAAAATACTCTCTTCGGCCCTTCGGGGATTCAAAGAGCTCACGCCCTCATCGGTTGGGTCGCGAGCGGCCCCTGGCGGCCAACCGCGCAACTGACTCCTGCGGAATTCTTCAGTCGGTATATCGCGTCTGTGACGCATCTCGAATACGCCGACCTGAGCCTCATCCACGATCTGGAGACCAACCACAGACACTACCGGGGCTCTTTTGAGGAGATGGGTCGGGTGATGTCCGAAGGCCGTTGGCCGGACAGCGCGGCCGGCCGGGTGCGGACCATTCTCCGCCATAACATGGAGAGATATCAGGAGACCGTGCGTCGCGGCGGCCGGTCCTTCGAAGTCGAGATGCCGGAAGGCGTCTCCATCGAGCAGTTCCGGCGAGACATCATCGCCCTCGAACATTATCGAGGGCTGCCGGACTTCACCGAATACCGGCGCGCCCTGTCGGCGATGGAGCCTCTCCGCGAGGAACACCCCCGGTTGGACGTCGCCGATCCCACGCTGGAACAGCGGGCCGCGTTGGGTCGTCACATTCAAGGGATGGAAGCGATAGAACGGGATCTGGATGCATTGGCGGACGAGCTGAGGGCCCGCGTTGAATTCCACAATCGAAGAGCGGATCTGAACATCGGCGAGCCCGAGGCGGAATGTTACCTCGACGGGGAGCGCGTCTGGGAGATGCCTCGGTTCGGGACGATCTCCCGTGAGGCGGTTCGAGCGCAGATCCTGGAGATGATTCCCCCGCGATACCGAGGCGACCCTCAGATCGAGAGCCAATTGCCCTACATCGAGGAAAGGGTCCTGGAAGAGGCCTTCGTTGCCGAGAGAGGGGGCCATCTCCTGGATTTGTACGACCTCCAGCCGGAAATCAGAGCGATTAGCGGCGCGGTTCCGAATGAGCTCGTGCATCGCGCCATCGGAGACGTCATCGACCGGACGGCGGGAGGCGGGACGAGAATGGAATCGGCCAGTCGCGCCCACTGGATGCGGGAGCGGGACGCCATCCTCGAGAGGATCGCGGAACGCATCGAAGGGGCGCGCCGAATTGCGGAGAGGCGCTGAGATTGTCTTAGAAAAAATAAGGGGGAGTTATGCCGATCGATCCATCAGACATTCCGCCGTGCCGCGACCGGACCTTCCGTCCGGAGGGAACCGATCCGTTTTCCGCAGGGGATCGAGGCTCCTGCGTCATCCAGCACGGCGCGGAGCGCGGTCAAGAGGTGAGGGATGGAGTCCTCCAAACAGGCCCTCAGACCGGGCAACGCGTCGGCTCGGGCGGTTGGAACAATATCGTCCGCTACCAATGCCTGCCTTCGCGGATCGGCCTGCCCAATGCGGATTTGGTCCGTATCGAAGAGCAGCTTCTGAACGTAAGTCCGGGTTCTTCGCGGGTCCTCGTCAACGGCGACGTCGAGACGCCCGGAAACGCTTGCTTCGACATGAGCGATCCGCGGCAGGCTTTGGACGTCATCCGTCAATGTACTGGAGACTTTTGGGGAGTCTCGGATTCTTGCCTCAGCCTTTTTTCGGGCGTTAACGCCCGGGAAAACGCCGAGGCCTTTGTCGCTACCTACCGCGCCGGTTACGCGAGAAATCCGCAACCGGCCGGGGAGGGCGAAGGAACCGTGGCCATGCCGGAGCCGTTACTGGAGCCATTACGGCCATTTATTGAACGCCCTTTAGAACTTTTACCCCAGGTCATCGGGGCTTTCATGGTGGCCGGAATCTCGGCTTGGGCGGGTCTGGAAGCGGTCGGCTTCATCTTCGGAGTTCGCGTTCCCCAATGGCAAAACTGGCACGCAGCCCGGGCGGCGGCTCAGGCGGCGCGCCAGATTCCTCGAACCGCGTCGGCCGGCGAATGGGTGACGTCGTCAACCGCGACGCGGACGACCTCTCAGACCGCGGCCCAGGCGGCCCGCACAGGAGCGGCCTCGGGCGGACGAAGCCTGGTCGGCCGCATTCTGACCGGGCTCGGGAACGCGGTCCTTACGCTTGGAGGATTCTTCATCACGCCGGTCATCGCCATCCGCCGCGAATGCGGCCCGGACGACGCGCCGCAAAATTGGGGCATCACCTGCTCCGGAGGAGGGGCTTAAATGAGAACGCGAGCCATCATTCATTTCACTCACGCCGAGGGCGCGAGCGACTTCGCCGAGGTGGAGTACGAGGGTGACCCTGTCTGCGACGAGAATCTATCGCTCTCCGAATTCGAAAGGATCCGGGCGAACGCGGGGCTTCCGGAGGGAGCCGTCATCCGGACCGTTGTGGTCGGGGAGAACCGGTTCGAAATCCCATCCAACTATGCCGTTCGAATGGCGATAAGGCCGATCGAGTCCCTCGCAGCCGTGCGCCTGTTCGCCCCCGCTCTTTTAAGGGCGACACCGTCGGGACAGTCCGCGTCGGTCTATGTCGACGTGGACGAGGAGGCGGAGCGGACGCTTCCCAGAGAGATCGACCGCGTGGTTGTCCGGGAACAGGTGAGGGCCCTTCTTCCCGAGCGTCTCAGGGCGGATCCCGAACGTCAACGGGACGTCGAGAGGCTGACAGACGAGGTCATGAACCACATCGATCTGGAGCTCAGGAATCCCTATCACTTGACACAAGATGTCCTTCAGAACTTTCGGCACGTGGGGAGGATGTACCACCAGGAGAGAGTGGTTGTCCGAGGGGCGGCGCCCTACGAGATGGTTGTGGGGGCTTTTGACAGACCGATGCGTCGAGAGGTCGGAGAACGCTTTCGGCGGGAACGATCCAGAATTATGGGAAACGTCGCCGAGGCCGTGAGCCGTCTCGTACACTCCAACGGTGAATTGGAGGCGTCGGCGTCCGCGCCTGCTCAAGCCGAAGGCCTTTACGTGGACACCGCCGATGCCGCCGTCTTGCGCGTGCTTTCCGCTCAAATCAGCCGTGAAGTCGTGAGGGAACAGGTCCGAGCGCTCCTGCCGCAAGAATGGATCATGACCTTTGAGGGCACGCGTCATGCGGAGAGGCTTACGGACTTCGTGATGGCTCGCGTTCGCTCGAATCTCGAAGCTGCCGACTCCGGAACAAGTGCCCTCCTGCTTCATCAGCAAATCTATCAACAGCTGTACCGCCGGGAGGGGACCGTCCTGCGTGGGGCTGCTCCTTACCAAATCGTCGCTGATACACTCTCTCTCCAGGTCGACGTCCTGCTGAACCGGGAATCGGCCGTGCCAGGGAGGGTAGGCCCATTGGGACGGGCGGTCCTGGACAGGCTTCACAGCGAGCGTTCGAGCATCCTGGAGCGCGTCGCCGAGGCCGTCGGAGAAGATCGAAGACTCATCCCCATCTTCGAACGGCTGGCGGAAAATCATCCCGAGATCCACGAGGTGTGCCGGATTCACCCTCAATTTGCGCTCGATTTCCTGACCCGTTTGGAAGGGATCGTCCGTGAACAGGGAATGGACCCGGAGGTGGTGGCTTCGCAGCTTTGGTCGGAATTTGAAGAATCCATGCCCCGTTTCGAGCGGCTGGAAGCTGAAGAGCGCGGAAGGGTCGAGAGGGAAAGGACGGACAGGACCGAGAGGATCGCCGAAATCTTCCGCCGCGCCTTGGAGATCGGCCGTGAGACCGGCCGAAGGAGATAACAAACACGCAAGGAGAATCTATGAAAATTCAATCTACCCTCATCATGGCGGCGGCCGTTCTGGCCATCGCCGGCTGCGACGGAGCCAAGGAGTCGTCTCTCTATGTTCCGGGATACACCGGCGTCGGCGGGACGTTTCCCGAATCGGAGGACGGCACCGAGGTCGCCGTGGCTCCGGAATCAGGGGAAGAAACGGCCGGTGCGTCGGGCGGTTCCGCGGATGACACCGATTCGGACGGCGTCACGGCGCCGCCGCCGTCGCTCCCGGACGGCGACGTTTTCGGACGGGCCGAAAGTCCCTTATTCCATTTTCGCCTGGATTACGGGCGCTACTTGGACCGATATTTCGAACCCATCGCCATGCCGGCGCCCACGCGGTTGTTTCAATTAACGAATCTCACTTGGATCCATCTCGTGGACCGTATCGGCGGCAAGTCCCAGACGCTCGGTTGCTTCGACCGCGAGACGAGCCCGGCCGGGGTCTTGATCGGCTTCTCCGGGATCTATGACGACGCATCAGGCGATCTGATCGGATTTGAGAAGTCCTGCGGGGAGGCTTTGCCCGAGAGCGGCCTCGTCTCCGAGACAAATCCCGATATCCGGCTGACCGCCGAACATTGCCCGGAAGGCTCGGTCCTTTTCGGCGCGGTCCTCCGTTACGATCCTGCGAGCCGCGGCTTCACAATGACTGATATCGGCTGCGCTCTACCGGCTTGGGTGCCGGTCAACGAATAGTAGAGGAGATCTTATGAGCGTCACATGGATCGCCAATATGATCGATAGGCGGGAGCTTGTCATCGAGGAGCGCGGGGAGGGGAACGAACGATTCGAACGCGGGGAGCGGCTCGGCATTCGGGAGGGCTCCGGAGAGGTTTACTTCGACCGAAGGCAAGTCGAAGCGGCTTTACGGAGCCTGGGAATCGCGGGGAGCCGGGACATCCGGCGAGGAGCCGGCATTCCCGCGATTCGAGGATATGTCCAGGCGCTTCAGCTCGCGCGCCAGAGAGCCGCGGAGGGAAATCGAGAGCTGATGGAGGAGGCCCTGCAGGACGCGATGGGTTGCGCGGAGAAGATCGGCGTCAGGCCGGACGCCGCGAGAATCGACGAGATACGGCGGATGGCGAGCGTGCAGCGGGAGCTGCAGTATCACCGCCATGTGCCGAGGACGAATTAGGTTTCAGACAAGTACGAAAACAAGGAGGATCACATGTCTATTTTTCGCATTCTTAGAACCAGAAACGAATGTCTGGTCGTCCACGATCGGAACGGCGACGGGATCTACAATCAAGGCGATCAACTCGGCCTTCGCGATTCCAGGGGGAGGGAGTTGGGCCCCGAGCGTGCCGCAGGCCTGCTGAGGCGATTGACCGGCGCGGATTCCATCGCTCCTAGGACCAATCTCTTGCTCTTCCGGTCGTTCGCAAGCGCCGCGAGCGCCTTCCGCAGCGCGGCTCGTTCGGGGAGCACGGATGACCTCTCGGGCCTCGAGGAGAGGATGAGAGAAACCGCGGAAGGCGCGGGCGTTACGTTGGACGAAGCGGAAATCGAGCGTCTTTCCGAAGATTCGATTTTCAGGGCGGACGACGGCCCCGTCGCCGAGAGGCCTCAAGGTTCGCGGCGGAGACGTTGAAGAGCAACGAAACGAGAAGGAGGAATGATTATGGGAAATATCGAGATCGGAAGAATTGGAAATGAGAGCTTGGTCGTTGAGGACGCGGATAACGACGGCATCTATGATGCCGGAGAAACGGTCGGGATTCGGGTTGAAAGCGAAGCTCGGGGGGACCGAGTGGATCGGGATTATGCACGTGTTCAGCAAATGATGGATCGGCTGGGCGTTTATTGGAACATGGAGATTCCCGATGAAATCATTCGTCGGGTCTTCGCTTACACGACGCTAGAGTTCCCACAAGAGAGATTTAGGGCTCGTTTGGAATTGGAAGAAGGAATCAGACAGGCTGTCGAAGAGCTTCATCATGAGAGGGGGGTAGTGAGATCTTCTGATCCGCCGTCCATCTTTTGCCGCGAGGAGAATATTACGCTTATGCCGATCGTCACCTCTGCGGGCGAAGTCTTTGAGGTCGGAGAGCGGGTGAGGTTCGTGGGCGGCAAGGAGACGCGCGTGATCACCGGCTTTATTTTACGCGGCGATTCCGGGGAATACGCCGCCGTGTGGGCGGACGGAACCTTATCGTGCGTAGGGATACTGGAGCACGGTTAAAACATAAGAAATTCGTGTACCCGGTACGCATGGAAACCATGAAGAATAAAGGAGAACAGTATGAGTCGTGAATCTATACGCTTGGGACCGGTGACCGTCACCGACATCGATCGCAACGGAGTGATTCGTCGGAACGATCTCTTCGAGGGGCCCTTCGTTCCCGGCCCGGAGGGCGGGCGCAGGATTTCGATAGAGGAGGCTCAGAGGCGGCTGGCCGACCTGGGTCTCGATCGACCGCTGGCGGGTATGACGGTCGCGCGGTTGAGGGCCTATGCGGTGCGCATCAACCGGGCGGAATCGGAATATCGGGAGATGGAACGACGCGGCGTCAGTGTGTGGACGGATCTGGAAGAGGGGATTGGTAGCTTTTTCGAAGTGATCGGTGAACCCTTTGACGCGGCGATCTCCGGACTGATCGAGCTTTGCAACTAGGAAAAACGGCGCCAGGCACGCGTGGAAGTGTATGAAATATAAAATATTCTAAGGACAAACTTATGTGGATAAAACTCAAAACACTTTTTCTCTTCCTATGCAGTATCGGCCTCTCGGCGACACTCCTCTTTGCCTCTTGCGAAAACACGGACGCCGGAGGCGGCGGGACGGGAACCGGCGGGGGAACGGGTTCGGGAACAGGGTCCGGCGGCTCGGGCGGGGGTTCCGGCACGGGCATTCCCACGCCGACCGGCGAGTTGAAAGCCTTCCCCGAGGCCGAAGGCTTTGGCGCCCACGCAAGCGGCGGGCGGGGCGGGCAGGTGATCTATGTCACCAACCTGAACGCGAGCGGACCCGGATCGCTCCGCGCGGCCCTGGAAGCCGAAGGTCCTCGCACCATCCTCTTTAAGGTGAGCGGACTCATCGATACTGCGGCCGAGATCATCCACGGCGACGTCACCATCGCCGGCCAGACCTCTCCCGGCGGCGTGATCGTGCGCGGACTCATCTGCGACGAGGTCTATGAGCCGATCGGCGACTGCGACAACCTGATCGTCCGCCACCTGCGCTCGCGGCCCCGGGACTTCGAGGATTTTCCGTCCCCGAACTATCTCCTGGAGGACGCGCTCCGGCTCGACGGCGTCACCAACGCCATCTACGACCACCTCTCGCTCGCCAATGCCCTCGACGAGACGGCGCAGGTTTCCCAGTCCTCGAACATCACGATTCAAAACTCGATATTGGCGGAGCTCGTCAATCCCGACCACGTGGACCTGGGAGGGATGCTGATCAATTATTCCACCGCCGCCCTCCCGATGGACAATCTCTCCATCCACCACAACCTCTGGAACCGGCTCGGCGGGCGGATGCCGGAGATTTCCTGCGAGTCGCCCGATTGTGCGGGCCGTCACATCGACATCGAGCTCTCGAACAACATGGCCTGGGACCCTCGCATCGCGATCTGGTACAACCCCTCGACCGAACCGGGCGGCGGCGGGCCGAATTTTCACCTGAACCTGAATTGGGTGAACAATTACTGGGCGGCGCCGGCGTCATTCACGCACGGGATGATCCTCGACAACGTCCTTTCGGAATCCGAAAACAATCTCTTCTTCTCCGGCAATCGGATGAATCTGTATCCCGCCTTGAGCGACGAGGAGCTGGCGTGGTGCTGCAACGACTTTTCCACGAGCGGCCCGAACACGACGGCGCCCTTGGCCACGATGCTTGCGGCTCGGCATGATTTTCCCGCGATCACCTACACGCCGACCGCGGATCTTCAGAATTATATGATCGACAACGTCGGAGCCTTCCCGCGCGATCCGATGGATCGGCGTCTCATTGGCCATCTTGAGTTAGGAACCTTCAGCGGCGCGCCGATCGACGCCGACCAGGGCGACGCCTGGGACACGGAGCCGGCTCCCGCCGCGCCGACCGACATCGATAACGACGGCATGCCCGATGCGTGGGAGACGGCGCATGGTCTCGATCCCAGCGCGGCGAACCACAATGGAATCGATTTATCATCGGACTCTTTGAACGGCATCTGGGGCTGCACGGAAGGTTACACGAATCTGGAATGTTACTTGAACGAGCTGGCGTACCTGCGGGTTACGACTGGATCGTAATGACAGAGACTTAACCGGCGGGCGGCCCGTCCCTTTGAGGCTCCGCCCCCTGAACGACCCGTATTCAGTGGAAGGGCGGCCGCCCGCCGGTTTTTTTCCTGACGACTTCTGCGACCCATTTCAACTCTTCCAAGATTTTCAGGACAACTTGCATCGGATACCGAAACTTCGGTCCCTCGAGGACTCCTTTTAATTCTTCCAAAAGGATCTCAGAGAGAACCAGTTTGATTCGTCCGGAAATGGCGGCTTGAAGGACCTCCCTCGGCTTGCCTCCAAAGACGATCGCGGAAACAAGGAAGTTTGTATCCGGTTTGGGGCGTTCATGGGGAACCGCCTTCCCCCGATTCATCCCATCGCCGACAGACGTCTGGGTCGATGAATCGTCGGATGCGCGGCAAATTCGCGAAGGCGTCCACGCGGGGCACCCCCCGGCGCTCGGAAATGGAATCGAGACCCGAAATGTAGAGAACACCCCCGATATCCGCCATCCCGGTGGAATAAGCGGACGAGGCGCAATCGTCATAAATGGCCGCGGCGTTCGAGAGAAGGTAGGGGTCTCCGAATGTCACGCGATACGGAAGATACTCGTCCAGCAGGCCTTCTTCCTTCCCTCCGATAACTGACGACCTCCGTCGGTTCCCAGGGCACGGGACGCCCGCCCAAGGTGGTGTGATGCAAGGGATAAGGAACGAGTCGTTCGGGGAAATTGTGGACCTCGGCCCTCAAGCGTTCGAGGACGCGCGCCGCGGCCTCGGGAGGCACGACCTGATCGGCCCCCAACAGGCCGCGAACTTCCGTCAAGGGGTCGTTGAGGAAAATATCCTCCGCGAGGGGTCGACACTCGGGACCGCTGGCTCGGCGAGCGCAGTCGCGCATTCCCGCGTCGGCTCCGGAGTCCCAGCATAAAGCGACGCGGCTAGTATGGCAGCCTGGGGCGTAAACCATCCGAGCGATTGGGCGAGAGCAAGTCTCGCGTTTTGTAGGGCGGTGAAGGTCATCGCCCTTCCCCCAAACAGATCAGCAGCGTTCTCGGTCGCGGCGGGGCGTTGCCGGTTTCGGTGACGATCGTCTCTCTCCCATAAGTCGGCGCCGCTTCGGACCGGCCTCGCCCCCGCAAGAGATGCCGGATTGCGGACTCCACAAAACGGTGCGTGCCTCCCAGTCCGCAATGAATCGCATCCTGATCGTGGTCGCTGACGGAATTAAGTTGGATCGCCCTCACGAGCAGGAAGCCTCCTCTCTCGAGAGGAAACGCCATCCACCAGCCGTCATTCCGCAAAATGGGAGAACCTCCGCGTTGGGGAGGGACATGAATCCACGACGTTAGGGAGACGCGACCGGGCAAGAGAACGGGGTCGCGCGGCATCGCCACGTCGAGACGCAGGCCCCCAAGGGTCATCCGAATCCATCGCAGAAAGATTTGAGTCGCATCCACATGGGCCGTTTCCTGCGACATGCCCTCGTAGCGAAACGCGCGAGAGAACGCCCCGTACCGTTCTGGCCGGTGGAGAAGGCCGATCAGATCCTCCGGCTGAATGCCGGCGCCCGGCGGGACAAACCAATAGGAAAACGTATCCAAGGCGTCCTCCGGAGCCGGACCTCGGGAATGAAAGCGTCGGTCCCAAAAGACGCGGGTCCTTGTCTCCGGGACATGACGGAGGTCCTCGAGGAACAAGAAAAAGCGCTCCGAGCGCTCGTTGAAGGACGACATCGGCGCATGAAGATCGGGGGGTGGGTCAAGAAACACGGTGGAGAGAGATCTCAGGGTTTCCAAGGAAATGAACCGGTCGAGCCTCGCCGCCTGCCGCAATTCGGAGAGTGGGATCCGCTCGGTCTCGATCCAACGATCAACCATTCTCGGAGGAATTCCCAGACGCGAGATCAGGCAGTTCCTGACGTGCGAGGGATAATGGCTGGGTTGAAGGATCAACTCCGCTCCTTCGGAGGAGGTCATCAAGAGAGCTTCCTCCATCTGGCAAATATCGGGACTTCGGCGAGCCGCGGTCGGGCTAGGTCGCGCCGCTCCGCACCCCGCAAAAAGGAGGCCCACGGCCAGACAGGCCGGACGGACCCAGGAAGAGCAAAAGGAATCCAATGGCTGTGCGAGAACGGCGGGCGTGGAAGCGGCGGAAACGGGTGCGTTCAGGGCCGCGAGGCCAATGTTTTGTGAGATTTGTGAGATGTGAATGGTCATTCTGTTATCTCCTTATTTTTTGATGAGTTGCGCGCGTGCCTGGCGTGAGTTCACGACCCTGGAATCAGCATCAGAGCCCGCAGTCCCACATGGAGCGACTCCGCAAATCCATCGACGCCTTCGGCGTCGCCGAGATTGCCGATGTTGGCGAGGCCCGCTTCCACCCCCAGCGCAAAGGCCGGAAACCTCATGTGGGTTGAGATCGGCACCATCAGGCTGATCGCGGCGTCCAGGCTCGGCACGCCGCGCCGCAGGTCGTAGCCCAGCGACCCCGTGAGCGCCGCGAAGACGAAGGGCGGGTAGACCACTCCTCCAATCGAGAGCCGGCCGCCCATCTGGCCGTCCGTCCCGTTCCCGCCGAGGGCGAGATTGGCGAAAGGGCCGAGGGAGGCAAAGACT
>Ga0247727_10016843_pt1 | contig 11724 bp, 8 predicted proteins | sample WisWelCaveWW1625_FD_202498 | JGI IMG/M metagenome (GOLD analysis project Ga0247727, IMG submission 202498) | Biofilm microbial communities from Wishing Well Cave, Virginia, United States - WW16-25 | ecosystem: Environmental > Aquatic > Deep subsurface > Groundwater > Cave microbial mat | place... | reverse complement strand
CCAGACCTCGTCCGCGCCGTCAACATTGACGAAGGGATTGTCGGACGGAATAGCATAGGTGCTTTGGCCGGTCACATCAATTCGCAGCACATCGCCCAGAAGGTCCTTGTTGCTCTGCCCGGTCTCCAGCGGGTCGCCGCCGCCGCCGCCGTCGCCGATGGAGACATATAGCTTGCCGTCGGGGCCGAAGAGGATGCGGCCGCCGTTGTGATTGCTAGCATTGAACTGCTGGTTGACCTCCAGCACTACCACCTCGCTCGCCTCATCCATACCGGTTCCATCCCCCTGAAAGCGGGAGACGCGCACGCAGCGGGTGGCGGGAGCTAAGCAAGTCGCCGAAGTATAGTACACGTAGACGCGGCCGTCGGACGTGAAATTGGGCGAGAACGCGAGGGAGAGGAGTCCCTCCTCGTTGCCGCCATTCTTCACGCGGTCGGAGAGATTGCCGTATTCGGCGGCCGGGAACGCGCCGCTGAGCGACACCCGCCGTAGCCGGGCCTCTTGCTGCGTAATGACGACGGCCTCGTCCGGCTTGTCCGGGATCAGCGCGAAGTCGACCATGCGGCTGAAGGTTGCTGTGGATACGTCCTGGACGAGGATGTAAGGCGCAACGGTAGGTGGCGGCGGAGGCGGTGGGGTGGGGACCGGAGTTGCGGTGCGGGGAGGGGTGGGGAACACGGGCGTTGGCCCGAACGTCAGTGCGGGGGTGGGCGTGGCGCTTCCGCGCGGGCTCGGCGAAGGCGTTGGCGTAGCGCTGCGCGAAGGGCGCGGCGTGCGCGATGGGCTTACGATGCGAGGGGTTGGACAGGACGCGGACCTCGGGAAGCCACGAATGCATTCGTCACCGACGCCGGCTTCCTCGCCGCCCCCGCCGAAAGCGCCCGCGACCCACAGGGTAACCGCGGTGAACGCGACGAGACCCACGACGCCTCCACCTGCTATGATCCGCTGGCGGCGGGAAAGACGGGCAAGCGGGGAATTCACGATATTATGCTACGCCGTTTGGCTTTGGGGCGACAGGTCGGATTGTCGGCCGGTCTACAATCGCCGTACGAAGCGGCCGATCCGCTCCAGCGCTTCCTCGATGAGCGGCTGCGGCGTCGCGTAGCACATGCGCACATGGCCGCGCCCGCACTCGCCGAAGGCGGAGCCGGGGATCACGGCCACTTTCTCTTCGTCCAGCAACCTCTCGGCAAACTCCATGTCGCTGAGGCCGGTCGAGCGTACCGAGGGGAAGGCGTAGAACGCGCCCTTCGGCTCGAACGTGGTGAGGCCAATGTCGCGCAGGCCGGCGACGATTAGGCGCCGGCGCGCGTCGAACTCGGCGACGAAGCGCTGCGTGTGCTCCTCACCGCTGCGCAGCGCTTCGAGAGCGGCGTACTGCGAAGGGGTGGGTGCGGACATGACGATGTATTGGTGTATCTTCATCATCGCCTCGAGGATGTCGGAAGGCGCGCAGACCCAGCCGACGCGCCAGCCGGTCATCGCGTAGGCCTTGGAGAAGCCACCGAGGAGCACAGTGCGCTCCTTCATTCCGGGCAGCGAGGCGAAGCAGGTGTGCTCAATCCCGTACGAAAGGCGGTCGTAGATTTCGTCCGAGATCACGACGAGATCACGGCGGGCGGCGAGATCGGCGATCTCGGCGAGGTCCTCTCGGGTCATCTGGGCACCGGTCGGATTCGATGGATAGCCGAGCAAGATCGCCTTCGTGCGGGGCGTGATCGCCGTCTCAAGGTCAGCGGCGGAGACGCGGAAGTCGTTCTCCATGTGCGTGGGCACGGTCACAAACTTGCCTCCGGCCAGCACGCAACAGGGGAGATAGGCAACATAATACGGATCGGGAGCGAGCAATTCGTCGCCTGGATCGAGCAGGGCGTGGGTGGCCAGCAGCAGCGCCTCGGAGACACCGATTGTGACGATGATCTCGTTGCGAGGGTCGTAGCGCACGCCGTAAAGGCGATCGAGATGCGCCGCGATCGCCTCACGCAGTTGCGGCAGGCCGTAATTCGACGTGTAGTGCGTCTCGCCCCGGCGGACGCTGTCGAAGGCGGCGCGCGTGAACTGCTCCGGCGTCACGAAATCGGGCTCGCCCACGCCGAGCGAGATGCAGCCGTCCATGTTCGCGATCAGCTCAAAGAAGTGTCGGATTCCGGACGACGGGATATCCTGTACCTTCTGCGAGAAGTGGCGTCGCTTATGGGCGATCTGACTCTCAGTCACGGTTATCTCTCCGGGCTAGCTAGAGAGTGTTTCGGTAATGGTAGCAGAGGGTGGATGAGATGTCATCAAAATGCGCCAGTCCCGCCTTCTGTCATTCTTGTATCTTGCGGTTCCCCATAGAGAGGAGGGACTTGGCAGATCGTTACGCCTGCCAGTCGAGGCGCCGTTCGCTGAAGAAGCCCCGGTTCGCCACGAACGGGTGTGAGCTGAACAACTCCGCTATACCCATCCAGCGGCCACGAGTTTCCCGCGAGCGTGCCTGTTCGAGGAACAGGTTCAGGTCCACCTGTTCGTATACATAGCGGCCGGCCGCCAGTAACAGCAATCCGTTAATCCCTTCCGGGGCCAGATATGCGCCCACCCTGTCGCACGAATACTCCCGGAACCGGCTGAGCACGTTAAAGGGAAGGCCGAAGAGGAACCCGAAGTAGGGGATGGAGCTAAGAAGCATCCAAGGCACGAGCGGTAGGGTGTAGAAGATGCTCGTGTGCTTCAGCTTGATGTGGCCGAGCTCGTGACCGATGATGTACGCTAGCCCGTCCATGATCGAATCATCCTGGTCGCTGAACAGCTCGCTGTGCAACACGATGAAGGACTTCCCCCAGGACTCGCTCGCGAAGGCGTTGAGTGCGCCCTGCCCGGTCATAACATACACATCTGGGAGCCGCTTCAAGACGAGTTTCCTGGCGAAGTCATCGACCACCTCGTATATCCGGGGAAACTGCTGGCGAGACAGAATCACTGCATTCCCATGCACGATACGCCGCTGGATCTCCCGAAAGAAGGCGATGAGCACTATGAAGGTCACTGCGTAGTAGAAGATGCCTTCATCGTAGAGGGCGTACCCCAGGGCCAGGGCGGCAGGGATCAAAACGACGGCCAATATGTAGGCAGGCCACTCCAGCGAGTGCCTCAGCTTCGGCGGTTTCAACGAGAAGGTCGACATAGCGCAGTCGCTATCAATGACGGCCCCTTTAGCCCGTCCGTTACCGCAAGCACTTGGCTTCTGTCAGCGCCGAGCATTGCGCGCGGCACAGATCCTTCCCTCGCGAAGAGCCTGCCCTAAGGCGCGACGCTAACAGTATCGCCGGGTCGGAGCGCGCCCTGCGTCTTCACGATGGCGAGGACGCCGCGGCGGCCGTAGGCCTTCTTCGGGATCAGATCGCTGTAGACCATCAGGTTCTTGCATGGGTCGTTCTGCTGCGTAACCTCCAGCTCAACGCCCGAAGAGAACCGGAGGACATCGCCAGCCTTCAATTCGGCGAGATCGCCCATGCCTTCTACGAGGATGTTCTCGCCGAAGCCTCCCATCGGGATGTCGGTGCCCAGCTCGCGGTTGAGGTCGTCGAACACCTCTTTCGCGACGATCGAGACGTGCCGTGTGTTCGGGACGACCTCGCCGTCGCCGCGCGTGCGCATCGGTCCCGAGTGCCAGTCGCCGTCGACGCCGAACTCACCGATGATGACCTTCGACTGCGGGTCTTTTGGCACACCCTTTTCCGCCCTGCTGCAGACGGCGACGATGGTACCCGTCGCCGGGTTCGCTCTCGTACTCGCTTGCGCGCTTGCTTGCGTCATTCCTTACTCCACTCCATCCTTTGTTCCGCGTAACCTCGGGCCACGATCGGCCAGATGCCAATCACTTTATCACCTTCGAGCGCATAGAACACGTCGTGCAGGTTGATCGTCGGGTCGATGTGCGAGGGCCAGAGCTGGACGCGGTCGCCTGGCTTCAGCGGGCAGTCCTGAGGAACGGTGATGAGCGCATGCTCATCCGCGAGAAACAGCACGCTCGCACCTTCGATGTCTCTTACCTCCGGATTGCCATGGTCCTGAGTGCAGGACTTGTGCCCGCAATCGGCCGTTACGCTGGTGGCGCTCGGACGGCTGACGACGGTGCCGAGGACGGAGAAAGCCTTCTCGAAGGGGATGTCCAGCTTCGCGTAGGCTGTGTCCATGAGCACGTAAGACCCTGCTTGAATCTCCGTCACGCCTGGTAGGCGTCCGCTGATGTCGTGCGTCCCCGTGCCACCTGCGGACACGATATCGCAGGGCAACCCGGCCTCGCGCAGCACCGGCACCGTCGAAAGCAGCCGCTCCAACGCCGAACGTGCGGCCGCTTCGCGCTTGTCGCGCTCCTCGATCGGCTGAGCGACACCCTCGTATCCCATCAGGCCACGCAGCTCGACGCCCGCCAGGTCCGCAGCGCGCCGCGCGAGGGCGAGCGCCGGCTCTCCAGGCCCGACTCCTGAACGGAAGCCGATATTGATCTCGACGAGAACGCCGATGCTAGTCCCTGCCTTCTGTGCCGCAGCAGCGATCTGCTCGAGGCCGAAGACTGAATCGACGGCGATCTTGATGTCGACTCGCCGCGTCAGCTCGGCCACGCGCGCGCATTTCCCCTCGCCGATCACCTGGTTAGCTATCAGGATGTCGTCGCAGAAGTCGGCCACGATTTCGGCTTCCGCGACTGTTGCGCACGTCAGTCCGACCCATGACCCTGCTGCCAACTGTCGCCGCGCGATCTCCGGCGTCTTGTGCGCCTTGAAGTGCGGCCGCAGTTTGCACGGGCCCTCGGCGAAGAACTCTGCCATGCGCTGGATGTTCCGCTCCATCGCCGCCACGTCGATGATCAGCGCGGGTGTGGGAATGTCGGCGAGGGTGCGGGGATTCATAGCGGCGGGAACTGCTTATGCCACTCAGTCGCCTGCTCGTACCTATACGCCGCCCGAAACAGCGTCGCTTCGTCGAACGACTTGGCGATGATCTGGAGACCGATCGGCAGCCGCGCGCCATCCTCCGCCGTCGCGAACCCGCAGGGGACCGATAGCCCAGGCAGCCCGGCAATGTTCACCGGGATCGTGCAGACGTCGCTCAGGTACATCTGCAACGGGTCGTCTATCTTCTCGCCGATCTTGAACGCCGGCGTCGGCGAGACGGGCGCGACCAGAATGTCATGCGTTTCAAACGCGGCGTCGAACTCGCGTCGAATCAGCGTACGCACCTTCTGGGCCTTCAGGTAGTAAGCGTCGTAGTAGCCGGCGGAAAGCGCGTAGGTGCCAAGCATTATTCTGCGCTTCACCTCATCGCCGAAGCCATACTGACGCGTCTTCTCCATGTTCTCCCACATCGAGCCGCCCTCGGTGTACGAGTAGCCGTACTTCACGCCGTCATAGCGCGCCAGATTCGCCGACGCTTCTGATGGGGCAATGATGTAATACACGGCGACTGCGTGCGCCGTAGACGGCAGCGAGACCTCCCAGTCGATCTCGGCGCCAAGGCTCTCCATCTGGTTGATCGCGGCCGTCACCGCCTCGCGCACTGAGTTATCCATTCCTTCGACGAAGTATTCCGTTGGAACCCCCACACGCATCCCTCGTAGATCCTGACCGAGCGACGACAAGATGTCCGGCCCGTCGATAGGAGCGGACGTCGAGTCGCGCGAGTCGTGTCCCGCGATCGCTTCGAACACAAGCGCGGCGTCGCGCACCGAGCGCGCGAACGGCCCGATCTGATCGAGAGACGAGGCGAAGGCGACGAGACCGTAGCGGGAGACGCGCCCGTAAGTGGGCTTGAGGCCGACCACGCCGCTGAGCGAGGCCGGCTGGCGGATAGAGCCCCCTGTGTCGGATCCGAGCGCGAAGTAGGCCATACCGGCGGCGACCGCTGCGGCTGACCCAGCGGAGGAGCCGCCGGTCACGCGGTCCAGCGCCCATGGATTACACGTCGGCCCGTAGGCGGAGTTTTCTCCGCTGGAGCCCATCGCGAACTCGTCCATGTTCGTCTTGCCCAGCATGACGAACCCGGCCTCATCGAGGCGTTCAATCACGGTAGCGTCGTACGGCGGCGCGAACGTCTCGAGGATCTTCGAGCCGCAGGTCGTGCGGACGCCGCTCGTGCAAATGAGATCTTTGATGGCGGATGGGATGCCCGTGAGCGGCACACCTTCGTCGCGAGCGAGGCGCTCGTCCGCACGGTGCGCCTGTTCTAGCGCCCTCTCCTCGGTCAGTGTCAGGAAGGCGTGCACACGCTGATCGACCTCGCGAATTCGCTCGAAGGCCGCGCGGGTGAGATCGACGGATGAGACCTCGCGGCGCTGCAAGAGGTCGGTGGCTTCGCTGAGAGTGAGAGTATGGAGAGTCTCGGTCATAGCGGAGTTACGGATTGGACGCTGGAATCATTCGCCGAGGATCACGCTGACGCGGAAGTGATCGCCCTCGCGAAGGGGTGCATTGGCGAGGATAGAGGCTTTGTCGGTCGAAGGTGCGGCCTCGTCGTCACGCCATATGTTGTGGAGGGGAAGAGTGTGCGCAGTTGGCGGCACATCGCTGGTGTCGACAGCGCCTAGGCGTTCGAAGTAGCCGAGAATCACTGAGAGTTGGTCGGCGAAGCGGTCAATGTCCTCGTCGCTCAGGCCGATGCGCGCCAGTGTGGCGATATGTTTGACCTCATCGTGGGAAAGGGGCAAGCGAAGCCTCCCTCGTTTATCCTGCCGGTCCCGTGGCAAGCAGCAACCATTATAGCAGCGGGCGCGTTTGTAGATAGGTGACAAGAGAGTTGTCAGTTGGTACTTGATAGACCAACCCGCCCCGAACCTGGGTGGAGAGTCGTGAGCAGACGCACTACGATTGAATCGAACGACAAGCGGGCGACCCTTGGGCATCCTAGCCAGATGTGGACGCGGGGTCTGGAGCGGCGCCTGGAGCTCATGCTGCGCTACGTGGACCTGGATGGCAAACGCATCCTAGACATCGGCTGCGGCGTTGGCGCCTTCGTGCGCAGGCTGAGGGAGTTCTCGCCGCAAGTGTGCGGCACAGACATCGACGCCGAGCGTGTGAAGGAAGGCAGCCACCAGCTGCCGCATCTCGGTCTCGCCGTGGGCGAGCATCTGCCGTTCGCCGATGAGACATTCGATGTGATCCTCCTGCATGAAGTGCTCGAGCACGTTACAGACGACCTGGCGACTCTGCGCGAGGCTAGGCGAGTGCTTGCGCCCGGCGGCAAAATCGTGATCTTCTGCCCAAACCGGCTGTATCCGTTCGAGACGCACGGCATTTTCCTGGGAAAGCGCTACGTCTTCGGCAACGTGCCGTTGGTCGGGTACCTTCCAGATGTTGTGCGCGACAAGCTGGTGCCGCACGCGCGGGCCTATACAAAGCATGGACTGCGCCGCATATATCGACGGGCGGGCCTGCGTGCTCGCCTGCACTCATACGTCTTCCCCGGCTTCGATCATGTGATAGCGCGGCGCAAGCTCGTGGGCAGGGCGCTCCGCTGGCTGGTATATCCGCTGGAGAACGGCCCGCTGCGAATCTTCGGGCTATCACACTTCGTTGTACTAGTGAAAGACTGATTTATTGGAGAACATTCAGAGATACCGTCGCAAGAGAGTCAGGCAGGTGCGCGCCCAGCGCAGCCTGACCGTCCGCAGCCGTCTCAGAGGGCTGTTCACACTGGCCATCGTGGGCTCGATTCTAGGCGTGATCGGTGTCGCCGTGTTCGCGATACTCATATATCAGAGCTATGCGCGCGACCTCAAGCCACCGGAGCAGGCGATAGCCGAGGCCAGCATCGGGACGAGCCTGGCCTTTGACCGCTCGGGTAGTCAGAAGTTATACGAGTATGTCGATCCGCTCGGTGGACTGAAGGACCCGATTCCGCTTCAGGAGATGTCGCCGTATCTCCTCGCCGCCACGGTCGCCACCGAGGATGCGAGCTTCTACAGCAACCCAGGCGTTAACTTCCGCGGCTTGGCGCGCGCGGCCGTCGAGAACCTCACACCTTTTGGCCCCGGTTTCCTTGAGGGGAGCGGCGGCAGCTCGATCACCCAGCAGCTCGTCAAGAACGTTTACATCAGTCAAGAAGACCGCTTCGAGCGCAGGGCGGAACGGAAAATCAAAGAGACAGTGATCGCGCTGGAGCTCAAGCGCAAACACAGCGATCATCAGATTCTTGAGTGGTACCTCAACCAGATATATTACGGTAACTTCGCGTACGGCTCACAGGCGGCGGCCCAGCGCTACTTCAATAAGAGATCGCTCGATCTGACCCTCGGAGAGGCGGCGCTCCTGGCGGGGCTGCCACAAGCGCCGGGCGACTACACCCCTGCTATTCCTGAGAATCGCGAGATCGCCAAGCATCGGCAACTGCAGGTTCTCGACCTGATGATTGCCAGTCTCAAGGAGGTCAACAAGATTGAGGATCCCGCCAAGCAAGGTACGCCGGAAGAGGGTATCCTTCTTTTCCAGGCGCCGATTACTGTGGAACAGATTGAGGCTGCGAAGCTGGAACCTCTCAACTACGTGGAGCACTCGTTCAACATCACTTCACCGCATTTCGTGTTCTATGTGCAGGATCAGATTGCCAAGATGTGCGCCGCCAAACTGTTCGAGTCACCCGGCGGCATCCCCTGCGAGAAAGTCGTCACGCAGGGTGGGCTGCGCATCACGACTTCGCTCGATTTAGGACTCCAGACGATCGGGGAGACCATCGTCAATGAGGAGATAAGCGCGACCGAGGACCGCTATGGCGGGCACGACGGCTCGCTGGTCGCCGTGAGGCCCGGCACCGGCGAAATCCTGGCCATGGTAGGGAGCCGCGACTACTACCGCGACGACATCAGCGGTCAGGTGAACATCGCCACATCCCTTCAGTCTCACGGCTCGACCATGAAAGTGTTCAGCTACCTGACTGCGTTCGAGCAGGGTTGGGTGCCGTCGACGTACATCGAGGACAAGGAGCTCTTTCTGGACACCGGAGGCGGTAAACAGCAGGTCAATAACTGGAACTTCAGCCATCTGGGCAACATCACCGCCCGTAAGGCTATCTCCGAGTCAGTCAACACGTCCGCCGTCAGAACCGTATTGGCAGTTGGCATCGACGAGATGCGTGACACAGCCCACCGGCTGGGCATTACCGACCTCCGGCAGGGCGACTGCGGACCGACGATCACGCTCGGCGCCTGCGAAGTACAGCTCGTGGACATGACGTTCGCTTTCAGCGTGCTCGCCAACAACGGTGTGATGAAGGGACGGCCCGTCTCAGAAGACTTGCCGAGCGGCTATCGCGAGCTGGACCCGGTCTCGGTCCTCAAAATTCAGGACGCCGAAGGTAACGTCATCTATCAATACTCCGCGCCGACCGAGAAGCAGATCGTCGATCCAGCCTACGCCTATATGATGACGGACGTGCTTTCAAAGGAAGCGATCAGTTGGAGCCGGCTCACGCTTGACCGCCCGGCGGCCGCCAAGACCGGCACCAGCGAAGACTTCCGCGACGGCGTGATCATGGGCTACACTCCGGACCTCGCCACAGGTGTGTGGATGGGGAATGCAGACAACACGCCGATGGCGCCGGGGACATTCAGCTCTGCCGGCTCAGGGCCGATCTGGCGGCGGTTCATGAATGAGGCGCACGCCTATCTCCAACTGCCGCCAAAACCGTTCGAAAAGCCCGCTAACATCGCCACGAGCAGCTGCGGCGGCCGCGAAGAAGTGTTCAAGGACGGTGCGCAGCTTCCCAGGCCGGGCGCGTGCAAGGCGCCGCCGCCGAAGACCGCCCCCGGCGGGCCCACGCCCGTGCCGACGCCCAAGTCGCCTTCGTTCCCTCCCAAGAACACGCCTACGCCTACGCCCCCGCCTACGCCTGCGCCTAGCGCGCCGCCGACCTCCACACCGCCCACGCCGGTCTTTATCGAATACACGGTCCAGGATGGGGATACCGTCCAGAGTATCGCTAACGACTTCGGGATAACGGAGCAGGAACTCAGGGACGCGAATGGATTCTCACCAGGACACAAGGTCGATCCGGGAGATGTCATATTGATACCGCTCCCGCCGGGCGATATCCCGACATCTACACCGCTGCCGAGTCCGTCATAGCGCGCCGAGCCCCAGGGGACATCTGGTAGCGGGTAGATTCAGCGGGTGCTAGCCTATGCGTCGATTCAGTGAGTGAACGCGGAGGGACGGCGCAGCTTGGAAGAAAATGACCGCAAGCGCTCTTTCGTGCGCAAGATTAGGTCCCCGGCGGGCGATCGCAAGAGCCTCAATGCCTCGGCAGGGGAATCGCAGCAAACAGATAAGATCGAAACCCGGCCAGGAGCCGGCGCCGATGTCGCCGCTCCAGCAGATGAGCGCGTGCGAATCGTCGTGCCGCGCCAGGAGCGTGGGGATACGGGTGGCCGCCAGGAGCTGAACATCGACTTGCGCGAGGTGCGCTATGGTGCCGCGTCGAAGGGTGCATATCTGCGTGTCGTCCCGAAGCAGCGCCAGTTCACTCGCACGGCGGAAGGCTACTTGGAGGCGACGCGCCTCGCCAGTCGGCCTCGTGGACCGATAGAGAGTGTCGTCGCCGGCATCAAGCGTGTTCTTCTCGGCAACCCGTTTGCGTCGTCCCAGGTTGCGCATGAGCGGCTGACGAAGGTCAAGGCCCTAGCGATCTTCTCTTCGGACGCGTTGTCGTCCTCGGCGTACGCCACCCAGGAGATACTGTTGGTGCTGGTGCTCGCCGGCTCCGGCGCTCTAAGTAACGCCCTGCCGATCGCCGGCGTTATCGCATTACTGTTGGTGATCGTCACGACCTCGTACCGGCAGACGATCAAGGCTTATCCCAGCGGCGGTGGCGCCTATATCGTCGCGCATGAGAACCTGGGCCGCGGAGCTGGGCTCACCGCCGGCGCGGCGCTGCTGGTCGACTATGTGCTTACAGTGTCCGTGAGCGTGGCAGCGGGCGTCGCCGCAGTCACCTCGGCTTTCCCGGACCTGCACGATGTGCGAGTGTACATCGGCGTAGCCGTGATCGTGCTGATCACTCTCGGAAATCTGCGGGGGATTCGCGAAGCCGGGACGTTATTCGCCATACCGACGTACTTTTTCATATTTTCGATGGGCGCTGTAATCGCGCTGGGGTTTGTGGACGTCGCGTTCGGCGGCGCACCCGGATCATTGCTACACGAAGCGCCGCCAGTCGAGGCGGTGGGTGTCACAGAAGGGCTCACGCTGTTCTTGATCCTGCGGGCGTTTTCGGCGGGCAGTGCAGCTCTCACCGGCATCGAGGCTATCTCAAATGGCGTTCCCGCCTTTAAGGAGCCGGAAGTGCGGAACGCTCGGACAACCATGGTGGTCATGGCTGCCATCCTGACTTTCCTCTTCCTGGGAATAACATTTCTGGCCAGCCGCTACGGATTCGTAGCGACTGAGCATGACACCGAGACCATCGTCTCGAAACTTGGGACAGAAGTGCTGGGGAAAAACGTGCTCTACTACGCCTACCAGGCAGGCACGGCGCTGGTCCTGTTTCTCGCGGCCAACACCAGCTACAACGGCTTTCCGCCGCTCAGCGCCATCCTCGCCCGCGACCGCTTCCTCCCACGCCAGCTCAATTTCCGCGGCGATCGGTTGGCGTACTCCAACGGCATTCTCATGCTGGCGGCGGCGGCAATTTTCCTCTTGGTCGCTTTCAGCGCCGACGTAAACAAACTGATCCCCCTCTACGCCCTCGGTG
>Ga0247727_10016842_pt1 | contig 11724 bp, 13 predicted proteins | sample WisWelCaveWW1625_FD_202498 | JGI IMG/M metagenome (GOLD analysis project Ga0247727, IMG submission 202498) | Biofilm microbial communities from Wishing Well Cave, Virginia, United States - WW16-25 | ecosystem: Environmental > Aquatic > Deep subsurface > Groundwater > Cave microbial mat | place... | reverse complement strand
AAGAACATGGCGTTGTTCTTGACAAGCGTTTTGGCGTGGGATACCCGGCTCTTCCACATCATTTTCCGATGTGGAATGGCGCACGCCTGCGCGATCGCGTGATGCTGGCGATTACGCGCAGCGGCGACGGCTATGTTTGGGGCGCCATGGGTTTGGCGTTGCTGCTCAACGGATCGCGCGACGCGATGAATTGTGCTGCCGCTGGTGTGATCGCCTTTGCGATTCATCTGCCGATTTATAAGATAGTGAAAGCACGAGTCTGTCGGCCACGGCCCTTTGAAATCTTGGCCGGCGTCAAAAATCTTATCACCGTCCCTGACCGCTTCAGTTTTCCCTCCGGCCACACGGCTTCGGCTTTCTTGATGACCACGTTGTGCGCGAACTTCCTGCCGGAATCTTCTTACGTGATGATGCCCTGGAGTTTCTTGATCGCCTTTTCGCGCGTTTATCTTGGGGTGCATTTTCCTTTGGATGTAACTGCCGGCGAGGTGTTGGGGGTTATTCACGCGCGCTTGGGCATTTGGATTTTTCAACTATTGAGCTGAGACCATGTTAAGCCAGATCGAATCTCTCCCAACAATTAAAGCAGCCAAACGTGTCCTCGTCGTCGACGATGAGCGAGACATCACCAGCTTGGTCGCGCTCAACTTGCGCCAATCCGGTTTTGAAGTTTATGAGAGCGGCTCCGCCGAAGAAGCGCTCAACATTATGCAGCAAAGAAAGTTCGACCTTTTGATCCTCGACGTTCTGCTGCCGCAGATGAACGGGTTTGAGCTATGCGAGCATTTGAAAACCAGCCCGGTCGCCTCGTCGGTGCCGATCATTTTCATTTCCGCATTGGGCGCGGAGCGCGAACGCCTGCGGGCGTTGAATTTGGGAGCCGAAGATTATGTGCCCAAGCCGTTTTCCGTTCGCGAGCTGGTAGCGCGCGTGCACGCTGTCTTGCGCCGCGTCAACGGCAGCCAGAAAATCGATACGCTGGTGTGCGGCGATCTGAAGTTTGACCTCGTTCGTTATCGGCTCACGGTGAAAGACAAGCCCGTGCAAGTCTCGCGCAACGAGTTTCGCCTTTTAAAGTATCTTGCCAGCCATGCCAACCGCGTTTTTTCGCGCCAGGAGCTTCTTGATTATCTGTGGGGCAAAGGCAACAAGCTTGGTTACGGAAACATCGACGTTCACATTCATCGTTTGCGGCACAAGATCGAGCCGGATCACACCAACCCTACCTACCTTCACACCATCTGGGGCGTCGGCTATCGCTTTTCCGTAGAAAAAGAGAGCGATGAAAATTAGATCCGCATATCTATCCATGATCTTGAACGATAAACGTCAATAACCAAACCCGGACGACTCCGCCCCGCCTCCAAATAGATAAGGAAGCGGGGCGGGGGACGGAACCAAATAGCAACAGATTACACCGATTTTTTGTAATCTGCGAAATCAGTGTAATCCGTTGCAAAAGTCTTCGCTTGTTTGCAAAGAAAGAAAATTTAAGAAATCAATAAAACCTCCCGCGCTGACGGACCCTCTTCGTGAGCGCTATCATTTTGCGCGCCAACGATGTGTTCATTTTCCCAACCGAACACTTTCAGTGTCTAAAGAGAAGCCGTGAACTTTGACGCTTCGTTTTTGCTGTTTGCACTTGCTGCCGCGTTTTGTATATTCGCGTGCTCATTAAAATAAGCGAATATGAAATCGGGGATGTTCTTCATGCTCAACCGACTTGGATTTTCGATCTTTTATCTTTGCATCATCATTTTTGCATCGCTTGCCGCCAGACATACCGACGAGATTTTAACGCCGCTGCTGATCACCAATGGGGCAAACGAGATAGTGCAATATTTTCTCCCACGGCGCATCGACTTGAGATCTACGCCGCCTGAACCGAATCTTCGACTTCCGGCTTTTCAAGGAACCCCGCGCTATGGCGCGATGATCGTTCGCGCCGACCGTGATTCGATTGTCTCGATGGCGGTCGATGAATCTTTTGACGGGGCTCGAAAGATTTTCATCGATCGCAACAATGACGAGAACCTTGCCAATGACGGCGACGGGAGCTGGGACTTACGCCGTGAAAATTTCTTGGAAATTTCCGCGTCGCTGCTCATCAGCTTTTCTCCAGGCAATCATGCGCAGATTGCATTTCGCTTTTATCGGTTTGATCAAAGCCTTCCGGGCGCAGTTTTTTACTATCGTGATTACTTCGCAAGAGGCGGTGTATACGCCGGCGATCAGCGCTACGACATCATGCTGCTCGATGACAACGCCGACGGGCGGTTGAACGATTTGCAGAACACGCCTTTGGTTGTCGATACCAACCAAGATAATAAATTCGATACGTCGCCGGGCAGCGCAGAAATGTTTGGCGCTGGCGAGCCGTTTCTCCTCGGTGACGAATCTTATGTCTTGCGTGAAGTGTCTGAAGATGGCCGCCTCGCGAAATTTGCCATTTCTGCAGCGAAGGCAACGCCCAAAGTGCGCTTGGAAGCTGGCTCTCCGGCGCAGGAATTTTCTATGACGGACATCACGGGCAAGCCGCTGAAGCTCTCGGACTATCGCGGTCGAGTCGTGCTGCTTTACTTCTGGGCGACCTGGTGCAAGCCCTGCCTCGCAGAGTTGCCCTCCCTTTCTATGCTTTATCGAGAATTTGGAGTGTCTCAGGAACATCATGATTCAGACGGCGATTTCGAAATCATCGGCATTAGCTTGGATCAAGACCGTGAGGCGTTGAAGCGTTTTGTTGAAAGTGAGCAATTGCCTTGGCCCCAGCTCTTTGATGGCGGCGGATGGCAGATGCAAATCGCGCAGCAGTATCGCGTCACTTCTCTACCGCGCACTTTTTTGATTGATGAAAAAGGCGTTATTCGTTTTGTCGATTTGCGGGGCGCAAGTCTGTCGGAGGTGGTTACGCGGTTGATGGAGAAAAGAATCGCAAGCTCCACAGAAACTCCTTAAAGCCGAACTTCACTCTTACTCTTACTCGTACTCCTACTCTTACTCGCTTTTGATTTTTTTAGAAAGAAAAGGCGAGTAAGAGTAGGAGTACGAGTAAGAGTAGGAGCAAGAAGAATATTGCATCGACGACGGTATGTTTACCTACGACAAAGGCATCCGCATCACCGGCAGCAGCTTGACGCTCGATGCGCATGTGCACTCCGAGGCCTGCTGCATCACCCACGCGCACATGGACCATCTGCGCACGCATCGACACATCTTCGCAACTCCCACAACGATCGACTTTATCAAACGGCGTTTGGGGAAAATGCGCTCGACGCCGATCAACTTTCATGAGCCGTTCGAGTTCGAAGGATCGAGAGTGACACTCTTGCCGGCGGGGCACATTTTAGGTTCGGCACAAGTTCTCGTGGAACGTGAAGGCAAGCGGCTTCTTTACAGCGGCGATTTTAAAACCGGAGTGAGCGCAACGGCGGAACCTCTTGCTTATGCCTCGTGCGACGTGCTGATCATGGAATGCACCTTCGGTAATCCGCGCTATCGGTTTCCGCCGCGTGATGAAATCGTGCAGCGGCTTTGCGCATGGGCGGCGCAAACTCTTGATGAAGGAAATGTGCCGGTTGTGTTCGGCTATACACTCGGCAAAGCACAGGAAGCAATGAAGATTCTTGCGGACAACGGCTTTGCGCTCTGCGCACATGGCTCGATCATGCGCTTGTTGGAAATTTACAAGAAGGCGGGAATTGAGTTTGGAAACGTCGAGCAGTTTCGGGCCACAACGCCGCTGACAGGCCGCGTTCTCGTTTTACCGCCGAATGCACGCAAGACGAGGCAAGTTGAAAAAATCACAAACAAGAAAACGATGTACCTTTCCGGCTGGGCAGTTGATTCCAGTTTGCGATTTCGCTTCGGCGTCGATGCAGCGCTGCCACTCTCCGATCATTGTGATTTCGATGGACTGGTTGAATACGTTCGGCGCATCGAGCCGCGAAAAGTTTTTACAACACACGGCCCGCCGGAATTTGCGTTGTATCTCCGTGCGATTGGGTTTGATGCGGAGCCTTTGAAAAAATAAAAGCAATAATTGCTTGATAAATTAATCAAAAAATCTGCGATGAAATTTTGAATTCACATTTCTGTATTATCCAACAGGTTGATAAACCGCCTTCAACTCTTCGATTTCTTTTTTAACCCGCGCTTCATTCCATCCCAATTCATTTGCCATAATCTCTGCGCAAGCCACTGCTGGATCGATTCCCGGATGTCCGGCGGAGCCAAGCTCGGTGCGCCGCAAGACGACATCCGTCAGCTTTTGCGCCATCTCTTCACGAATGCCGAAAAGCACTTCAGCGCGGAGAACCGGCGAGCTGTGGCTTATTGCATCTCCTGCGCGCAATCGAGCATCATCAAGATAGCGCAACACCTCGGGATAAGCAGTTCCGTAAGTGTTGATCAAATGCCGAATCGTTTCGGATTTGAGATTCCGTTGCGGTTTGGCCGTCTCTTGTGCGAGGTAATCATCGAAGCGCTGGATATTTCCACCATAAACCTGTTTTTGGTGCGTCACGCTTGGCGGAAAATTTTTGCCGAGCTTGCGGCAAACTGCATCGATTGATTTTGCCGCCACGTCGCGCGACGTGGTATATTTTACGCCCACCACCGTCACCAAGCCATCGAGACCGTCTTCAACAAGATGATCGTGAATTTGATAATGCTTCACCAATGTCACGGTGCCATTTTTGCTGGCAGAAGAATCCATCGGCAAAAGACCGCCGTAGTAGCGCGACACTTCTTCGCGTTTGATCGCAGCCGGCGGATAAGCCTCGTTGACCTGATGGATGAATTCCTGAACCTGCTTTTCCGTGATGCGAAAATTCTCGACGGTACCGTCGTAAGGCAAATGTGTCGTGCCGATCAGCGAATAACCGCGCCACGGGGTGATGAAAAAAAGTCGCGAGCCTTTGCTGATCACAGCATCAGCATCTTTCGTTTCATATTTGTTCGAGATGCCGACGGCGTATTCGGGAATAAGCTGACGTCGCACCACGATGTTCATCGCGATTGAAGGATGAAATTTCTGTCGCGGTGTCGCGCCATTGAGCAAACCAAGCACGCGATCCACCCACGGGCCGCTGCTGTTCAAAATCGTCTTGGCGCGCACTTCGAAAGTATTTTTGCCGATGAGATCGGTGGCGCGCACGCCGGTGAGGCGATTGCCCTCTTTTAAGAACTCCTTGACTTCAGCATAATTGGCTATTACTGCTCCAGCCTCGGTTGCCGAATGCAAAACCGCGAAGAGCAGTCTTTCCGAATTGTGCGTTTGGCAATCGTACCATACTGCCCCGCCGGTCAAACCCTCTGTATCCACTCCCGGCACGATGCGCAACAACACTTCGCGCGGAATAGTAAATCCGGGTGGTAGCCGTTTTTGCGGATCGGGAAGGCTGTTGCGGTCGAAGCCGACAAGATCGTTCATCAGCAATGCGACGGCCATCACTTCGCGGCCTTTGAGGCCGTGCCGATATGTTGGCATCACGCACGGCAGCGGGTGCACGAGATGCGGAGCGATGCCCATCAGAATACGGCGCTCGCGAATCGATTCGCGCATGCGCTTGAAGTCTGCGTGCTGCAAATAGCGCAAGCCGCCGTGAATGATCTTCAAGCTGTTTGAAGATGTGGCGCCGCCGAAGTCGCCTTTTTCCAAAAGCGCCACGGAGAGGCCGCGCTCCGCTGCATCCCATGCTGCAAATGCGCCGTAGATGCCGCCGCCGATAATCAACAGGTCGTATGTTCGGCCGGCGAGTTCCTGCAAATCTCTCTTCATGAGAGTCCCATTAACCTTCCTCTGCGCGACAAAAACTTAATGCCGGCAATTCGCGTTGATGCTGCATATGCCGGAACGATTTTGGGTTATTTCAATTCAAGATCATCTTATCAATGAGCAGCCACCGCCCAGGCCGTATGCTTATAAAAACCGAGCATAGCTTCAAATTCTCCATACTTAAAAAGTAACGGCCCGGCGGTTTCGGACTTTTCACGAATTACTCATCGATCTTTTCATCATCTAAAGTACCGAGAAACGGATGAAATGCGTAGCCTAATATTAATTTCGTCAACACGAATGAAAAGGAGTAGCCTGGCGATAAGCGAATGAGAAGAGAACGAGATTAGGGTTTTGTGGCGGGGGAGGAGGTATGCACGATCATCAGGCAGCCACGTTCGGTAAAAGTGTTACCATGCGTGCTGCCGCCTTCGGCGCGATGATAATCGCCGGCGTGCAGGCATTGTCCGGCGCTGTAGCAGTCGCCTTCGAGCATGTACAGCTCTTCCGTGTAATCGTGTTGATGCGCGTGAAGGATGCTACCGGCGACCATACGCACGAGCATGGTGGAGCTTCCGGTGGCCGTGTTGTTGAACAAATTTTTGAACGAGACGCCCGGCGCCATGATCTGCCATCGACCTTCGTTTTCACTCACGAAGGCAAACTCGGGATGCCGAACAGCGGCTTGCGAATCATTCAATGATTTCACGAGACGATCTTTGATTGCCGGCGAAGGTTCTGCGGCCCCATCCACCGTTAAGGCCAATGCGCGATTCACACGTCTAAGCTCATCCAGATTTTTTTTGCTTTCTGCGTCGCCGCTCTTGATGAGAGCGGACAAGCTCGCCATCTCTTCGGCGCCGATTGCGCCGAGCGCCAATGCTGCAGCAAGATTTTCAAATTCTTCCAAGTGATTCATCTTCGTCATCGTTTCGTCGTCACGCATTTGCAGAACCGGAATGTGTCGAACTCAGGCTCTCGCGAAGTTTTTTCATCGCCTGTCTTGTGCGTGTTTTAACGGTGCCAAGCGGCGTGTTGGTGGCTTGGGCGATTTCTTGCTGGCTCATGCCGCGATAATACGCCAGCTCGATCACTTCTCTTTGCTCTTTTGGAAGTTTTTCAAGGGCGAGATGAATCAAGCGGCCATCCTCGGAAGTCAGGGCATCGCTTTCCGGATCGCCACCGCCTTGCAAAAGCAGGTCGTCGGGGTTTTCCATTTCTACGCGACGGCTGGCGAGATTCATTTTCACGCGGTAGCGATCGATGGCGAGATTGCGGCAGAGCACGACGAGCCAGGCGCTCACGTTGCCGCGTTGTTCGTTGTAAAGAGCGGCTTTGTGCCAGGCAATGAGAAAGGCGTCGTGTAAAACATCCTCCGCCAGCGCCTGGTTTTCCAATATCTTCAGGGCCAACCGGTAAAGCACGCCGGCGTAACGATCATAGAGTTTGGCAAGCGCCCATTGCTTTTTTTCTCTCATCGCGACGAGCAACTGCGCGTCGGTAAGTTCGGACGATTGAGGCGAGAGATCAGACGACATTGCCGGAGTAAGTCCTTCAGAGAAATCTATACACAACGTGGCGGTTCTTAGGAGCGTGGTTTCGATCTATCGTAAGAAAAATGAAGTGAAGCCCGAAACGTTCCTGCTCGTGGGTGAAAAAATAGCAATATTAAATCGAAAAACAAGTGGGAAATTGGATGCACAAAATTGGATGCACATGAAATGGTTCTTGTAAACTCGTTCAGGCTCGATGATTAGCTTGACTCTGAGGGCAGATTTCTTTATTTTTGCGATGCTGCAACATCGCATAAAAAATGCCGCCGCGTGTTAATGATGAATGATGAAAGAGAGCCCGACATGAAATTCGCCAAACGCATGGAGAGGTTGGGCACCGAGACCGCTTTTGAAGTGCTCGCGCGTGCCAAGGCCCTCGAGACCCAAGGAAAAAATATCATTCATTTGGAAATTGGCGAACCGGATTTTACCACCCCGCGCTTCGTCGTCGAGGCGGCGATTGATTCGTTAAAACGCGGGCGCACGCATTACACCCCGGCGTCCGGCATCCCACCGTTACGCGAGGCTATCGTCCGCGATGTCGAGCGCCGTCGCGGCGTCAAAGTCAAGCCCTCGCAAGTCGTCGTGACTCCAGGTGCTAAACCGATTATGTTTTTCTGCATTCTCGCGTTGGTGGATGATGGGGAAGAAGTCATTTATCCCAACCCTGGTTTTCCGATTTACGAGTCGGTGATCAATTTTGTCGGCGGCAAAGCGGTGCCGCTGCCGCTGCAAGAGTCCAAAGATTTTCGCTTCGACATCAAAGACTTGCAATCGCTGGTTACCGACCGAACGCGGATGATCATCATCAACACCCCGCAAAATCCCACCGGGGGGATTTTGACTCGTGAGGACATTCGCGCGATTGCCGAGATCGCCCGCCGCCGAAAAATCTGGGTGCTCTCCGACGAGATGTACAAGAATATCATCTTCGATGCCGAGCATCACAGCATGCTTTCGGAGCCGGGTATGCCGGAGCAGACCATTTTGCTCGACGGTTTTTCAAAAACTTTCTCCATGACTGGCTGGCGTCTGGGCTTTGGCGTGATGCCCGAGTTGCTTGCGGAGCGCGTCACGCAATTGATGATCAATAGCAACAGTTGCACATCGACGTTTACGCAAGACGCGGGCGTCGCGGCGCTGGACGGGCCGACCGAAGAAGTGAACGCGATGGTTGCAGAATTCAAGAAACGCCGCGACCTCGTCGTTGCGGAATTGAACAAGATTAAGAATGTCTCGTGCATCATGCCGCACGGGGCGTTTTACGTTTTCCCGAATGTCTCGAAAGTGCCGATGGGCGCGCGCGAGCTTGCCAATCATTTGCTCAACGAAGCCGGCGTTGCGGTTTTATCCGGAACGGCTTTTGGAAAATACGGCGAAGGCTACTTGCGATTGAGCTATGCCAATTCGGTGGAGAATTTGCTCGAAGGCATTCGACGGATGAAGAGGGTGATTGAGGCGCTGTGAGGCTAAAGCCATTGCCAGCGCCATTCCTTTAGTGAAAATCATTCGCCGAACCAAAGAGATGATATGCCCGTTGTACTGCGTGTTATAAGGATACAAGTTTTGGTTTTATGCGGCTGATCTCGATGAGCCGCCGCATGTTCATGTTGGTATGGCCGGCAAAGAAGCAAAGTATTGGTTAGAGCCAATTGCGCTCGCGAAGTCGCTTCGATTTCGAAAACATGAACTTAACGAGATTGAAAGAATCTTGGGAGAACATAGGGATCCTTTGCTGAATGCATGGTTCAAGAAGAAGCAGAAACGTGGAAACAGTTAAAGCAAAAATCATGATAGGTGACGATGATTACGAGCGCATTGTGCCCGTTCTAGTGCCGAATCTCGATGACGTCAGAAGATTTGCGGACAAGCTCAATACCGAAGGAAAACCTTGGCAGGGTGAGGCATTTGGCTGGCCAGTTGAATACAATCCGGAGCGACCGGAGCCCCCCTTGGATTCCAAGATGACTTTCACCCCTGCAGATTTTTGCATAGGAGAAAGCAGTATTTGGTTTTTCTCTCTGATGTGGGAACGTGGTAAAACTGCAGAGCCGGTCGAGTTTTTGGATGATAGAAATATTGTGCCATATGAAGATCAGAAAGCTCCTTCAAACTGATTCTGTCAAAGAGTTGGCAAGATTCTGGGGCACTCACGATCTGATTGATTTTGAAGACCAGTTGGAAGAAGTTAGCGAAACCGTTTTTAAGCGTGGAACGGAAGTGAAGTTACGGCGCTTTCGAAAAATTTCCCATGCTAAGAGACCATATTGTTGAAGAAGTACGCAAGGTCCGTGATGAATACGCCAAGCGGTTTCATTACGAATTGGATGCGATTTGCCGCGACCTGCGTGAACGGCAAGCAAAAAACGGCCGCAAAGTCGTGTCGTTTCTATCGCGGCGCATTAAGTTATTGGAACAGCCAGTACTGGAAAAGCAATAATGGCTGCGAAAGCTGCCAATGAAATTTGAATGGGACCCGAAAAAGGCATCAGCGAATCTGCGGAGTCACAAAGTATCCTTCGGCGAAGCGGCTACCGTGTTTCGTGACTTTTGAGTGTTACTGCGCCTGATCCGGACCATTCGCTTGATGAAGAGAGAAGCATTACGATTGGAATGTCAAATCGTCGGCGGCTTTTGATTGTGGCGCATACCGAGCGTGGAGATCGAATTCGAATCATAAGCGCGCGAGAATTGACTCGTTCTGAAAGAGAAGCCTATGAAGAAGAAAAAAATAGATGAAATGCAAGATGAGCTGCGCCCAGAGTACGACTTGCGAGAATTGCTCAAAGCCGGTGTACGAGGTAAATATGCCAAACGGTATCGGGGCGGCACCAATCTCGTGCTGCTCGCCTCAGATGTGGCAAAAGCTTTTGCGAATGATGAAGAAGCAGTGAATGAAGCTTTGCGCATGGTTATTCAGATGGCCAAAATTACAAAAGGCAAAAAGCGCCGGATGGCAAAAGTATGATGACCTCTACACAGCAGGCCCAAAAAACCGCGCTCTACGACACCCACGGTTCCCTCGGCGCAAAGATGGTAGAGTTTGGCGGGTATCTGATGCCGGTGCAGTATCGCGGCATCATCGAGGAGCATCGCAAGGTGCGCGCTTCGGTCGGCGTCTTCGATGTGTCGCACATGGGCGAGTTCGAGGTTCGCGGCCGCGGCGCTTTGGATTTCTTGCAACACATGACCATCAACAATGTCGCCAAGCTCGAAGTCAATCAAGCGCAATACTCCGCCATGTGTTATCCCGATGGCGGCATCGTCGATGATTTGATCGTTTACCGCCTCGCCGATCATTACATGCTCGTCGTCAACGCCGGGAATCTCCAAAAGGATTTTGATTGGCTGCAGCAGCACATCGATGGTGATACGCAATTGATCAACATCAGCGATGAAACATCTTTGCTTGCGGTGCAAGGACGCCATGCCCAAACGACTTTGCAAAAGTTGACGAAGATCGATCTCGCTGCAATCAAATATTACTGGTTTGCACAAGGAGAAATCGCCGGCGTGCCGGTGTTTATTTCGCGAACAGGGTACACCGGCGAAGACGGCTTCGAAGTTGGATTTCCGGCGACACATTCAAAAAAAATGTGGGACGCCATTTTTGCGGCGGGCAAGGAATTCGACATCGAGCCAATCGGCCTCGGCGCGCGCGACACGCTCCGCCTCGAAATGAAATTCTGTTTGTACGGCAACGACATCGACCACACGACTTTGCCCATCGAAGCCAGTCTCGGTTGGATTACCAAGCTTGACAAGGGCGATTTCATCGGGCGCGAGCCGATTGCCAGGATGAAAGCCGCGGGCGTTCCGCGCACGCTTGTCGGTTTCGAAGTGGAAGGCCGCGCCATAGCACGACACGGGTATCCGATTTTGAAAGACGGCAAGCAAATCGGCCAGGTGACCAGCGGCACTTTTTCACCGAGCTTGGAAAAAGCCATCGGCCTCGGGTTGATTGAAACTGCTCACAACACCGTAGGCGTTGAAATTTCTATCGACGCACGCGGGAGAATGGCAAAGGCGCGGATCGTCAAGACACCGTTCTATCAACGGCCGTATTAAAAGTGGGGTGTTGGCTGATGCTGGATGCTGTAATAATTCGTAAAACGTAATTCGTAAATGTTTTTTACGCTTTACGGATTACGCATTACGTTTTATCCATCGAGCAACCAACACACTCACCACAAAAGGACTGCATGGAAGCACGAATCGATCTCTATCATTCACCACGGGATGTGAACGATGCCGAGTTGAAGAAAACGGCGGTTATTGTTATTGATGTTTTGCGGGCGAGCAATTCCATTATAGCGGCGGTGGACAACGGCTGCAAACGGGTCGTTCCGGTCATCGAAGTTTATGAAGCCAAAACGCTCGCAGTGCGATTTGCCT
>Ga0247727_10016841_pt1 | contig 11724 bp, 7 predicted proteins | sample WisWelCaveWW1625_FD_202498 | JGI IMG/M metagenome (GOLD analysis project Ga0247727, IMG submission 202498) | Biofilm microbial communities from Wishing Well Cave, Virginia, United States - WW16-25 | ecosystem: Environmental > Aquatic > Deep subsurface > Groundwater > Cave microbial mat | place... | reverse complement strand
AGCTCACGCCCAGAGCTTGGGCTGCCGCACGCGAACCTCGGAGCGAGAACCGCTCCGCTTTGGGTTAGCCGGCCTTACCCCTCTCAAGCCCTACCGGCAGTTGGTCGAACGCTTACGTTTCCCAGGCAGAAGTCGGCGGGCTCCATCACCGATACGACCACGTCGCTGCGTGACGTCGTCCCGACGAGGTTTGTGGGAGGGACAAAGGACAGGTCTGGTTTTACCACAGCGGTTTGCTCAGATTTTCCGTGAACGAAGCAAACATGATGTTGAAGCTAATGCTGATTCTCTCCTCTTCACTCATGTTGGCGTCAACGGAATGTTGCAGGTAGGCGGGAAAAATAAGAAGAGTGCCGTTCTCTACTCTCACCACAACCTGATCGGTATTTTCGTTCGTGAGCTCCACGACCGGCGGCCTGATGATGCTGGTCTGATTTCTCGGGTCATGAAAATTTATGGTGTCTGTTCCCGGGCGAGTTCGAACGTAATAAACACCGCTCAAGAAGTTATTAGGATGACTATGAGATTTGTGTGCGGCACCCTTGGCGAGAACGGTGGCCCAGCCGCCAGTTATCTCGAAAGCGTCACAACCGATTCGCAAGAATCGCAGAACGCTCTTCGCCGCGTTATTGACACAAGCAATGAGGTCCCGAAATTCTTCGAGCTCATGCAGGGTCGTATCTGACTGCCACCCCTGGCCGGCCCCGAGTTTCGGCAAGTCTCGTCTCTTTCTTTCAAGCGCTACGAGAATCCTTGCGTCGATCGCGTCGTGCAACGCCGCGTTGAGCTGGATCTTCCAGACCAAGGTGGGAAACATCGGAATGACATCCGATGCTTCAATCCACGCGTCGTTCTCTTTAACCATAAGCGAGTCAATTTGGCCGATTCGCCGGCTCTAACCCAGCGCGGCGCGAGCATCGGCTTAATGCCTGGCGGAACTACGTTGCGTTGGCGGGCCGATGTTGCGCACGCTCACTCGAGCGGCAGTTCCACCCGTTCCTCGACCCGCGGCGCGAGCTTGTTGCCCATGATGAGCCGGGCGCAGGCGTTCCAGCGCAACACCGCGTCGTCATTGCCCGCCGGTCGGATCGCCTCCCCCTGCTCGTAGCAGTCCATCGCCTCGCGCAACAGCTCGTAGGCATTGACCACCGCGCCGGGCGTGCCCTGGCCGAGATACGCCTTGCCGCGGCGTTCGTGGATGATGCCGGCGTAATAGGCGCGCTCATATGAATCGCGCAGCCGCGGCAGGATTTCCTGGGCCTGGGTGAACCCGACGGCGTAGCCCTCGCCGAAGCGGTCGGTCAGCGCCAGCAACAGGATGACCAGCGCCTGCTGATGCTCCGGCTCCAGACGCAACACGTCCAGGCAAATGCTCTCGGCCTCGCTCGGCTCGTTGAGCAGGCGGTAGCGCATGGCCTTTTCCAGTGCGGCGGGGATGGCGGAGGGGGAAAGAGGTTTCAAGTTGAACATGGGAATGCTCCTTTCCATTCACATTTTGGATCGTAGCTTCTTCAACACCCATCCAAGCGGATCGTAAAACTGGTCCACCACACGTTCCTTGAGCGGAATGATGGCGTTGTCGGTGATGGTGATGTCTTCCGGGCATACCTTGGTGCAGCACTTGGTGATGTTGCAAAAGCCGATGCCGTGGGCCTGCTTCAATTCCGCCAAGCGGTCCTCCGTGTCGAGGGGGTGCATTTCGAGTGCGGCGACATAGACGAGGAACCGCGGGCCGATGAACTCGTCGTGCTGGTGGTGCTCGCGCAGCACGTGGCAGACATCCTGGCAGAGAAAACACTCGATGCACTTGCGGAACTCCTGCACGCGGTCGATGTCCACCTGCGCCATGCGCCAGGTGCCGTCGAGCGCGTCGGCGGGGCGCGACTTGAACGGCTTGATCTTTTTCTTTACGCGGAAGTTCCACGACACGTCTGTCGCCAGGTCGCGCACGAGCGGAAAAGTTTTCATCGGCTCGACGGTCACGGGTTTGTCGAGCGGGATCTGGCTCAGACGCGTCATGCACATCAGCCGCGGGATGCCGTTGACCTCGGCGGAGCACGAACCGCACTTGCCCGCCTTACAATTCCAGCGGCAGGCTAGGTCGTTGGCGTGCGTGGCCTGAATCTTGTGAATCGCATCGAGCACGACCATGCCTTCGCTCACCTCGAGAGGGTGATCGTGAAACTCACCGCCCTGCGCGTCGCCGCGCCAAATTTTGAAAGTGGCGGTCGTCATTTCATTTCCTCGATGATCTGTTGCAGCTCCGCGGGCATTTCTGGAAGTGGCTCGCGGCTGACTTGCATCGCGCCGTCGGGCCGCTTGCGCAGGACGATGCTCACTTTGCCGAGCGCCGGGTCCTTGTCCGGCAGGTCTTCGCGGAAGTGCGCGCCGCGGCTTTCCTTTCGCTCCAGGGCTGCACGCGTGATGCACTCGGACACGGTCAGCAAACTCGTGAGGTCGAGCGCCGTGTGCCAGCCAGGATTGAACTCGCGGTGGCCGGTGACGCGGACGCGGCGCGCGCGCCCCCAGAGCTTCTGGATGCCGTCGAGCGCGCGCCTCATCTCATCCTCGTGGCGCACGATGCCGACGAGGTTCTGCATCAGCTCCTGCAAATCGTATTGCACTTGATACGGCCCTTCGTAGCCCGCGCCGGAAGCGGTGTTGCGATTGAACGGTTCCAAGGCCCGGCGCGCGGCTTCCTCCACTTGCGACTGAATGATCTGGCCAGGCTTGTTTTCCTTCGCGTACTTGGCGGCGAATTCGCCGGCGCGTTTGCCGAACACGATCAAGTCGGAAAGCGAATTGCCGCCCAGCCGGTTTGCGCCATTGATGCCCGCCGCGCACTCGCCGCACGCGAACAAACCCGGTACGGTGGACATCTGCGTATCTGCATCCACGCGGATGCCGCCCATGATGTAGTGCGTCGTGGGGCCGACCTCCATCGGCTCGCGGGTGATGTCGACATCGCCGAGCGCCTTGAACTGGTGATACATGCTCGGCAGCTTGCGCTTGATGTGTTCCTCCGCGTGGGCGATCCGATTCTTGATCCATGAAATGTCGAGGAATACCCCACCGTGCGGACTGCCGCGGCCTTCCTTGATCTCGCGCACGATGCAACGAGCCACGTGGTCGCGTGTGAGCAACTCCGGCGGGCGGCGCGCGTTGCGGTCGCCCTGCGTGTAGCGCCAGCCTTCCTCCTCGTTGTCGGCGGTCTGCGGTTTGTAGTTGTCGGGGATGAAGTCGAACATGAAGCGCTTGCCATCCTTGTTCGTGAGGATGCCGCCTTCGCCGCGCACGCCTTCGGTGACGAGCATCCCGCACACGCTCGGCGGCCAGACCATGCCGGTGGGATGGAACTGGAGGTACTCCATGTCGATGAGCGCCGCACCCGCGTGATAGGCCAGCGCATGGCCGTCGCCGGTGCAGTCCCAACTGTTGCTGGTGATCTTGTAAGCCTTGCCGACGCCGCCGGTGGCGAGCACGACGGCCTTCGCGTGAAAAATCTTGAACTGCCCGCGCTCGCGGTCATAGCCAAACGCGCCGACGACGCGCTCGCCATCTTTGAGCAACGCGACGACGCAAACCTCCATGTGAACGTCGATCCCGCGGTGGACGCCGTGGTCCTGCAACGTGCGGATCATCTCCAACCCGGTGCGGTCGCCGACGTGCGCGAGGCGCGGGTATTTGTGCCCGCCGAAATTGCGCTGGAGGATTTTGCCATCATGCGTGCGGTCGAACACCGCGCCCCACGCCTCCAACTCGCGCACCCGATCGGGCGCCTCCTTCGCGTGCAATTCGGCCATGCGCCAGTTGTTGACGTACTGCCCACCGCGCATCGTATCGGCGAAATGGACCTGCCAATTGTCGCGCTCGTCGACATTGGCCAGCGCCGCTGCGATGCCGCCCTCGGCCATGACGGTGTGGGCTTTGCCGAGCAGACATTTGCAAACCATGCCGACCGACACGCCCGCGGCCGACGCCTCGATCGCCGCGCGCAGCCCCGCGCCGCCGGAGCCGATGATCAGCACGTCGTGCGAGTGGGTGGCGTATTCAGGCATGGTGAAAAGGCTTTGACGGATCGGAGCGCTGAAGCGTCCTCACAAGATTCTCCAATCCGCCCATACGCCCATCGAACACAGGCGCACGTAGGCATCGGAGAAACCCACCCAGAACAAGCTCATCCATGCCCACAGCATATGGCGACGGTTGAGACAGCTCACACAATCGTAGGCGCGATGGCGAGCGGGCGAGCGGGAGAGTTGATCGAGAACTCCGCCGACGAGGTGCCGCAACGAATGACAGCCGCACGTGTAGCCGCCGAGCAAGAAGACGTTGACGGCCAGCACGAGGGTCCCCACGCCGATGCCGAATGACGCCTTACCCGTCGCCGTGTCGGTAAACCACATTGCCTTCCACACATCGCTGGCGAGGATGGCGATGAACACCAGTGCGACGTAGAGGAAGTAGCGGTGAACATTCTGGACGATGAGCGGGAAGGAATTCTCGCCGCGATACGTTTTGCGCGGCTCGCCCACCGCGCAAGAGGGCGGGTCGGCCCAGAAAGATTTGTAGTAAGCGCCGCGGTAGTAGTAGCAGGTGAGCCGGAACCCGCCCGGCGCCCACAGGATCAGCAGCGCCGGTGAGAAAGGCAGCCAACCCGGCCACCAGCCCGGCGTCGGCCCGAACCAACTGTGCAGCGACGAGCCAAAGATTTCCGGAGAGTAAAAGGGTGAGAGGTACGGCCCCGCGTGATAGTGCGCGCCTTGGAACGCCGCCCAGGTCGAATAGACGATGAACGCGGAGAGGCCGAGGAAGACGAGAATCGTCTGCATCCACCAAAGGTCGGATCGGGTGGTCTGACCAAAGCCGCGCTTTCCGGATGCTGTGCTCGCGTGCGCCATAACCATCCCGGCGGTCTCACCGAAGCGGTGGAACGCCCGCGAGACTACCGGGACGATCCGATCGCTTCAACGACGGAATGAAGTCCGTGGCCGGACAGGTTTAGCGCGGTGCGTTGGCGCATTGCTCTGCGCACCGGTCCTTCCCAAGAACCGGATCCGTACCGCGATCACAGACGCGTCCTTGCCTCGATGGAAGACCTTCGCCCGATGCCGCGGCTTGCTGGTCGATGTCTTTCCGCGTCCTCTTTCGATCGCAGGCCTGTAGCTCGGCCCTGAACGGGGTCGGAGTGTCCTTTATAGAGGTAAGGGGTTTCCCTAGAGACGCACTGGAGACACGGGTCCGTTGTCGACCGCGAAAAGCCGAGGCTGCCGGCGCCGTGCCATTCCCTGCAATTCCCTGATCCGCCTTCCCGTCTTCGAGACAACGATGACGGGTTTCGCGCGGAAATCCGCAGCGCAGATTCCCTGTCCCTCCCAAAAACCCGATCCGCACGGCAATCATTGCTGCGCGGGTCTTCGGGTTTGATACGCGCGTGCGCTCGCGCTGGAAGCCGGAGACCCGAAGCAGCGTCATCAACAGCCGTACCACGGCAGACAGCGTCCGCACCCGCCGACGGAGTTTTAGGATCTCGGCTTCTAGGTCGACGACCAATAGGTCGAGGACGTCGAGACTGAGAACGGGCTGCGCCTCACCACCGACCCATCCGATAGCGGTTGAGCGCGGGAAGCCTAGGTCCGTGGCAATGCTGACGTCGCCGGTTCGGCGGACCAGCGCACGGCGCCGGTGGTCATAGATCTATTGGCCGCGTTCCCGTTGAGCCATGGACGGGCATCTTCGTCACCGCCGATCGTGTGGCAAACCGCTCGGCACCCTGTCGAGTACTCGTATACGAATTGCCCGTTTCGGCTGAGAATCTGCTGGGCAGCTTGTCTGATCCTCTGCGTCGCAGCCGCGCCGCGTTCGCTGCCACACGCCGTAGCGGGTCAGGAAGCAGAGCGAACTGGCTGGATTTCGTCGTCCAGGCGCGACCCCAAATGGTCTTTCTCCACTTCGAGGTCGTACCGCGTCTGCAGATTCATCCAGAACGATTCGGTCATACCAAAATACCGAGAGAGCCTAAGCGCGGTATCTGCCGTGATCGCACGCTTGCCGTGCACGATCTCGTTGATGCGCCGTGCCGGCACGCTGACGTCCTTCGCGAGCCGATACTGGCTGATTCCCATCGGCTCGAGAAATTCGGTCAGCAGAATCTCGCCAGGATGAATGGGTGTGATCGTTTTTGGCATGGCTTCACCTAGTGATAGTCGACAATCTCCACATCGTGGGCGTGACCGTCTCGCCAGCGAAAGCAGATTCGCCACTGATCGTTGATGCGAACGCTGTGCTGCCCGCGACGATCTCCTCGCAACTTTTCCAGCCGATTGGCCGGTGGGACCCGCAGATCATCAAGCGCAGCCGCCGCATCCAGCACCAACAGCTTTCTCAGCGCGATTCGCTCGATCGCAGAGAACCGCTTGGAGTGCTTTCGCCCGAAAACCCGCTCCGTCTCCTTGCAGCGGAACCCGCGGATCACTGCCACATAGTAACGCCATGCGCTACTAACGTCAAGCGTTATTATCTAGCCCAACGCCACCGCCAAGGAGTCACGAGCGAACGGGCGGTTGCGGTTCGTCGCGCGAGATCCCTGCTATTTCCCGGGCGTTACAGCCGAAGTAAAGAGGCCCTTCGATCTCTCAGATGCGGGCGCCGGCCGATTCGGTGCTCGTGTCGCGATTTTTCTCTGTCGCCAGTTTTGCCGGTTATGTTTGCCGGCGATACCTGTCGGGGAGCCGCCTGGAGTTGCCCGAACAAACGATGCCGCACCGTAGGCGGAACCGGAGTGGCAGTGACGACGCGCACGCATTTATCTCTTAAGTAAGGATACGCCCGACGGCCGACGAGTCGCGTCTTCTACGTCGGGACGGGTCGTTGCAGTCGCGGAGGTCGGCGGGCTCCATCATCGGTACGATCGCGCCGCTGCTTGAGATCGTAGTGGATGAGCCTCTTGGGAGGGACGGCGCCAACCTCGATCGAGTTCAGGTGATCAAAGGGTGGCTCGACGCGGCCAGCAAGACGCACGAGCAGGTCTACGACGTGGCGTGGTCGGGCGAGCGCAAGCCCGGCAAGGACGGGAAGCTCCCGGACTTCGACGCGAAGCAGCGCGCCTTCTACTACGTGCGCATGATCGAGGTCTCTACGCCGCGCTGGACCACTTACGACGCGAAGTTCTTCGGCGTGCCACTGCCAAAGGACGTGCCGGCCTCGATTCAGAACCGCGCCTACACCTCGCCGATCTGGTACAACCCGGCCTGATCGCGAGGATCGCTTTCCTTCAGAAGTGCTTCAGCCCAGCTCCGTGAAGCGCGCGTCGATCTCAGCGTAAGCAGCGTCGAGGTCTGCAGGCTCGAACAGCACGATCGCATCAATCCGACCGTCGTCGTCGGCTCGGAGGACGCCCAGGTGGTCGATCTCGAGGGCGCCGCCCCCGTCGACAACGTCGCCCTGAAAGAGCAGGCGTGCGAGCACCAGGCGCTCGCCGCGGGTCGCGATCGCCGTCAACGTCCAGCGAGCGTTCGGCACGTCGAAGAGAACACGATGCTGTTCCAGGAACGATTCCGGCGGGAAGCTGGATGCGGAGGAGGGGCCTGCGGTCGTCGAAGTGCAAGGTCGAGGCGAAGAGATCCGCGAGCGCCTGCCAATCGCGTTCCGCGGTGCTCTGCGCGAAGCGCTCTAAGAAGCGAGTCGCGACGTTGGCGAAGCACATCGGCGTCGCGCGTGCCGGCTCCGCGGCCAGCACATCGAAACGCGCGAGCGCCGCGGCCTCCTGCTCGGCCTCGAAAATCTCCCACCGCGCAGTCAGGCCGTCGGCATCGTGAACGCGGAGCGACAAGATCGGCCGCTCCCACTCGCCGCCGCTCTCGCGCGAGCGGCCTCGCTGGGTAGCACGAGCGACGCTCGCGTGCTCCGAGAGTGCCAGCACGTCGTCATGGCTCCAGGTGACATCGTCCGAGAGATCGAGCAACGCCCTCACGGCCGCGACTACCGCGTCCCGGCCTTGCCGCGTGCCCCATCCGACCGTGCGATGATCGACGCCGACGATTCCTGGTGCGAGCCCGGCGGCAAAACGCTCGGGGTCGGTGGCGCTGCGAGTGTGCGCCGCGGCCGCTCGCGCCGTCGCGATGGCGCGTGTGCGCGCAGGCCCCTCGGGAAGCAGCTCAGCATGGCGCTCGTACAGACGGAGGACGGCGTCGCCGAGACGGTCGGGGGCGAAGAGCTCTACGTGACGCCAGCGACCGCGATCATCTGTCTCGATCAGCGAGATCTCCTCGAGCTCGGAAGGTCCGGCGTCCGCCAGATGGGATTCGCGAAACCCTTCGAACGAAAGAACATGCCGTTCGAGCGCCAGCGTGTCGCCGAGCGACGCGAGGACCTCCGATCGAAAGTCCATATGCTCGGCCTTCATCAAGGACCGCCAAGTAATGAGCATCTCGCGCCGCCCGTACGTGGCGACGGTCGGATGGTGCACGACGTCGAGGGACTCGTCGAAAAGATCCTCGAGTGCGGCAGCGTCGCGCTCGGCGAGCACCGCCCCGAACCGCTCGAGGCTGCGTACGGCGGCGTTGGCCCGCACGCGACGCCTTGTTGGAGCCCGCTCGTCCGCAGCCACGACCTCGTCGAAGCGCGCAAGCGCTTCCGTCTCTCGGTCGGGCTCGAACACGTCCATGCGCTTGACGAGCCCGTCGGCATCGAAATTGATGACACCGAGAACGAGGTTTTCGAAGAGGCCGCCGCTCGCGGCGCTGGTCCCGAAATACGTCTCGCGGAGGGCGAGCACGGTGGAGTCGAGGGCGAGGACGTCGTCGTCGCGCACCGCGAAATCGGGGGCGAGGTGCCCCTGCTCGCGAATGTGCAACCGCCACTGCTCTCGCCCGCGCGCAGTCCAGGTGCCGAGCGTCCGATGATCCACGCACTCGAAGGACGGAGCATAGAGACTCGCGACGCGGTCGGCGTCGAGACGGGCGACCTCTGTAAACGAGTGGGCGATTCCCATCGTGCGCGTGCGCTCGAGGCCTTGCGGTAGGCTTTCGGCGCAACACTCGTAGAGCCGGGCGAGAGCGGCGCGGAGACGATCCGTCGCGAAGATTTCGACATGGCGAAGTCGACCGCGCTCGTTGGTGCCGTAAACCGCCACGTCGACGATCTCGTAGGCGCCGACGTCGAAGCGACCGCCGACCGCGCCGCTCGCCGACATCTCGCGACGTACGATCCCCCACGACTCTCCGAGCGTGGCGAGCGGAATGAAGCGAAGTCGCGAGTCGGGTGATTGAAACAAACGCAGAATGCCCGTCCGCATGCCGTCGCCGCCGTAGGTCGCACCGGTCGGGTGGTCGATGCACACCGCGTCTTCTGCGAAACACTTGACGAGCGCCTCGGCGTCACGGGCGGCGGCGATGGCCTCGAACTCGGCGCTGGCACGAGTGACCGCGTTCGGCCGCACTCGATCACGATGACGTGCCGCCGGCGGGCTCGCGGTATTTTCGCTGCGCGTGACCGGCGGCGCGGTTGGCGCGGCCGCTTGCACGGCACGCTGCACCAAGAGGACGGCACCTTTGGCGTCCCAGAGATCAATCGCCCGGCGCTCCTCGGCGTCGGCCTCGCGGCCGCGCCCGGCCGCGCGCAGCGCCGCGGCGAGCGCGAGGCGCGCGTCGGCGTGATCGAGCAGCGCGTCGGTGGCCGCCGCGATCTCGACGGCTTTCCTCGCAAGCTTGACCGCCGCTCCGTGCTCGCCGCGCTTCGCGAGCGCCTCGGCGCGCACGCCGCGCCACGCGATCGCGGCCTTGAGATCGTCGCCCGCGAGCGCTTCGCTCTCGTGCGATAGTGCCTCGGCCTCGGCGCTGCGACCCAGAGCCAACAGCGCACGCGCGAGCAACGCCGCCGCACGCGCAGCATCAATGCCGAGGCCGAGGTCGCGAAGGCCCTCATACGCGCCGCGTAGACTTCGTTCGGCAGCAGACGCGTCGCCTTCGAGCAGCTCGACGAGCCCCGTCGACGCATCGGCCTCGAGCAGCCGCTGCGTGATGCCGAGCTCTTCGACCATCTTGCGCGCCGACGCGATCATGCGACGTGCCGCCTCGGTGCGGCCGCGCAGTGCCTCCAGCACGCCCTGGCAGGAGAGCGCGACGGCTTCGACCGCCGGCGCGCCCTGCGTGATGCGCAGCACGCGAACGACGTCGAGACAGCATCCACTCGCGCGCGTGACCGGGCTCGGGCCCCAGAGCGCAACGAGCGGTGCGAGCGCGAGCACCGTGTTCGCGCGACGACGGTCGTCAGCGCGGCGCGCAGCGGCGAGCGCACGATCGAGCGAGGCCTCGCAGGCGCCGACCTTGCCGAGGCGCGCGAGCGCTAGCGCGTGCACGGAGTGCGCTTTCGCCTCGCCGGCCGAATCAGAGAGCGTGGCAAAGTCGTGGGCGGCACGCGCGACCGCATCTGCCACGGCCTGCAGCTTCTGCGGCTCGGTGAGCACGCCGAGCTGACCTGCAAAGCAAGTGTGCCAGGCGCGAAGACGCGGCCTTTCAGCGCCCTCGCCCGCCGCAAACCGCGCGAGCTCGTCGATCGCACCGGCCGCGGCATTGACGTCGCCCGCCGAGAGCAACGCCTCGCACCAATCGAGAGCTAGCTCGGCGCGCGCTACATCTTCCGCCTGAAGTAGCTCGATCGCACGGCCGAGCAGGCTCGCTGCGAGCGGGAGGTCGTCACCGGCCAGCGCCCGGCGTCCCGCCGCGGCCAATCGACGCGACGCACGCTCGCCGATGTCGCGACCGCGCGCATCCAACGAGCCGAGCTCGCTGAGATGCTGGTGCGCCTGTTCGAGATGCCGGCCGATCGTCTCGTCGTGCTCAGGGGCGTCGCCGACCTGTCTCTCGATCCATTCGGCGAGCTGCGCATGCAGCTCAGCACGCGTACCCTTCAGCAAACGCCTGTAGGCAGCATCGCGAATGAGGACGTGGTGGAAGCGCAGCACCGGCTCGCCGAGGAACCAGCCGGTGTCGCGCTCGATCAGCTCGGAGCGGCGTAAGGATTCGAGGCGGGTGTCGAGCTCGCTCCCGTTGCGCGAGAGTAGCGCCGCCACCGCGCTCCGCGAGAAATTTCGACCGACCACAGACGCGAGCTCGAGAACCGTGCGGTCTTCGGGTTGGAGGCGCTCGATGCGCGCCGCGAGCAGCGCGTGGATGGTGGGCGGCATCTCGAGCGCCGCCAAGTTGGCGCCGACGATCCAGCGATCGCCTTGGCGCTCGATGGCCCCCTCGTCGACGAGCATGCGCACCAGCTCGCCGACGAACAATGGATTGCCCTCGCTAGTCGCGAGCACCTTGGCGGCAACCGTCACCGGCAGATCGCTTGCGCCGATCACGCTCGCGGCCAGTCGCATCGCCGCGCCGGCATCGAGCCCGGTGAGCGTGACGACTTCAGCGACGAGCGCGCCCGGCGTCGCAAGCGACGAGCGTACGGTGCGCAGCTCCGGCCGCGCACCGACCAGCACGAGGAGCGGAACGCCGCCGCCCCACTGGATGAGATGTTCGACCAGATCGAGCAGCAACGGCTCGGCCCAGTGAAGGTCGTCGATCACCAGCACGACCGGCTTGGTCTGAGCCAACGCCGTCAGAAACCGGCGGATGACGAAGAACGTCTCCTCCGGCGAGGTCGACGAGCCGGCGAGCAGAGCGGAAATGCCCGCGACGATGCGTGCGCGATCGGGATCGGCCGGCGGCAGAACGGCGTCGA
>Ga0247727_10016840_pt1 | contig 11724 bp, 13 predicted proteins | sample WisWelCaveWW1625_FD_202498 | JGI IMG/M metagenome (GOLD analysis project Ga0247727, IMG submission 202498) | Biofilm microbial communities from Wishing Well Cave, Virginia, United States - WW16-25 | ecosystem: Environmental > Aquatic > Deep subsurface > Groundwater > Cave microbial mat | place... | reverse complement strand
TATCGGCGTCTAGGCAGAGATTATGAGCACCAAACCCGTTCCAGCGAAGCCATGGTTTATATCGCCAGTATTCATCGCATGTTGCGCTTGTTAACCTGCGATACCTGAATTTCAAAACGCTTTCTAATGCTTCTATAGCTGATCGTGCCATTCCGATATTCTTGCCTTTAACTATCCTTTCCAACTTTTGCACTGCAGCCTCGCGCACATAGGGGCGAGTATCCTCGATTTCGTCAATTAATTCACTGGGTAAGGTCACTGGTTTGATGTCTTCGACGCGCATGTTGTGGCGCAGAACGATCTCCCCTTGTTGTTTGCTTGAAAATTTTGATGGTGTTTGTTTTGGAGTAGCGAACCTTACTTTTTCATACGCGTAATCGTACAACTCATCTACGGTAATGCGGCCATCGCCGTCCTGATCTGCTTCGCCTTCCAAGCCTTCCACCAGATAATGAGTAAATAAAGAATTGTCAGTCTCGCCGATGACCTTATCCCCTTCCCACGCAAATTGAGTGGAATCGCTGGCGGTGAGAATGACGCGCCCGAACCCGCCTTCAAATGCAGTGGCGGTTCCAATGCTCACACCTGTCGCGGCTTTTGTTCCTTGGGCGAATGCGCCGCTATTGCAACAGTCCAATATCAATACCTGTCGCTTCGAGCGGCTTCCGTCCATTGCCTCACGAATGAAGTCTGACTTGATGGCGGTCGAGCGCAGGCGGTAGCGATTTGTGTTCTTGACCGCAAGATACAACGACCCGACCTCATCACGAACGCCGTGCCCGGTGAAATACAGTACAAGCAAATCATCTGGCTTTTTGCCCTCGAAGAATTCATCAATCGCCTCGCGTACAACCGATTCGGTCTGATTCAAAAACATTTTGACATCATCGAACCCGCACAGATCTGGTTCTTTGAGCACGCGCCCGAAATCATCCACATCCTTGCCGGGCGCGGTCAACTGCGCCAGACCGGGGTCGGTGTATTCCGTGTTGCCGATGATGAGGGCGAATTTTCCGCTCATGGATTCCTCAGAGCAAACAGCTGCTTACTTAATAATTTTCATCCAATATAAAATTCTCGAAATCAATGCACCTAAAGGAAATCCAAACACAGCCCCTGCAAGAATCGAAGTTTCCCAATCCCAATGAGGATAATTGATAATCCCTGGAACTAATGAGCCTAACAGCAAGAAAGCTATAGATAATTTGTGTGGGTATGTGATTAATCCAGCAACCCCACAAGCAATCAACAAGAAAATCTGCGGCTCGGAGGAATGAGAATAGGCATAGATGAAGTCGTATGTAATTCCATTGATTATTCCATACCGTATCCCATAGATCAGGCCGAAAACCATTCCAGCGATTACGCCTGAAAGCGTCCGTCCCTGCCATGAAAGTAGAAACGCTTTTTGATTCTCAGTTAATATTACACGGCGCGGCTGGGATGAATGGGAAATCTCCCCATCTGATTTGCTCGTTTCTTTCAACAACTGCCAGCCCAAAACATAACCGCCGATAACGCCCGCAATCGCCCAGCCGATCCCCCATCCAGCCGCTTTGCCGATGTACAAACTGTAATTGAACAAAAAACCTTCGGCTTCCTGAATCGCCTTTCCGATTGACCAGCCGACGGCGCCAGAAATTGCCCAAACCAGTATCAACCAAAGCATGCTCTTCCAGCGGGAAAGTAGTTTTTCAAAACCAAGCGTACTCGCCAATGCAATGACGAGACCGATTGCCCCTCCGATTCCCGCGCCATATGCCTCGGTGATCGCGTCCCCGATTGTCCAGCCGATTATGCCGCCGATGATCCAAGCCAGCGTGACCCAGTAGATATTTTTTTCACGTGAGAATACTCCGCGGGCGCGCAAGGTTATTGTAGTGACAAAGCCGCCGATTCCCCACCCGATCGCGCCGCCAAGTGGGAGGCTGAAATCGCCCCCAGCCCAATAGACCGCACCTCCGATGAAACCGGCAACGACCCAACCCAGGGTAATCCATAGGATTCCCTGCTGATAAGTAATTGATGCAATTGTGTAATCCGTTGCAGGCTTCGAAACTATTTGTTTGGTAATCCTTTCAGGCGGAACTTCCATCTTCTGAGCCTCGACGTGATCTGGCTTCGCACCTTCGAGGATTTTTCTCTTCGGCTCTGCTTTCTGGACTTGAACCTGCTCCACCTCCCGAACGGACACCAACGCCTGCGCCGCCGCGCGCTGGACTTGACGGCTGTCGTCCTCCTCGGCAATTTGTTCCAGCGCCTCCCGCGCCGAATGTGCCAACCCGAGATTTTTACCGTTCAGTAATTTGATAAGTTGTTGCACAGCGCCGAGTCGAACATCGGAAAACGGATTTTCGATGGAGTCGAGCAGGGGCGTCGGTAATAGCACAGGCTTCATATCTTCGACGCGCATACTTTGGCGCAGGACGATCTCGCCTTGTTGCTTGCTTGAAAACTTCGATGGAGTTTGCTTCGGTGTGGCAAGTTTTACTTTCTCATAAGCATAGTCATACAACTCATCTACGGTAATTCGACCATCGCCGTCCAGGTCCGCCTCGCCTTCGAGTCCCTCCACAAGATAATGCGTGAAAAGCGAGTTGTCTGTTTCGCCGATAACTTTGTCACCTTCCCATGCAAATTGGGTCGAGTCGCTGGCGGTCAGGATGATGCGACCATAACCACCTTCAAAAGCGGATGCGGTTCCGATGCTCACGCCTGTCGCGGCTTTTGTCCCTTGTGAGAACGCGCCGCTGTTACAGCAATCGAGAATCAAAACCTGCCGCTTCGAGCGGCTTTGATCCATTACTTCGCGGATGTAATCCGATTTAACTGCGGTTGATCTTAAGCGGGAACGTATTGTGTTTTTAACAGCCAGAAATAGCGCGCCAAGTTCATCTCGTACACCGTGACCTGAAAAATATAAAACAAGCAAATCATCCGGTTTCTTCTGGTCGAAGAACTCATCAATCGCCCCGCGAACGACAGGTTCAGGTTGATTCAACAAAATATTGACATCGTCAAATGCGCCGATCTCCTGATCTTTGAGAACGCGCGCAAAATCTTCCGTGTCCTTGCCGGGCGCAGTGAGTTGCGCCAGACCAGGGTCGGCGTATTCCGTGTTGCCGATGATCAGGGCGAACTTTCCGCTCATTTCTTCTTTTTCCCCTTTCCTTTTTCTATCTTCTCAAGAAGTTTTTCCAGGTCCTCCCGTGAGCCTTCGTATTCGATCCCGCCGTACTTAAATTTCACAGTGCGCCCCTGCCCGCGCATGACCCAGGCTTGTACCAGAGTAATCAGGCTTGGTATTGCAGTAGGCAATACGGCAACTGCCAGCGCCGCGAGTGTTACGGGATCCCCCGTCTTGGTTCCAGCAGGGGCGGACTCTAACCTGACACGATCAACCGATTCGACCTGGCTATCCTTGATTTCCGCACAGAGGTTTCCCGCCATATCAAAGATATCCGCATCGGTTATATCCGTTGCCTGCACTTCAATCTCGAGATTGATCGGATCTTCCATTGTCATATCGGCTCCGCCTGTGTTTGTCTACCGGTTTGAAAACGATGTAGTTCAATTATAGGCTAAAATCCACCGGTTGAAACACTCAATCCTCGGTTTGGTTTTAGGTGCCGGAATTGTTCAGGGTATAAAAAAGCCCCGACTTATATCGGGGCGGGTCAACCAACTTCAGGTCGCGGGGGATAATTTGGAGACTCTCGCCGAAACTCGTAATTTTCCATCACGGCTTCGATGATCTTCTTTTGCTCGTCGGTAACGAGGGTAAATTCCAACCCGATGTTGAAAAACTCCGGGCTGAGGTCTTGCTGGCACCACGCCACGCGCACGGGCAAGGCGAGACGCGTGGCGTCGGTGTTGGGAAGTTCAGGTAATTGAATTGAGATCGTAAATTTCGTTTCGATCTTTAATTCCTGCTCACCGATGACCATTGCTCCCAGCAAATTCAAATCGCCGAGGTAGCCGATCAGCCTGCCCTCATACAAATCATAGACCTGCGAGTAGGACATCAAGTTTTTGCGGGGTTGTTTGCGCCGTTCCTGCATCATTGGCTCAAAGTGTACATCAGGGGCTTGGATAAATCAATTGCACTCGCATCTTAAAATCCTGATTGACCGTTCCTACTTGTGGTTAAATCATCCCATGCGCTGGATTTATCTTTCCCCTCACCTAGACGACTCAGTGCTTTCGGCGGGCGGGCTGATCTACGAGCAAACGCGGGCGGGCATCCCCGTGGAAATCTGGACGATCATGTGCGGTGACCCGCATTTGGCTAACTGCTCAGCCTTTGCACGGGACCTCCATGCTCGGTGGGGATTTTCATCCGCTGAGGAGACCGTCCGGGCGCGGCGCGAGGAGGATAAAAACGCCGCGTCCATAGTAGGTGCGACCACCCGCCACTTTGACTTTCTGGATTGCATCTACCGCCGCGACAAAATCGGGGACTGGCTGTACTCCGAAATTTCTGTTCCCCCGCATGACGCCGACGCGGACCACCCCGCCCAAATCGCCGCGACGATTTCCGCACGCCTCAGACCGGATGATGTGCTGGTCTGCCAACTCGCGCTCGGCTCCCACGTGGACCATGTTCTCGTCCGCCGCGCCGCGGAACTTCTGGGTCGCCCGCTCCGTTATGTGGTTGACGTGCCGTATATTTTCTACAAGCCGCGTGAGTTCGAGCCGAAGGCGGCTGGGATGGAGGGGTCCACCCAAAGGATCAGCGAGACAGGTCTCACTCGGTGGGTCGAGGCGGTTTGGGCGTACAAGTCCCAATTCCCCGTACTGGGAGACAAATTCGACACTCCCGAAAAAGCGGAGCAAGCCATCCGAAATTATTGGGCTGAGCGGCAGGGAATCCGTCTTTTGCAATTCAGGTGGTGGGTTACAAGGTGCTTGTATTGACATTTGAATCGTGATATATTAAGCCCGCTTTACGGGAAACACACCAATCTATCGGCTCTCCCTTGCTTTGTCCCGCCTCGCGGGACAAAATTCTTATTAGCAGGAAAAAAAGATGCCTAACAACTTTTTAACCAAAGAAGGTTACCAAAAACTTCAGGACGAACTCGATTTTCTACGGACAGTCAAGCGTCAGGAAGTTGCCAACCGCCTGCACGAAGCCATGGAAGGCGGTGAATTGATCGAAAACGCAGAATACGAAGCCGCCAAAAACGAGCAGGCTTTTGTGGAAGGGCGCATCCAGGAATTGGATTTGCTCCTCGCCACCGCGAAGATCATCGAGGACAACGGCAAGAAAAAAGGCGACACGGTTCAACTCGGCTCAAAAGTGACCATCAAAGAGGGTAACTTTGAAGCCGAAGCCTTTACGATTGTGGGCGCGGCAGAAGCCAACCCGCGTGAGGGCAAGATCTCACACGAGTCGCCGATTGGCAAAGCCATTCTAAGCCACAAGGTGGGCGACACGGTAAAAGTCGAGACGCCGGGCGGCACGTATAATGTTAAAATCCTGAAGGTCGGATAGACTCAGGAGCAACAGAAACACAATGCCCCGCGTCTTTCGCGGGGTTTTTGTTTATTAGATATTTTGGACGCTGAAAAACGCTGATTTTCGCTGATTCAAAAAAAGAAAATCTGCGTCTTCTGCGTGAATCAGCGTCCTATTTTGATTTCCAGATCTGGAGCATTTGTATGTCTGAATATACATCTCTCGAAAAAATCCGTTTGCAAAAACTCGAAGAACTGCGCGCTGAAGGTGTGGAGCCGTTCCCTACGCGCGCCAAACGCACGCATCTCAGCACAGAAGCGATTGGGGAATTTGAATCTGCTGAAAAAGACAACAAGGAAGTAAAAGTTATTCTTGCGGGTCGCATCCGCGCGATGCGCGCGATGGGAAAAATTTCATTTACTCATATCGAAGACAGCGCGGGCAAGATTCAATTATTCCTGCGCACAAACGAACTCGGCAAAGAACGGCTGGATTTTTTCAATAAGATGTTCGACCTTGGTGACTTCATCCAGGCAGAGGGAGTGATGTTTCGCACCAAAGCCGGCGAAGTGACGCTTCATGTCCACGATTTCAGCCTGCTCGCCAAATCCGTCAGCCCGCTCCCCGCCGCGAAGGACGAGGCTCTCGAAGACGGAACTGTCGTCCGTCACGCCGCGCTGGAACACCCTGAACTACGTGCGCGTCAACGTTATGCCGATTTGGCGGTAAATCCCGATGTGCGAGAAACATTCCGCAAGCGCGCCGCGATCGTCAAAGCGTTGCGCGAGTTTTTGGATGGCAAAGGCTTCCTCGAAGTGGAGACTCCCATCCTGCAACCGTTGTATGGCGGCGCGGCGGCGCGTCCGTTTGTGACGCATCACAATGAACTCGAACAGGATATGTATCTGCGTATCTCCTTCGAGTTGTATTTGAAAAAATTACTTGTCGGGAATCTCGAAAAAGTCTACGAGATCGGACGCGACTTCCGCAATGAGGGCGTTTCGTTCAAGCACAACCCCGAATTCACGCAACTCGAATTCTACTGGGCATATGCGGACTATTTGCAAGTGATGGAACTGACCGAGCAAATGGTCGCATTCACTGCACAGCAAGTGCTTGGCACAATGAAGATCAAATACAAAGAGCACGAGATTGATTTGACTCCTCCGTGGAAACGACTCGAAATGCGCGATGGTATCAAACAAACGAGCGGCATTGACAGCTCCGAACATAAGACTGCTGAGGAATTGTTCAAGGCGATCAAAGCCAAACATGCGAGCAAAACACCCGATCCGCACGCGACGCGTGGCAAATTGATCGACTTCCTGCTCAGCGAATTTCTCGAACCTACGTTGATCCAACCGACGTTTTTGTACAACTATCCGCGTGATATTTCCCCGCTGGCGAAATCCATTCCAGGCGACCCGTTGACTGTTGAGCGATTTGAAGGCTATGCGGCTGGATTTGAATTGTGTAACGCGTTCACCGAGTTGAACGATCCGCTCGATCAGGAGCAACGCTTCCTCGAAATGGGACGCGACTACGCCGCTGACGATGCCGAGAAACATCCGCTCGACGAAGATTATCTGCGCGCGATGCGTTACGGTATGCCTCCCAACGGCGGCTTCGGCATGGGCGTGGATCGTCTTACTATGCTGTTGCTTGATAAACATTCCATCCGTGAGGTGTTGCTGTTTCCCGCGTTGAGGAAAGAAGAATAATTTGTAGGGACGGGCAGCTGCCCGTCCCTACATGATTCACATGAAAAAATTCCTCATCCTCGGTGACACCCTCGCCCTCGTCGTCACCACCCTCATCGGCTTCATCACCCATCGCGAAACGGACTTATCTTTTCTTCCCCGTTTCCTTGTCATATTCATTCCGCTAACTATTGCGTGGTTTCTTTTCGGAACCCGGCTCAAACTCTTTCAGTCTGAAATCGCCTCCAACCTCAAATCACTTTGGCGTGTACCGCTGGCAATGCTTCTCGCTGCGCCGTTGGCTGTGATTGTCCGAGGGTTCATTCTCCAAACCGAGGTCGTCCCGATTTTCATGCTCGCCCTCAGCGGGACATCTGCCATTGGCATGATGGTTTGGCGCGGAATTTATTTTTTCGCCAACCGTAAAAGGGCGGACACATAGGTCCGCCCCTGCAAATCTTTCCAACTTCTTCTTCAGCGTTCTTCGCGTCTGCGCGGTGAATCTTTTCAAGTGATAAAATACCTCCAATGAACGAACAAACCCTCATCGCCGATGCGCAACACGGCAACCTCGATGCCTTCAACTCGCTCGTCCTGCATTATCAGGATAGTGTGTTCAACACCGCGCTTCGCATCCTCGGTGACGAAGACCAAGCCGCGGACGCATCGCAAGAGGCGTTCATCTCCGCATTCAAAAGTATTTCATCCTTTCGCGGCGGGTCGTTCAAGGCGTGGTTAATGCGCACGGTCACCAACGCTTGTTACGATGAACTCCGTCGTAAAAAACGCAGACCTACAACTCCGCTTGAACCCGACACTGACGATGGCGAAGAAATGGATTCTCCGCGCTGGCTTGCCGACCCGAACATGACTCCCGATCAACAACTCGAAGCCGACGAAGTCGAACACGCCATCCAACATTGCCTCGATAATCTTCCGCTCGAATTCAAAACCGTTGTGGTGATGGCTGATATTCAAGGCATGGATTACATCGAAGTCGCCGCCGCAATCCGCGTGCCGCTTGGCACCATCAAAAGCCGCCTTGCCCGCGCACGCCTCCGCTTACGAGAGTGTTTGCAGGGCTTCGCGGAACTTTTGCCCGCCTCCTATCGTCTGGAAGGAGGAATGAAGGCTCAATGAATCAGCGCGATCTCGAAATACTTTCCTCTTATCTGGATGGACAACTGAGTCCATCCGATTCGACGCGTCTGGAGTCACGCCTCCAATCGGACCCCGAACTGGTCTCTGTTTTGGACGATCTACGCGCCGCCCGGACGTTGCTCCGCAAATTGCCACGGCGACGCGCCCCGCGTAACTTCACATTGACTCGCAAAATGGTGGGACTCAATCCACCTCTGCCGCGCGCCTATCCCGCCTTTCGATTCGCCACAGTGGTTGCAACTTTGCTGTTCTTCTTCACGTTTGGTTTGAACGCACTTGCACCGCAAATCTTGCAATCGCAATCTCCGGCGTTTGGCATGGGAGGCGGAGCAGATGCGCCGGCAGAATCGGAATTGTTCTCACAGCAAGCCGCGCCCGCAATGCCTGCGGCTACTGAGGCTCCTGCGCTGGCTGAAGCCGCGCCTACCGAAGCGCCTATCTCTGCGGCTGACCTCGCGCCTCAGCCGACTGCGATACCATCCTCTGAAGATACGGCGCGTGCCATCGAAACCCCCGTCGAGAAGAACGCGGAGGCGGGAAATGTTGAGATTCAGAATCAACCTCAAGTTGTAGATGAAGCGCAACGTCCCGCGCCGTTCATTCCATCCGTGTGGTTAACGGTTTTTGCCGTGGTCGCGATGTTGGGCGCGATCTTCATGGCGTTGATGCGTCGAAGTTCGATGAGCCGTTGGAAATGACCCGTAGGGGCGACCTTTATGGTCGCCCTTAAATTATGCCCACGTCTGATTTCAATTTCTGCCCGCGTTGCGGCGCGTCGGTGACGCACGAAGAACGATTTGGACGTGTGCGCCCCGTTTGCTCGCAATGCGGGTGGATTCATTTTGTAGACCCGAAAGTCGCCGCGGCCGTGTTGGTGATTCGTGATGAACGTGTTCTGCTCGTGCGGCGCATCAACGAACCGTTTCGCGGACTGTGGACGTTGCCTGCGGGATTTGTCAACGGCGGTGAAGACCCCGCTGAGGCGGCTGAGCGCGAATGTTTGGAAGAGACAGGCTTGAGCGTGCGCGTGACGCGTGTGTTTGATATCGTTTCGGGTCGCGAGCATCCGCGCGGCGCGGACTTTGTCATCGTCTATCTCGCGGAATTCGTTGGCGGTGAGATGCACGCGGACGACGATGCGGACGCGGTCGAATGGTTTGGTAAAGAGAATCTGCCACCTCTTGCTTTTCGCGCCACGCAAAAAGTGCTACAATCTTTTTATGCTTGATGTTCGCCCGTCGCCGATTGCTGGAACGTGGTATGAGGGGGATGCGAAAACGTTGGCTCGAGTTGTTGATGAATATTTAAATAACGCGCAATTGCCTGCGCTGGATGGGGAAGTGATCGCGGTCATCGCGCCGCACGCGGGGCATCGCTATTCCGGCGCGGTCGCGGGATATGCGTTTGCGGCTGTAAAAGGTTTGAAGCCTGATCTGGTTGCCGTCATTTCCCCATTTCATAATTTTGCAAATCATCCATTGCTTACAACTGCACACGACGCGTACGGGACTCCGCTTGGAAACATAGAAGTGGATAAAACCTCACTTGCTGAATTATCTTCTCGCCTCGATATTCCCATCACACCCGTCTTCGCGGATAAAGAACACTCGCTCGAAATCGAACTTCCCTTTTTGCAACGCGCGCTGGGTAGGGGCGAGTCTGAGACTCGCCCCTACAAATTATTGCCAATCATGATCTGCGCGCAGGAAGTGGATGTGACAAGGAAACTCGGTCTTGCGTTGGGGAAGGTGCTCAAAGATAAAAATGCTTTGCTGGTCGCCTCCACTGACCTGTCCCATTTTTATGATCAATCTACAGCAAAAAAATTAGATGAAGAAATGCTCAAACGATTTGAGTCGTTCGATCCCGAATCCATCTTTGAGGCGGAACACACGGGCAAAGCCTTCGCCTGCGGGTATGCCGCCGTCGCCGCGGTGTTGTGGGCGGCGCGTGAGTTGGGAGCGAACAAGGTGCAAATATTACATCACGCCACTTCAGGCGATGTGACGGGAGATTTTACATCTGTTGTGGGGTATGGGGCGGGGGTGGTGTTAAAGGGAAAAGATAGCAACTTTTAATGAGTTTTTATTTGCGTTCAGTGTGCACTGAGATTATTCTTCCCTCGATGAAGAGGCGTTTCGGATCTGGTAGCCCACTAGCTCCAATAGTACCATCTGGTCGAAGATACTGATGTACGATAGCTATTGGGTTGCCCTCTTTGTCATAATAGTATACAATTTGACTCCAAGTGCACAATGGCTCCCCTAGTGGTGGCGGTGAAGTTGGATGTGAACTTCGTTTGATATAAGTTTTGAGTTCGCCCTTCCTTGCCATCTCAAACCATCCATGCTCATTGAAAATTTTTCTTATTACATCAACTGGCACCCATTCGACTTGAGATTTATTTGAAGAAGGTGTAACCATGATTTCCTCAGTATTGCGAGACAAAATTCTTGAATTCACTCAAAAGCGTATTTCAATTTCAGATCTTGAGGAGTGGCTAGTTCCTCAAATTCCCAGCATGATTAGCGATCCCGACTCTACAGAGGCTGACTTGGTAGCAGCTATTGAATTAGGGCTTGCTGAATTTGAAGAAGGGATTCGCTCAAATGATGATCTGATTCGCTTCTTCGAACAGGTTTTGAGCGAAAACACCGTAATATCAGTTAATTTGTCAAAAACAATAGTTGGTTCGTCCAATGCTACGTCGCCTAATGGATCATATTTTTCTGAAACTCAATATGCAATTACTACACATTAGGTGTTGGGCGGTTAGCTCCTATAATCACGCGGTTATATTTGACGCGTAGAGGCATCGAGGTTAATTTCTTGTCATCAAGAAAGATATTAAACCAATATAGCCCCTCTAGCTTGAAAACAAATGCCATATCAACAATGATATTTTGCCCCTTTTCTTTCCCTTCAAAATAAGCTGTTAGAACAATACTTTTTTCAGTTGAGCCATTAGGCAACTCTGGCTCGACCCTCAAATTAAAGCGACCTTTAGCTTCCCCTGATTTGAGCATAATTACGAGTTTAAAAGTATGGGGAAAGGGTGGTAACTCATCAGGTGGTGTCTCACCAGCCTGTGTATGGGTCAATGTATCAATAATTCTAATAAGCGAGAGGACACCTAATTTATCCTCGATTACTGTTTCACAGAAGCAAGCCGCTTGGATGAATGGACCATCACCATAGTTAGGCATTTTGACCTCCAAAATAATTTTCTCGTTCTTAAGATGTGTTCTATATCACTTGTTGGTAGTTTAGCATATTAGACCTCTTGCATAAGTGTGCCATAATCGGCAGATGAACTACGGAACCATAGAACATCTAAAAGATAGTGATTTCAAACGGCTGAGGGGTGTCCAGCGCGAAACTTTCGAGCAGATGTTGGCTGTC
>Ga0247727_10016839_pt1 | contig 11725 bp, 13 predicted proteins | sample WisWelCaveWW1625_FD_202498 | JGI IMG/M metagenome (GOLD analysis project Ga0247727, IMG submission 202498) | Biofilm microbial communities from Wishing Well Cave, Virginia, United States - WW16-25 | ecosystem: Environmental > Aquatic > Deep subsurface > Groundwater > Cave microbial mat | place... | reverse complement strand
ATTCTCCACATACTGAACATTTTTGAGTTACGTCAAGTTAACCACAAACTCGTGAAAAAGCAACGGCATTTTTATAAGAGAATTTTTATAAGAGAACGGGCGAAGTCGGACTTGGTCAGGGAAATTTTCTAAATTTGAAAACTCGTCGCGACCAAGTCCGACTTCGCGCGGGTTTTGGATGTTCCAACAATAAAGTACGAAAAAAATACGCAAAAAACCGTGAAATAAAACGAATATGGGAAATAAAAGGAATAGATTTTATTTTCACTTCACGCCCGCACGCCTGAAGGCGCGACTACGAACAGCGTGCTGGCGGCGCGAAACTTTTCCTTATCACCCAACATTTTAAATGATCAAATGACTCAAATGATCAAATAATCCAGATTGTCACGAGCGCACAGCACGGACGTAACCGTCAACGACGAAGTGATCGCAACTACCATTGCCGAAATAGACATACCACGCCCGCCCCGCGCTGTATCTATCAGCCGTCCAAATCCAGCTTTGCTTGCGATCAAAAAGAAGATCGATGTACAAATCACTATCAGGCTCTTTCGGCTCTATCAGCGACATGGCTTCTTCCAAAGTCGGCAAACGCCAGTTGTCGTAACCGGCCAATTTTTTCGCATTCAAATCGCGAACATATTTTTCGGCGTCGGCAAAGCTCGTGTAATTGAGTGAGCCAGATTGTTGCCATGTCAGGCCAGTGGCTTCATCATGGACGATTTTGCCGCCGGCGATGGTTTCGGGTTTATACCGATGAGAGATGCCTTTGCCATTCTTGTTTTTTAATGCATCGTAGAAGCCATATTTCGTGAGCATCGTGTTGACTTCTTCAACTGAAAGCGTCGCCGGTTTATCGCGGAAGTGCTGCACGGTTTGCGATGGAGATGTCTTTTCAGGCTTTGTCGGCGTCGAAATCGGTGGTGCCGGTTCCTTGCAGATTATTTTCCCGATGAGAAAAGAAATGGCGATGATGCCAATAATTACGCTCACGATTTTGCGGCGCGACCAGCGCGAGGGCATTGCCATTTCGGTCGCATTCGTATCGTCAAAGACCTCCGGCGGTTTGAGCACTGACGTGGGCTCCGGTGATTTTGGTTTTCGACGAAACGCGTCGGCAACGGATTTACGTTTAGGCAGCGGGCTTTCACGTTTTTCATCCGGCAGCTGCGGCACCGGCATTTCCACGTGTTGCGGCGGCAGCTTGCTCTTCGGCGCTTCGGGCGGTGGGGTTTTCTCCGCGCTCATTTTCGGCGTCACGCCGAGCGAACGGCAGAGTTGGGCGTAGCCGGTTTCGTAGGGCGTGAAATTCAAATACAAACGGCCCGCCAGCAATGCCGGCAACGGCGCGCCGTCGAGCACGCACGCAATAATCCGCTTCTGCAAATGAAACGCGCTCGTCCACTCCTGCGAAACGTAATACGATTGCGCTGAGTCTGCCGACCACAAGAGCACGAGCGTGTTGCACCATTCCAGCGCCGCGCTGATGCGCTCCGGCAGCGAGTCGCCGCCGGAAATTTTTTCGTAATCGACAAAGACTTCCACGCCGTCGCGCTGCAAATCACTTTGCAGACGCTTCGCAATCGTTTGGTTTTTCCACGCGTAGCTGATGAAAATTTTCGGGGTCGGTTCGGGCATAATAAGATTGCTGGTGGCTCGTTGCTTGTTATTGATTGTTCATTCAAATGCGCAGAGGCGGGTGGCGACCCAATTTAATTTCTGCACGACGGATGGCTATCGCGAGAAGGCGATTCATATTAATTGGCGGCTAATTGCAAAGCTCGCTGCGCGCGCAAACGCAACAATGAGAGTAACTCGGCTAAGTTCACCAAGCCCTCGGCTTCCAGACGTTCCGTCGCCGTCAAGTCCTCGCCGCGATCTTGTTTGTCAAGTAAAGATTGGAGCCGCTCATCAACAGCTTTCGGTAATTTGAATTTCTCCAAATCTTCCGGCATTTCCAAATCAATGAGGATGTTTTGCGGCATAATTAGAACTCCATTCTCGCGGCAATAAATGAGAAAAACTTCAACATGCTTGTGAGATGATCACCCAAAATATAATCAGTATTTTTAATGAAAGCAAGAACTGGTTGCCGGTTGCTGGTCGCTCGTTGCTAAAAAACCAGAAACCGGCAACCAGCAACTCATTGCTGCGTTGCAATCACCACATCAATGCGCCGGTTCTGCATGCGGCCTTCATCCGTTTCATTATTCGCAATCGGGCGTTCTTCGCCGTAGCCGAGGGCCTGCGTGCGTTCTTCGGCCAAATTCATATTCGCGAGAAGATATTGCTGCACGGCGCGGGCGCGTTCGGCGGAGAGGTTTAAATTATACGCGTCATGGCCGACGTTGTCGGTGTGGCCTTCCACAATAATTTTCGCCGCCGGAAACTCGCGAATCGCCCGCTGCAATTTCGTCAGCAGCGAAAAATATTCCGGCTGAATCGTCGCGCGACCGGAGGGGAAAGTGAGTCCGGCGAGACGAATGCGCAAATTGCCGCTCTCGCGAATCACGCTGGCTTCGGCCGCCGCAAACAAATTTTCGATGCCGCGCAGCTTCTCCTCCTGCCGCTGGCGTTCCAGCAACATCTGCTGCTTTTTGATCAACTCGGATTCGAGGCCCGTCTTCGCTTCCTGCATCGCATTAATCTCGCGATTCTTTTCCTCGAGACTGCCGTTCAACTCGTCGAGGCGTTTGTCGCGCTGCGCCACTTCCGCAAGGAGCCGGCGCTGTTCTTCGAGCAGGGTGCGGATGGCGCTGCGAATGTCGTTGAGCGGCTTGCCGAGGCCGGCGTCAAACTGCGGCGAAAATTTCAACTCCTTTGAAACTTCGGCCACCGGCTTTTCCGCATTGAGCAAAACTTTCTCCAACTCGCGCTCATCGATTTTCATGCGCTGAATTTGCCCGGCGAGGTAGGTGGCGTGGCGAATCTCATATTCTGCGGCCTCGGCTTTCTCGCGCGCGGTGGCCGCGGCCCGCCGATCGGTGGTGAGAATATTTTCCGCGTCGAGGAGCAGCGCCTGGCCGCGGCCAAACGACAGCGGCGCGAGTTTATCGACTTTCGCTTCCTGGGCTTTCGCGATCAACGCGCGCACGCTGCCGATGGTACTCACTTTGATCGCCTGCAACTCGGCATCGCGCAGCCAGCGCTCGGCTTCCTCGCTGCGCTTCTTCGCGCCGGCCATGTCGCCGGTTTCCAGCTTGCGCATCGTCTCTTTGAAATATTGATCGCCGGTGGTGTAGTTTGCGGCGGCGTGCTGCGGCGCATTGGCCATCAACGCTTCATCGCGCGCTTGTAACAGTTTGGCGAACGTGGTTTTCGCCAGTCTGGCGTATTGCGTCGCCTGGGTAAAATCGAGATCGGCTTCGCGCAATTTTTTATCGATATCGCCGACGCCACGATTGCGCTTGAAATCATCCTGCGCCTCGCCGAGCTTTTTCGTGGCACGCAAGTAAACCTCGGGCGCCAGCACATCGGCTTGCGCGGCTTTGGCTTCATTCAATTTCTCTTGCGTGCGCACGAAAATTTGTTGATACAAACGTTCGTCTTTTTGTTGCGCCCAGTTCGCTGAGGCAAACAACAAACAAAATGCGAAAACGGCGTTGGTGAGAATAAAATTTTTTTTCATCGTTTCCTCTCCCGGAATTAAGTGACAGCATGAGGCATTGAATATTTTCCATTTAAGATAGAAAAAAAATCAGCGTGAAGCAAGAAAAGAGCGACTAAAAAAAATTCAAAAAAACAAAAAAAGTTCTTGACTTTTCGTTCACCGTTTATTATAATATAGGTGTACATTAAAGCACCGAACAAAAAGTCACTAACGACCCAAGCGCTCGCGAGCCATCCTGTCACCTTATATCAACGAAAGCTTGTGAAAGCGCCCGGTTAAATTAGGGATTACTCGTATGAAAAAACTAACGGAAAAACAGAAACAGATTCTCGACCTCATTGGACGGCATGTGAAGCAGCGCGGTTTTCCACCGACGATGCAGGAGCTGGCGGATGAGTTGGGGATTCGCTCAAAAAATGCCATCTTCAAACATCTGTCGGCGCTGGAGAGCAAAGGGTACATTCAGCGGCACGGCGGCGGCGCGGCGCGCGGCATCACGGTGTTGCATCCAATGGGCCTGCCGTATCAGACACACGCCGACAATATTCCGGTGGTTGGCCGCGTCGCGGCGGGCTTTCCGATTGTCGCGGAGCAAAACATCGAGCGCTATGTGGCGGTGCCGGATTATCTGACCGGCGGCGGCGGTTCTTATTTTGCGCTGCGCGTGCAAGGCGACAGTATGATCGACGCGGGCATTTATGAAGGCGATCTCGTCATCGTACGCTCGACCGCACAGGCGGCCAACGGCGACATCGTCGTCGCGTTGACGGGCGAAGAAGCGACGGTGAAACGCTTCATGGCCCACGGCGAAACGATGTATTTGAAACCGGAGAATCAGGCCTATGCCCCCATCCCGCTCTCGCAAGCGTGGACGATTCAGGGCAAAGTCGTGGCGCTCATTCGCGATCAAGTGCATTAAAATTTTCGTAGTGATGCCTTTAGGCGTACACCCTTTGGATCAACACGACTCTGTGTGCATGATCATCGCGGCCTTTGCCATTTCCCACGCGCGACGCCTAAAGGCGTCGCTACGAGCGCGTCACGATGAGCGTAATCAGGAATATCGATTAAATAATTTACCATTTGATCGTCATGCCCGAATGTTTTAGTCGGGCATCCACGCTTTTAAAAGCTGGATTCCCGCCAAAAGCGCGCGGGAATGACAAGCCCATGAAATGAGCAAGTTATTTAATCGGTGATCTTAAGCGGAGATCTGGCTATGTCAAAATCTTCCTTTCAGTTGACGCAAAAAGAAAAAGTTTTGCTGCAAAAGCATTACGAGTTTTATCGCTCGCTCGAAACCGGCTTGCGGAAACCGGCAACGGACGCGCAAACGCATTTTGTCGCCGTCTGCCGCGGACACGCGAAAGCCCATACCGAGCACGAAATCACTTACGCTAAATATATCCGCCTGCGCGCGGTGCGTGAGCAAGAGAAACGCGCATTGGCGAAGGCGCGGCCGCCGGTTCCGCAATATTCTGATGACGACTATTCCGAGCTACGGCACGCGGCGTAGATTTTGATGTAAAATTTTAAATTGCAAATTTGCAATTTAAAATTTTCACTGCGTTGTTTATATTGTAAATTTTTCAACCTCCTCCCTCCCAACTTCCAGCGGCAAAGACTCAAGAAGCGAGTAGCTTCAGAGCCACGGCCAGTTCTTTGCCGCTGGAGTTTTTTATGCCTGCCTGAATTCAAAATTCCCCGCTTCTAAACCGGCGTGATTTAACCCAATGCCGCGGCCAGCTTATCAAGCGGAAACTGTTTTATCCTAAAGCCTTATTTCGGCTTGCGGCTATTTCACCGGGCCACAAGGCTTATCTTGACTCTCACAGATTTTTCTTTTATATTTATTTATAACTTGCCATCAACCAGTGAAAGGATTTGAACGCTTATGCGTGAAGAATTACATCTCAAACTCGAGGAACTGTCCCGCCGTGTGTTTGCCCTGCGGGACAGTCTTTGAAGTCGCCAAATTAGAAAAAGAAGCGGCGCAGTTCGAGGCGCAATCGCAAACGCCGAATTTTTGGAACGACAATGAAAAAGCGCAGGTGGTGATGCGCGATCTGGCGCAGCGCCGCGTGTGGGTTGAGGCGTGGCGCAAAGTTGATCGCCGGCGCGACGATGCGGCGGTGATGCTGGATCTCGCCGAGGAGGCGCGCGACACTGGCGCTTTTGCCGACGCGGAAAAAGATTTGGCGAGTCTCGAGGTGGCGGTGAATGATCTCGAATCGCGCAGCATGCTCTCCGGCCCCGACGACGAGCGCAACGCGATCATCACGATTCACCCCGGCGCCGGCGGCACGGAAAGCCAGGATTGGGCGCAGATGCTGTTCCGCATGTACATGCGCTGGATCGAGCGCAACGGTTTCGAATCGCAGATTATCGATTTGCAAGCCGGCGACGAAGCCGGGATCAAAGACGCGACCATCGAAGTGCGCGGCAAAAATGCGTATGGCTATTTGAAAGCCGAGGCCGGCGTGCATCGTCTCGTGCGCATCTCGCCGTTTGATGCGAACAAACGCCGTCACACCTCGTTCGCCTCGGTGTTCGTGCTGCCGGAAATCGACGACAACGTCACGATCAAAATCGAAGAAAAAGATTTGCGCATTGACACCTACCGCGCCAGCGGCGCCGGCGGCCAGCACGTCAATAAAACTTCTTCGGCGGTTCGGCTCACACACGTGCCGACGGGTATCGTCGTGCAATGCCAAAACGAACGCAGCCAATTGCGCAACCGCGATTTGGCGATGAAGCTGTTGATGGCAAAGCTCTATCAGCGCAAACTCGACGAGGAAAAAGCCAAGCTCAACGATCTCGAAAAAAATAAAAAAGACATCGCGTGGGGCAGCCAGATTCGTTCATATGTTTTTCAACCCTACACCCTCGTGAAAGATCATCGCACCGGCGTCGTCGAACGCAACGTGCAATTGGTGATGGACGGCGAGCTGGAAGAGTTCATCAAAGCGTACTTGATGGGCAAACGCTACAACAAGAAAGCGGGCGCGGACGTTGATGTCGATGTGGATATTGACGAATAAATTCTTTATCAATTTGTGAAGGCAAAAAATATGGAAACCATCGCGACGCAAGAAATTGCCAGCCCGAAAACTTCTGTTTCAAAAAACGGCGGCACGGTTCTGTGGAATCGAGACACGATTCCGTTGGAAGAACGCACCGATCTGACGATTTCGGAAATCGAGGCGTTGGCCATAACCGATCCGTACGAACTCATTGACGGGAGGATCATTTTTAAAATGGCAACTTCAGATCATTCCTACATCCAGCTTAAATTAGCTGCCGCGTTCGATACATATCTTGAAGCGCATCCGATCGGCATGGCTTTCACGGAACTCAGCGTGCGTATGTTCCCCGATGACGATAGAAATTTCCGAACGCCGGATTTAGCGTTCTGCCTCAACAACAATCTTCCCATCAAAGGCGAGATGGCGACAAGCGCGCCGGATTTAGCCGTTGAAATTGTTACTCCGGCTTCTTACTTTCCCGATGTATTGGAAAAAGCCGATCTCTATCTCAGCAAAGGCAGCAAAGTGGTTTGGATCGTGATTCCCTCGAAAGCGTGTGTGCTGGTTTTGACCGCAACCGGGCGGCGCTGGGAATATGAAATCTTGACGTGTCCGGAGCTTTTGCCGGGGTGGACCATGAACCTCGCCAAGATTTTCAACTGGCCAACATCGGAAAAAACAGCATAATTTTATGGGCTACACCGTCGATTGCAAACTCAAATACGAAGGCAAAGCTTACGCGGGCAAAGCTTTGCTCGAGACAGATTACCTCGAATTTAAAGGCGATCTCCGGCTCAAGATTCCGTTCAAATCCATAACCATGGCGGCGCTGGAGAAAACGGCGCTGCAAATAAAATTTGCTGGCCGCAGCGCTTTATTGGAGATCGGTGATGAAGCGGAGAAGTGGCTGCAAAAAATTCTTCATCCCAAAAGCTTGCTCGATAAATTGGGCATGAAGCCGGAACACAAAGTTTGCGTTTTGAAAATCGACGATGCGAGTTTTTTGAGCGATCTGGAAAAGCGAACGCCGAACGTAACGCGCCGTCTCTCTTCCGAATGCGATGTGATTTTTCTCGGCGCCGAGAAGGAAAGTGACTTAGCGGCTTTGGATCGTTGCAGAGCTTCACTAAAAAAAGACGGCGCCATTTGGATCGTGAATCCGAAAGGCCAAAAGAGCTTTAATGAGAATGATGTTCTCGCCGCCGGCAAAAAGGCGGGGCTGGTCGATGTGAAAGTCGTCAAATTTTCCGAAACGCACACCGCGCATCGCTTCGTTATTCCGAAGGCGCAACGCTAATGGGCGCAGAGTCGAATCAATCTTCTACTGTAGCTACAGACGATGTGCTGCGCCCCACCATCGCCACGATCAATCTTGACGCCATTGCGAAAAATGTTCGGCGCATTCGCGAGCGCGTTCATCCCGCGGAAGTGATGGCCGTGGTGAAAGCCGATGCGTACGGACACGGCGCGCTTCCCGTAGCGCAGACAGCCTTGTCTGCGGGTGCATCACAACTTGGGGTTGCACTTTTGGAGGAGGGCATCGAATTACGCCGCGCCAAAATCGAAGCGCCAATTCTCGTGTTCGGCGGGTTCTTTGAAAGTCAGATCGACAGCTTCATCGCGAACAACTTACAATTTACGCTTTACGATTTCCGCCTTGCCGAAATCGTTTCGCGCCGCGTGCAGGCGTTGGGGTGTACCGCGCAAGCGCATGTGAAAATCGATACCGGCATGGGGCGCGTTGGTTTGTTGCCGAATGAAGCGGTCGAAGCGATTCTCGCGATGGCGAAGTTGCCGAATCTCGAGTTGGTTGGTCTCTGCACGCATTTCGCCAGCAGCGATAGTCGCGATAAAAGTTACGCCAATCGGCAACTCGAACGATTCAAATCCATCGTTCAGCAACTTACACAGCACGATTTACGTTTTAAATATATACACGCCGCGAACAGCGGCGCGATTCTCGATTTGCCGCCGAGCTATTTCAATCTCGTGCGGCCGGGGGTGATGATGTACGGTTACTATCCGAGCAACGAGACAAGCGAGTCGATCCCGCTCGAACCGGTGATGTCGCTGCGAGCACAAATTCTTTTTGTCAAACATGTGCCGGCGGGAACGTTCATTAGTTATAACAGCACATTTCAAACGCGCGAAGCCACAACGATTGCGACTTTGCCGATTGGATACGCGGATGGTATTTCGCGAAAATTCTCGAATAATTTTGAAGTGTTGGTGCGCGGCAAACGCTGTCCGTTGGTCGGACGGGTTTGCATGGATCAAATCATGATCGAGCTTGGCAACATGCAAGATATGCAGATCGGCGAAGAAGTGATTTTGCTCGGCAAACAAGGCGATGAAGAAATTTCTATTTATGAATGGTGCCGGCGATTGGAGACAATTCCGTATGAGGTGACGTGCGGGATTTCGAAGCGGGTACAGAGGTTATATGTGCAAAAAGCATCGTTAAACGAAACCGTCATTCCGTAGGAATCTTTGTTCATTCCAGCAAATTTTCTGTTTTCAAAAAAGATTCTTACAGAATGACAATTTTATGGGCCAGTCTTTTATGCCGATAAACAAGAAAAGATTTCAGCGCGCTTATGTTCCAACAACGGCTTTGGCAAAAGTTGTGGAATTTGATGAAGAGTTGATGCGTGTTCATTTAACAGATAGACGCATCATTAGTGTGCCTATTATTTGGTTTCCATTATTGCATGAAGCGACGTCTGCACAAAGAAAACGCTATGAGATTGGTGGAGGTGGCGTGAGTTTGCATTGGCCGGAAATAGATGAAGATTTATCGATTGCCGGCCTGATGGCTGGCGTCGATTGGGAAGCGGCGTAAAGGATTTATATGAAAATTCGCAACATTCGGTTTCACATTGATCCGATGACCGGTGAACCTCATATCTACGATCACGGAGTAGATGAAGATGAGGTTCGAGATATTCTTGAAAAACCTGTTTATGATTCGTCTGCAAACGAGGGTGCAAGGGCTGCACGGGGGCAAACACGGGCTGGACGTTATGTGGAAGTCATTTACACCCGTGATCCGGAACCTGATTCAGTATTTGTCATTACAGCACGGGAGATGCGGGGAAAAGAATTGAAAACATTCAAGCGATTAAGGCGGAGAAAGAAATTATGAAACGCAAAATTCTAAATCAATTCCCCCCTGGTTGGGATGAACGGCGGGTGCGGAAAGTTATTGAGCACTACGACAATCAAACGGACGAAGAAGCTGCGGCTGAACTCGAAGCGTTCGAGCGACGCGCCAATGAACTTCGCCGCCAAAAGCTTACCGAAGAAGAAATTGACAAAATTCTGGAGCAAGAGGCCAATGAACTTTCCAAAGCTGGAGAGCCCAAACGGCTTAAACGGCAAGTCACGACGTTGCAACTGCCTCCCATGTGGCTTGAGAAAGCCAGGGTTGTGGCAACCTTGCATAATTTCTCCGACTATCGGGACTGGATCGGGCAGATTGTGAAAGAGCGGCTTCGACTCGAAGAGAGCTTGATTCGGGGTTTGAAAAAAAATGCGGCCAATGGCAATAACAAAAAGCGCCGCACGGCAAAGAGAACTTTTGTCGCAAGACAAAGAACTTAAAATCGAACATGTATGAATAGTGTTGATGGAATCGAAACGTGCTTCGTTCGCAGGAAGCACAAATGAGCTACTCAACTTGCTTTTTCGTGCTCACGCTCATTATTGCGAGTGCGTCCCTAGCCGGCTCTCCGGATGACAAAGTACTGCGTCTTAAAATTGTTAGCATTCAAGACCGCAGCAGCGTTGGCATTGAGGGCGAAGCGCTTCAAATGCTCATTCCCACCGGCTGGCAAACGACCGGTGGAATTCTGTGGCGGCATGATTTGGCTAATCTCGCCACGTTGGCGATGCGCGTTGCGAGTCCGAATGGCTCGGAAGCGGTGGAATTTTTTCCGCTCACGCCGCACTCGTGGCCGCCGCCGTTTGGGTTTGCGCAAGGAAACAACTACCTGGGAAACATTTTACTCCCTCCGGTTGATCCAGCCGTGTATGTTCAGCAGATGATTTTGCCGCAATTTAGAAGACAAATCAATGCCCGCCTTATCGAGCGCCAAACCCTCCCCGAAGTGGCGCAAGCGTTGGCTGCAAGCGCGCAGCAAAGAGGCTACAACGTGGTCAAAGCAGAAAAGGTGCGCTTGGAGTACGCTGAAGGTGAAACAATGATGCATGAAGATATTTATTGCATTCTGGTCTACGGCCAATACTCCACCGGTATGATCTGGAGCGCCGATCGACTCTATTCTTTTAAAGCGCCGAAAGGAGAACTCGACGCTCGCGCCGCGCTTTTCCAAACGATGGTTGCCTCACAGCAAATCAATCTCTCGTGGTTCAATAAATATCTGCAGGTCGTTGGGATGTGGCAGCAAAATGTGATGGCTTCCATTCGAAGCGCTGGCATGCTCAGCCGCTATATTTCGCAGACCTACGACGAGATCAGCGCCATGAACCGGCAGGCGTGGGAAAACTACCAAGCCACTTCCGACCGGGTCAACCAGCAATTCAGCGAGCAAATTCGCGGCGTCGAAACATATCAGAATCCCTTTGAGAGTCGCCCGGTCGAACTGCCATCGGGGTATCAAGACGCGTGGGCCAATGCCAAAGGCGAATACATTCTCTCGGATAGTCCGAACTTCAATCCCAATGCTGGATCAACGCAAAACTGGCAGCGGTTGCCGAAGGTTCAATGAACTTAATTTTGCCTTTTTAAAAATCAATATAAAGAGAAAATCAAAACCAATATGGAACCTCAACACGACGACCTCAACTCCGTCATGCGTGTGCGACGCGAGAAGTTAGAAAAAATCCGAGCGCTTGGCGTCAATCCGTATCCGCATGATTTTAATCGTACGCATTTTGCCGCAGACATTGCACAAAACTTTGATAGTTATTTTGAAAAAGAAGTCAGTGTCGCGGGACGGCTGATGTCGCTGCGCAAACAAGGGAAGGCAACGTTTGCGCATGTCGAAGACTCTTCCGGCCGCATTCAGATTTATGTGAAGTTCGACGCCGTCGGCGAAAAAGGCTATGAGCTTTTCGGCCTGCT
>Ga0247727_10016838_pt1 | contig 11726 bp, 13 predicted proteins | sample WisWelCaveWW1625_FD_202498 | JGI IMG/M metagenome (GOLD analysis project Ga0247727, IMG submission 202498) | Biofilm microbial communities from Wishing Well Cave, Virginia, United States - WW16-25 | ecosystem: Environmental > Aquatic > Deep subsurface > Groundwater > Cave microbial mat | place... | reverse complement strand
GCCGAGGATCGCCGCGAGGTCCTCCACGCGGAGTGGCGGCCCCGGCCGCGGCGTGTCCGCCCGGCAACCGGCGAGCGCCAGCGCCAGGGCCGTCACCCATGTGCGTGGCAACGGCGTGAACAGGCCTAGTGGAGATCCCAGGCGAGTTGCAGCGTGCCGAGGGGGCCTGCGAAGCGGAGCGCCATCCGCCGCGTGCCGGGGCCGCAGACGGGCGTGCCGTCGGGAAGCTGGCGGGGGAACTCGATCGCGTAGCCGTGCGAGAACGTGCCCGTGTAGGGGAAAAACGCCTGCATCGTCACGGTGATCCTCCGATGCTTGCGGATGAGGAGCGGCTCGGCCTCCTGCCGGCCGTCGCAGACCAACGCCACCCTCCAGGCCGACTCGGGGCGGTCCAGATCGTTCCACTGCTCGCGGTGGGTCGCGGCCGCGACGTAGAACTCGTGGCCCTTGCCGTGCTCCGCCCGCTCCGTCTGCTCCAACTCGAGCCGGCGCGCTTCGGGGAGCTTGAACAGCGCGGCTCGGCGCTCGACGTAGGCGGAGCGAAACTCCCACGACTTGTAGGTGGCGCCCACCTCGAGCGCGGTGTCCACCTGGTGCATCATCTGCCCATCGCGCGTCCAGTGCTTGAGGACGCTCTGGTAGCTCTCCTCCGTCGCGCCACGGGCCGACCGCGACACCTCCGGGGAAGCCGCGCATCCCGCCGCCAACGCCAACAGCGGCATCCGCAGCGCTTTCATGGGAAGTCCCGCCGGGAGAAGAGCGACGTCACCGGCGCCTCGCGCTCCACCACATCGCGCCCCCCCTCCTCACGATCCACCAGCACGAACGCGCGGGCCACGTCGAAGCCGGCCTCACGGGCGCGCGAGATCGCCTTGAGCACCGAACCCCCCGAGGTGATCACGTCCTCCAGGATGGCACAACGTGCGCCTTTGGGGATCAGCTTGATCCCCTCGATGGCCTGGCCCGTGCCGTGCGCCTTGGGCTCGGGGCGAATGTAGAAGCCGGGCAGAGGCTTCGGGCCGAAGCCGCTCATCAGCGACGTGGCGCTGACCAGCGGATCGGCGCCGATGCTCACGCCACCCACCGCGGCCACGTCCGGAGCGTGCCGCTCGATCAGCCGGCAGAACAGCCAGCCCACCAACCAGTGACCCTCCGCGCCGAGCACCACCTGGCGACAATCGATGTAGAAATCCGAGCGGCGTCCAGAGGCGAGTGTGATTTCACGGCGCTCGTAAGCCTGCTCCGTGAGCAGTTCGAGCAGCCGGCGGCGATGATGATCGAACGGAGAGAGCGTGATCAGCCCTTCTTGACGAGCTTCTTCTTGTCCACGATCCGCGGCGGCTGGGGAGGCGGCGGACCCGATGCAGCGTGGACCGGCCGCGGCGGCGGCGCAGGGGACCGAGGCGGCGGCGGCGCTGTGGACCGAGACGGCGGCGCAGGGGACCGAGGCGGCGGTGGCGCGGCCCCACGCCGGGGCGGCTCGCTGCGCGAATCGGATTCGCCCATCTCGACCCGGCCTCGGAAGGCGGCGCCGTCGACCAGGATCACTCGCGGCGCGGAGATGTCACCCACCATCCGGCCGTTCTCGGTGATGTGGACCAACTCGGAGGCCTGGATGTTGCCGACCATGACGCCCGAAACGACCGCCACGCGCACCTCCAGGTCCGCCACGACCACGCCGCCCTCCTCCACGTACAGCGTGCGCGACAGCCGGATCTTGCCGTCGACGCGGCCCTTGATGCGAAGGTCCTCGTCCCCCTCGATGTTGCCGCTGATGCGAGTGTGCTCGCCGACGATCGTGACGGGATCGGGCATCAGACCTCCATGTCGACGCTGCCCTTGAAGGCAGCGCCGTCGGCGATGAGGATGCGCGGCGACTTGATGTCGCCGATCATGCGTCCGTCGGCCCGAATCTCCACCTTGTCGGTGGCCACGATGTTCCCCGTCACCTTGCCGCTCACGGTCACCGTCGCCGTCTCGATGTCCGCCTCGATCACGCCGCCCTTCTCGACGGTGAGGTGCTCCTTGAGCGCGATCTTGCCCTTGACGGTCCCCTGGACGATCAGGTCTTCTTCGCCGCGCACTTCGCCGTCCACCACGATCGAGCTTCCGATCACGGTGCTCATGGGGCCTCCTCAGTCATGTGGGGGAACACTGCCGCTCGGATCACTTGCGCGAGACGTTGAGCCCCTCGGGGAGCTTGACCTCCATGTCCACGCTTCCCCTGAAACGAGCGCCGTCCTCGAGAATCACGCGCGGTGCGCGGATGTTGCCGATGACCTTGGCGTTGGCGTTGATCGAGACGCTCTGCGCGGCGGTGATGTCTCCGCGCATCTCACCCTGGACGGTGAGATCGTGTACCTCCACGTCCGCCTCCACCACGCCCGTGGGCTCGATCGTCAAGTGCCGTTTGAGGGAGATGGTCCCTTCGACGCGGCCCTGGACCACCAGATCCTCGGCGCCGGTGACGCTGCCGCGGATCTCGATCTGCTGACCGATCACACAAGGCCCCTGGGGAGCCGGCTCGCTCCGTCGGGTAATGCGCTCTTCGGGCATGCATCTTTAATATCAAGTTGACAGCGATGAGTCAAGAACACCAGAGTCTGCGCGTGCCGACTCGAGGCGACTCCGAACGAATCCTCGGCGGGCCCGAAGAGCTCGCGGAGCACTTCCTCGCCGCGTGCAAGCCGCCCCAGGCTCGGCGCGTCGGGACCGAGCAGGAAAAGATCGGCCTCTGGCGGTCTACCCTGCAGCCGGTCTCGTACGAGAACGGAGGCGTGCGCGAGCTGATCGAGCGCTTCGCCCGCGAGAGCGGGACCGCGATTCGCGAGGGCGACGTCCCCATCGCGCTCGATCGAGGGGCCCTGCAGATTACCATCGAGCCGGGCGCGCAGCTCGAGCTTTCGGGCGCGCCGCTGGCGACGGTGCACGAGTTCCGCGACGAGCTCGCCGGGCACCTCGACGAGACGGTAGAGCGCTCCGAAGAGCTCGGGATCGTGTGGATCGGCGTCGGCTTCCAACCCCAGGCGAGCCTCGACGACGTGCCCTGGGTGCCCAAGCGCCGCTACGGCGTGATGCGGCCGTACCTGGCCGGTCGCGGGACACGCGCGCACGAGATGATGAAGCTCACCGCCACCGTGCAGGCGAACTTCGACTACGGCTCCGAAGAGGAGGCCGGCCGGATGATGCGTGCGGCCATGGGCGTGACGTCGATCGTGACCGCGATGTGCGCGAACTCGCCGATCCGCATGGGCCGCGACGAGGGCTGGGCCAGCGCGCGCGCCGCCGCCTGGCTGGACACCGATCCCGACCGCTGCGGGCTGCTTCCCTTCGTGTTCGAGCCGGACTTCGGCTTCCGGCGCTACGTGGAGTGGGCGCTCGACGTCCCGATGTTCTTCCTTCGCCGCGAAGGTCACTACCACCCGGCCGGCGTGACGTTTCGGCGCTTCATGGCCGAGGGGCTGATGGGGCAGCGCGCGACCCTGTCCGACTGGGAGACCCATCTCACGACGCTGTTTCCCGAGGTGCGCCTGAAGCACTACCTGGAGGTACGAGGAGCGGACTCGGGCCCTGCGTGGCTCACGCTGGCCGTGCCGGCGCTGTGGAAGGGGATTCTCTACGACGCGCAGGCGCTCGAGGCCACCGAGGCTCTCACTCGCGGCCTGGAGATCGGGGAGCGCGAGCGGCTACGCCGCGAGGTTCCGTTCGCCGGACTGAGTGCGATGGCCGGGGCAAGGCGGGTGCTGGACCTTGCGAGAGAGCTGCTCGCGATCGCCTCCGGCGGGTTGCGCCGGCAGGCGGCGCTGGACGGCGACGGCCGGGACGAGACGCGCTATCTGGGCGGCCTCGAAGAACTCGTCGCCGCCGGCCGCTGCCCGGCAGACCTGGTGCGCGACGCCTGGCGCGGAGGTGGACTCGGGGCCGTCGTGGAACGCTTTCGCTTCCGTGCCGGCGGCTCGCTATACTCCGCCGGCGAATGACCGGGAGCCGAGCGCAACCATGAACCGCGCCGTGTGGATCGGGGCCGCCGTCCTGTTCATGGTGGCGCTCGCCGTCCTCGTGCGACCTACGCACCGGCTTCCGCCCGGGCCGACCGCGATTCCACCGCCCTCGTCCAGCAGGTAGCCTGGGCCCCTGGCGCGTTGACACTCATGGGACGGCGCGATATCAGCTTTTTTCCCGAAGTCGAGGCGGTGTCGAGGAGAAGACGCGAGGATGGCGGAATTGGTAGACGCACCAGCTTGAGGTGCTGGCGGGTAACACCATGGGGGTTCGAGTCCCCCTCCTCGCACCAACGGCTCGACGCCACGGCGCCCGACGGGCAGAGGCGGACGTGATCTTGGCCGCCGGCACGGACCTCCCGGATCGCCCGACGACCGGGTGGTCGCGCTCGGCCACCGCCACCGCTCTCTACACCGGCCTCACGCTGGCAGCGTTGGTGTGGCGCGGCGCGCGCTCCGACCTCAACATCTTCGTCCATCCCGGGACGGACCCGCGCTTCGGCTTCCTGTCGGTCGTGGCCGGCGTGGCGCTCGGCGGCGCGGTCGTGGTGCTCTCCCGGCTGGCGGTCGCCCGCTTCGCCTGGGCGCGGATGCTGCACCGCGAGTTCCATGAGCTGCTCGGTCCGCTCTCGGATCGCGAGGTGCTGGTGATCGCGCTGGCCTCGAGCATCGGAGAGGAGTGCTTCTTCCGTGGTGCCATGATGGTGGACCTGGGCCTGCTGGCGTCGGCGGCCATCTTCGCGCTGCTCCACGTGGGACCGGGCTGGCGTTACATGCCCTGGACCATCTCGGCCTTCTTGATGGGGCTGGCCATGGGGGCCTGCTTCAGGTTCTTCGGGGATCTCGGCGCTCCCATCGCCGCGCACTTCACGGTCAACTACTTGAACCTACGTCACATCCGGGATCACGAATTGCCCAAGGGCTGAGTAAGGACCCTGTTCCGTTTATTTGTCCGCGCCGCCCTCCCGGCCTACGATCGCTGTCGGTGCGCGCGCTCTCCATGCTGCTGCTCGCCACGCTCGCGCACGCCGAGGACCTGAGCCCTTCGGACAGGCGCCGGCTGCTGACGTCGTCGCAGTTCGCCTTCGGGCGCGATGGCACGCCGCTCATCCGCGTCCGGCTGCGCGAGGGCCTGCGCGAGGTCACGCTGTTTTCTCCCGGAGGAATCGTGCTGCTGCCCGACGGCCAAGGTGGCCCGGAGGTGCGGGGTACGCGCTCCTGGCGCGTTCGTCTTGTCGAAGGGCGCCCCGCTCGGCTGGCGTACTGGGCGGTCACGGAGCGGCATCCGGCGGCCAGAGCGATCGATCTTCGGGCGCGGGCGCGCGCCGCGCCGCCGGGCCCGCCAAGCGTGCGCGTCTTCGATGTGGGTTCCGTGTTCGCCGTGGGCGGCGAGACGCTGGACCGACGGCAGGCCTTGCTCACGACCGGGCCGTTTTCGACCGAAGCCCAGGCCGCCACGGCGGGGACGGGCGTGTACACCGAGGTCCTGGAGCCGGCGAGCGGCGCGATCGAGGCCGAGAGCGCCGAGCTCGGCGCGAATGTCCGCAACCGCGACCTGATGTGGTTCTCGGCCATGGGCGACCGCATCTTCACCGACGATGGGCGCTCGTACTTCGGTGACGTCTACGTGGCCATCGATCGCGCGGGCACGCTCGCGGTGGTGAACTCGGTCCCCGAGGATCGGCTGCTGGACGGACTGGTCCCGTCCGAGATCTACGCCAGCGCGCCGGCCGAGGCGCTCAAAGCGCAGGCCGTCGCCGCCCGCGGCGAGCTGCTCGCCAAGATCGGCTTGCGGCACGTCGGAGACCCCTACGTGGTGTGCGCCGAGCAGCACTGCCAGGTCTACGGCGGCGCGGGGAAGGAGGACCCGCGGACCAGCGAGGCCGTGCGCCTGACACGCGGCCAGATCCTGCTCGATGAGACGGGGCGGCTGGTCGACACCGTCTACAGCGCGTGCTGCGGCGGACACACCGAGGACAATGACCGCGTCTGGCCCGGCCTGGCGGATCCGGCCTTGCGCGGCCGGCCCGATGGGGCGGGTGGCCGCGTGAGCGACGCGACGCTGCGCGAGTTCCTCGAGAGCCCGCCATCCACGTTCTGCTCGCGCGCGAACGGGCGCTTCCGCTGGGAGGCGAGGGGCGACGCCGCGGCGCTCGGCGACGCGCTGGGCGTGGGCGAACTTCGCGAGATGCGTGTGCTCGAACGGGGATCGTCCGGCCGTGCGGTGGCCGTGCGCGCCGTCGGCGGCAAGGGGGAAACGGTCCTCCGCGGGGAGTTGCGCATCCGGAAGCTGCTCGGCAACCTCAAGAGCAGCCTGTTCATGGTCGAGCGCGATGGCGCCGAATTCGTGTTCCGGGGCGGCGGATGGGGACACGGTGTCGGGATGTGTCAGGAGGGCGCCATGGGCATGGCCCGCGAAGGGCGCAACTACCGCGCCATCCTTCAGCACTACTACCGCGGATCCAAGCCGGTCCGCCTGTACTAGGCCTAGCGCGCGCGGCCACGGCGGGGGCGCGGGGGGCGGCCGGCGGCGGGACGCGCGGGCCGTGGCGCGTCGGGGTCGCGGAGCGCGAGGTCGCGTTGCTCCAGCGCGCGGATCTGGTCGCGCAGCGCGGCGGCCTTTTCGAACTCCATGGCCTCGGCGGCGGTGAGCATGCGAGCGCGTAGCGCCTCGATCGTCGCGCGGAGATCCTCCGGTTCGGGGCCTTCGGCGGCGGCGGGGATCTCGGCATAGTCGGCCTCGTAGATCGAGCCGCGCAGATCCAGGATCTGCCGCCGTACCGTCTCGGGCGTGATGCCGTGCTCCTCGTTGTGCCGTCGCTGCACGGCGCGGCGCCGCTCGGTCTCGTCGATGGCGGTTTGCATCGAGGGGGTGATGCGGTCCGCGTACATGATCACCTTGCCGTTGACGTTGCGAGCCGCCCGTCCGATCGTCTGGATCAGTGAACGTGCCGATCGCAGAAACCCCTCCTTGTCCGCGTCGAGGATCGCCACGAGACTCACCTCGGGCAGATCCAGCCCCTCGCGCAGCAGGTTGATTCCCACCAGCACGTCGAACTCGCCCTGGCGTAGCGCGCGCAGGATCTCGACCCGCTCCAGCGTGTCGATGTCGGAGTGCAGGTACTTCACGCGCACGCCGAGGTCGGCGTAGTGCTCGGTCAGATCCTCGGCCATGCGCTTGGTGAGCGTGGTGACCAGCACGCGGTCGCCGCGCGCGACGCGCTCCCGGATCTCGTCGAGCAGGTCATCGATCTGCCCGGTCACCGGCCGCACCTCGACCTCGGGGTCGAGCAGGCCGGTCGGCCGGATGAGCTGCTGCACCAGCACGCCCTGGCCGGCCTCGATCTCCCAGTCGCCGGGCGTGGCGGATACGAAGATGGTCTGATGGATGCGCCCGAGGAACTCCGGGAAGGTGAGCGGACGGTTGTCCAGCGCCGAGGGAAGCCGGAAGCCGTGCTCGACCAGCGTCTCCTTGCGCGCGCGGTCGCCCGCCGACATCCCCTGGACCTGCGGGATGCTCTGGTGGCTCTCGTCGATGAACATCAGGAAGTCTTTCGGGAAGTAGTCGATGAGCGTGTGCGGCGGCTCGCCGGCGCCGCGGCCGTCGAGGTGGCGCGAGTAGTTCTCGATGCCCGAGCAGTGTCCCATCTGCTCGATCATCTCCAGATCGAACTGCGTGCGCTGCTCCAGGCGTTGCTCTTCGATCAGCTTCCCCGCCGCGTGGAGCTCCGTCAACCGGATCTGCAGCTCGGCGCGAATCACCTGGCTGGCGCGCCGCAACGTCTCCTCGGGCGTGACGTAATGGCTGGTCGGGAACAGCTCCACCTCGTCCAGCTTGCCGAGCATCCGGCTGCGTAGCGGGTCCACCTCGCGGATCGACTCCAGCACGTCGCCGAAGAACTCCAGCCGGATCGCTTTCTCGTCCTCCGACGCCGGGAACACCTCGACCGCCTCGCCCCGCACCCGGAACGTGCCGCGGTGGAAATCGAGGTCGTTGCGGTTGTACTGGATGCGCACCAGCCCGCGCAGCACCTCCTCGCGCGAGATCGCCTGGCCGGCGCGCACCCGCACGACCATGCCGTGGTACGAGTCCGGGCTGCCGATGCCGTAGATGCACGAGACGGACGCCACGATGATCACGTCGCGCCGCGACAGGATCGACCGCGTCGCGGCGTGCCGCATGCGGTCGATCTCCTCGTTGATGAGCGCGTCCTTCTCGATGTACGTGTCCGTCGTGGGCATGTACGCCTCGGGCTGGTAATAGTCGTAGTAGCTGACGAAATAATGCGCCGCGTTTTCCGGAAACAGATCCTTGAACTCGCCGTAGAGTTGAGCGGCCAGCGTCTTGTTGTGCGCCAGGATCAGCGTCGGGCGCTGGAGTCGCTCGATGACGCACGCCACGGTGAACGTCTTGCCGCTGCCGGTGATGCCGAGCAGTGTCTGGAAGCGGTCGCCGCGCTCGATGCCGGCGACGAGTTCCTCGATCGCGCGCGGCTGGTCGCCACACGGCGAAAACGGCGATACCAGCTTGAAGGGCGTCTCCATCGCGAGTGGCGAGCCGTCGAGGATACCACGTGCTTCTGACCCTCCTCGACCGGCTGCTCGGGCTGTTCGGGCTGACCCGCACGCAGGTCCGCTGGCGATGGCGGCGGCTGCGGGAGGAGGCGGGGGAGGGGAGGTTGCTGTCGCGCCTGGGACAGTGGGTACTGCCCGAGGGAGGCTACCGCTACACCGCGACGATCGCGGCCATCAACGTGGTGCTGTTCGCCGCGGCGGTGGCCATCGCGCGCTCGCCCGAGGCGCTGCTCGGCGTGCCGGCCTCGATCATGGTGCGCTTGGGCGCGTGGACTGTCCCGCACGTGTCGGAAGGGCAGGCGTGGCGGATGGTGACGGCGGTGTTCCTCCACTTCGGCGCGCTGCACCTCTTGTTCAACTCGATGGCGCTATTGCAGCTCGGCCCGCTGCTCGAAGAGATGGTCGGCAGGTCACGCTTCCTGGTCCTCTACGTCGGCAGCGGTGTGGCGGGGTTCGCCGTCAGCATTGCGTGGCGCTCGGGCGGGCCGGAGGCGCTGTTCTCGGTCGGTGCGGGGGCCTCGGGCGCGATCTTCGGCCTCATCGGCGCCGCACTCGTGGCGAGCCGACGCGGCGGCGGGCGCCTGGCGATCCACCTGCGCGGCTACGTGACGCAGTGGGCGATCTACGGCCTGGTCATGGGCTGGTTCTTGGGCGCCGACAACGCCGCGCACGTGGGCGGCCTGGCGTCGGGGGCGCTGTTCGCCTGGCTCACCCTGGACCGCGCGCCGCGCCGCGGCTGGCTGCTGCTGGAACTCGCCTGCCTCGCGGCGGTGGTGGCGTCGTTCGGTCTCGCGGCGGTGTCATGAGGCTAGGCCAGCTAGGCTAGGTATTGCCGTGGATGCGGTCGGCCGGGAGTCCGAGCGCCGCGAGCGCGTCGCCGACGGCCTGCAGCATCGGCGGCATCCCGGCGACGAACGCGCGTGTGCGCTCGGGATCGATGGTCGCGCCCGAGAGGACGTCCTGGACGTAGCCCATCGGGCCGACCCAGCTCCCCTTTGCCTGGCTGAGCACGCGGTGCACGGCAATGCCGGCCAGCTCCCACGCCGTCATCTCGCGGGCGTAGGCCAGATCGTCGGCGGTCTTGGCACCGTAGTAGAGCGCGACGCGGCCAAAATCGTGCCGGCGCGCCAGCACCTGAAGAACGGCCGAACGGATCGGCGCGATACCGCTTCCGGCGGCGATCAGTACGAGATCGCCCCCACGCGCGAGATCGAGGGGATACCCCGGGCCCTGCGCGTCGCCGACCTCGACCAGCGCGCCGGCCGCAAGCTCGCAGAGAAAGTCGGCCAAGGGCGTACCCCGCTTGATCAGCAGCTCGAACCCGTCGGCGCCCGGCCGCGAGGCCAGCGCGAAGACGCCACTGCCGGCCGGACACTGCACGAGCACATGTTGCCCCGCCTGGACGTGCGACGCGGCTCCGGCGCCCACGCCGAGGCGCAGCCCGCGGAGGACCGCCGTTTCGTTCCAGGCTGCCGCCACGGTTGCCCGGTGCACGGACGCACTTGTAACACGATTGACGGCATTCGCTTCCTTGGCTAGCGTTCAGATATGCGCCTGCGTGCCCTGCTCCCGATCGTGCTGGCCGCCTGCGCCGCCCGCACCCGGCCTGTTCCGGTGGACGCCGCGGTGGACGCCGCGGTGGACGCCGCCGCGAAAGTCGGGGGGGAGGCGGACGCCCCGGCGCTCGACGCGGTTTCGGATCCGGCGCTCGACGCCGCCCCGCCGGTCGACTGCGTCGAATGCGTGACGCAGTGCCTGATGGACAACTGCCCGATTCAACTCGCGGCCTGTATCGCCAACGAGTGCGGCCCGGTGGGCGGACCCGATGGTGGAGGCGGCGACGCCTTCGTTCCGCCCAACTGCGAGCAGATCGTGACGTGCCTGATCGTCAACCAGTGCAACCCGCTGGGGGGGCCCGGCGATCCGTGCTTCGACGCGTGCTACGGACCGGCCTGCGCCTCGGCACAGGCGACGTTCGGTCCGCTGTCCGAGTGCGCCGTCGACAACTGCGTCACGGACTGTTTCGGCTGCGAGTAGGACCCGTGCGCGCCCTGATCACCGGTGCGACCGGTCTTCTGGGCCGGCACCTGCTCGATCGCCTCGATGGCGCGGTCGTGCTCAGCCGCGACCCCGATCGCGCGCGTGCTCGGCTGGGAACGAAGGTCACCGCATACCGGTGGACGGCCGACGACGCCGCGCCTCCGGGGGATGCCTTCGACGGCGTGGACGCCGTGTTCCACCTCGCCGGCGAGCCCGTCGGTGAACGCTGGACGGAGGCGCGCAAGAGACGCATCCGCCAGAGCCGAACCGCCGGCACGAGAAGTCTGGTCGCGGCCATCACCTCCAGCCCCCGTCCGCCCACCGTTCTGGTCAGCGCGTCGGCGGTCGGCTACTACGGCGACCGCGGCGACGAGATCCTCGACGAGAACGCCACGGCGGGATCCGACTTTCTGGCCGAGGTCTGCCGCGAATGGGAGGCTGAAGCGCTACGCGCCCGTTATCACGGGCTGCGCGTAGTGACGATGCGGACCGGGATCGTCCTGGCCCGCGACGGCGGGGCGCTGCCGCGCATGCTGCCGCCCTTCCGGCTGGGACTCGGCGGCCGGCTGGGCGACGGGCGACACTGGATGCCCTGGGTCCACGTCGACGACGTGGTGGGCATGATGCTCCTGGCCGCGCGTTCGACGGCGCTCGACGGGCCGATGAACGCGGTCGGGCCGGACCCGGTCCGCAACACCGAGTTCACGCGCGCCCTCGGGCACGTGCTCCACCGGCCGGTCGCACTGCCGGTGCCGCGCGTCGCGCTTTCGCTGCTGTTCGGCGAGATGAGCCAGATCCTGTTCGCCTCGCAGCGCGCCCTCCCGCGCGCCGCCGAGCGCGCCGGGTACACGTTCACCCACCCGGACGTCGGCGGAGCGCTGCAGTCCTGCGTCTAGGGGGTTCAGAAGCGAAACAGGAAGAGGTAGCCGGAGGCGCCCATCATCACCACGCCGGTGCCGACCGAGATCATCCCCGGTGTGCCCGTGTTGCGCTGGTCGGTGCACGCGTCGTCGAGGCATTGCCCGTCGATCTGGGTGAGGTACGTGCCGGCGCCGACCGCCATAGCGCCCACGCCCAGCGCCACCCACTTCCATCCGCGCCAGAGCCGGG
>Ga0247727_10016837_pt1 | contig 11726 bp, 17 predicted proteins | sample WisWelCaveWW1625_FD_202498 | JGI IMG/M metagenome (GOLD analysis project Ga0247727, IMG submission 202498) | Biofilm microbial communities from Wishing Well Cave, Virginia, United States - WW16-25 | ecosystem: Environmental > Aquatic > Deep subsurface > Groundwater > Cave microbial mat | place... | reverse complement strand
GTTGAAGTACCCATTCTTACTGCCGATGGACAAATTTTCGGTGACAGCCCTTTATCATGTGCAACGGATAAATCGCTCTTCAAAAACGTTCCTTGTGACGGCTCCAATAAGATTGTAGATGACGAAGGGGGGCCCGGTGCCCACAGAATATATCTCACGTATGGATATTTTACAGATGGAAGCGGCTCCCGGGAATTTTATGAGGTACTCGAAAAAGTTGTTAATTAAACTAAAATCTAAAGACAATGAGAAATAATATATTAAGAAGACTATTGTTATTTAGCATAGCAGCATTAACAATTTTTTCATGCGAAGAGGCTTCTAACACTTCAGTAATAACTGCTTTCGAGAAGTACACGGTTACCATGCTGACGGCCCCTTCTGTGGTTTCGGAGGTGGATGCGGCAGTTTACACATTTGACTTTACGTTAGATGATAAACAAATTAACGATACTCATATAACGATTGGTGTTGGGAGTTCATCAACAGCAACGGAAGGTGTGGATTTTGATTTGGTTACGCACGATGTGGAATTGCTGGCTTTTCAAGGTCAGGATGGCTTTAGCGTAGATGTTGAAGTATATGAGGATTTTGAAGTTGAAGCCGGAGATGAGGAGATTTACCTCACCTTTACCAGTGTTGATCCGAACGGAATAGAACTTTCTGAAACAAAGGTCATTACTATAGAGGACAGCGGATTGCTTCCTCAGCCAGGGCCAACGATAGATTTTACCTTACGTTGGGAGTTTGATGACCCGCTTTTAGCCATGCTTGATCCGTGCGATATAGTGAATGATTTCGATATGACTATTCAAACGGCTGGAGGTGCTCCCTATGATGATGATCTACTTGGATTTACTATGGCTACATTAGCATGCCCTCAGGTAGGTACACTAACAGTGGATGACATGACCGATGGCGAGGTATATGAGGTATTGGTCCTTATTTATGCAGGGATTGATCTTGGTGATTTTGACCACGCAATAACCGTTTATCTTGATTTTGAGAGAGAGATTTCCGCTTTCAATGGTACTGTTTCTATTACAGGATTTGATGCTACCATGCCTGGAAATTATGGCGTTATTTTCACAATAGAAAGAAATGGTAATGTGGTAACGTTGAAAGACGCTGTAAGTGGAGTTATATTTGGTGAAGGCCTGCTAGCTGGATCTGGTTATAAATTTCAAACAGTTAAAAAGCCTAAGTAATAGTTAATACTTGAGAATTAAAGGCTTCAATTTCGGTTGAAGCCTTTATTTTTTGTGTGCGTTATGTACGTTAATCGTGATTAAAATTTCTCGATATTCCTGTTTCGGTTAATACGCTAATGATACTTTTTCACAGTTCAGCTTTAATAGGCCAAAGTAAATGTTATTAGAATTTGCCATTTTATTAGGAAAGATTTCTAAGGTGAATCTGACACTATCATATACCAATCCACAACCTATGAAAATATTAATTATCGGTGGCGGAATTTTCTACCTAAAGCAAGAAACCTAAAACACTTCATTTTTATTTTTTTGAAATTTGAACAAATTCAATTCTATGAATATGACTTCTTTCATTAAGAAAAGAGTAGCATTAATTTTAAAAGATGACTCACTGCGCCAATTGATTCAATTGTTCATCAATGGCGATCGGCACTTTATAGTTGTTGCTGAAAGCTCTGGATACAAAAATGTAGATTCATTTGTAAGCAAGACAAAGCCCGATGTACTAATAATGGATTTGCAATTTGCCAAAGGGTCCAACGGTATTGATGCTATCGTAGAAATAAAAAAAGCATCACCCCATTGCTTGATACTAGCCCTCTCTGAAATAAAGAGACCTGATGTGGTATTTGCAAGTTTCAGAGCGGGGGCGTCAAGTTATATTTTAAAGAAGAGGGATGTTCATAGAGAAATTGTGGCAAGCTTAAATGATTTATGTCAAGGCGGTGCGCCTTTGAGCAGCGAGATTTCGAAAATGGTGATCAAGTCATTTCATGTAAACGGTAATTCCGAATTGAGTAGGCGAGAATCGGAGGTACTTAGTTTGCTGTCAGAAGGGAAAACTTATTCAGAAATAGCAGAAGAGCTTCTTATCGCCAAGGAAACATCAAAAACCCACATCAAGCACATATACCATAAGCTTAAGGTCAATAGTAAGCACGAGGCAATTGCAATAGGTGCTGAGAAAAGGATCTTTTACAACCCCAATATTAGGACTGCCTCTGCTTGACACTATAAAGTTGTAGCAAGTTACAGTAGTCTCTGCTTTCTTTTTGAATTGAAGCAAGATAACTAAGACGAAAGTAATCTTTGATTCTAAAATTTACAAGAATAAAAAGTCTAGCTCACAGATAGACTTGGGTTTAGGTTAGGGTTAAGCTGCCCTTATAAAGGGCAGCTTATTTTAAATGTTCAAGGTTGTATTTCATACAGGAATAAACATGAAAGTAGCAAGTAAACTATTGGTAATGGGCATCCTTCTTGCAGGGTTTGTACCAAAAGCCAGTGATAATTCCATCGGTCCAATTGCAATTGTTGAATTGTTTACTTCTGAAGGTTGCTCAAGTTGCCCAGCTGCGGAAGAATTATTAAAGGAGATGACAGAACTTATTCAACGCGAAGGTAAGAATGTACTGGCACTGTCATTTCACGTTACCTATTGGAACAGGCTAGGATGGAATGATCCCTATAGTCAAGAAATATTTACACTAAGACAAAAGAAATATGCAGAAGCATTGAAAGTTGAAGCGGTATACACCCCTCAAGCAATTGTTAATGGAGAACGAGAGTTTGTCGGCTCAAACCCTATTGCCTTTAGAGAAGCAATTGAATCAGGTTTGTCCCAAACCCAGCTCTATGCAATTCAAGCAAAGGCTCAAATCAAGGATAAGAAGCTTTTCCTTTCCTATCAAATTGACAAAGAACCTAAGAATGCTGTTCTGAATGTTGCTTTGACAGAAAATTATATTGAACATCGTGTTTTGCGCGGAGAAAATAAGGACAAGACCCTTCGCCACTATAAAGTTGTGTTGAATTTCAAAACAGTCGAGTTGCACAAACAAGATACTGTGAGCATTGATTTACACGAAAACCTTAATCTGAGTAGCACGGAAGTGGTACTATTCGCGCAACATAAAAAGTCCATGCGAATATTAGGAGCTTCAAAAATTGCATTACTTGAATCAGAAGATTAACCTAATCTATCATGCTATGAAAAAGATTAATACCTTCATCCGCGTATCTGGAATGGTTCTTTATTTCATAGCAATTTCATCCTTACAACATGTCAATGCCCAAACTATGAATGTATCAACAGAATACAAAAATGATCTTTCAACATTGAGCAAGTTGAATGCGAAGTTCATTGAGAATTTTATCAAACAAGATACAGTAGCCCATAATGAAATTATTCATAAAGATTTTGTTTGTATTCAAGGTTCAGGAGTAATTGTAGACCGCGATGAATACATGAAGGGTTGGGCAAATGGATACCAAACTTCCGGAAATAAATCATTTGAATACGTGGAAGAGCATATTCGCATTTTTGGAAATACGGCCTTAGTAAAATCAAAGACAAACTATACAAAGACAGCCAACGGAGAAACAATAAAGGGAAGCTCGGTTTATACCGATACGTATATAAAAGAGAATGGTAGGTGGTGGTGTGTCCAGGCTCAGATTACTCCAGTTAAGTAAATGATAAGATCAATAATATTTACAGGTCTTTTTGCAGGCACCCTGGATGGGATTGCTGCTATTATTAACTTTAGCATACGCGGGGGCAAGGATCCTGTAAAAATTTTCAATTTCATTGCGAGTGGGGTTTTTGGAAAGAGTGCTTTCGAAGGAGGATTTACGATGGCCACCTATGGATTGATTTTTCACTACATTATCGCAATTGGCTGGACTGCTATATTTTTTTTAGCATATCCTCGAATTATCCTTCCCCTCAAGAATAGAATAGTATCTGGAATAATCTAAATTGTTTGGGTTATCATGAATTTGGTTGTGCTACCATTAAGTAATACGCCACCCCTTCCATTTACAATTACCAATGTTATTATTGGTATACTCATTATAGTTGCATGTATTGGGTTGCCGATCGCCTATTTAGCATCAAGTTACTATTCAAGAAATAAGTGAGCCGAAAAATATGATATAATGTCTAAAGCGAAAGGACTCGTAAAAGCCGTATTCATAGCTGGTATTTTAGTAGGGATACTCGTTGCTATTGGTACGACAACTAACTTTCTTTTATCGGGTGGTAAGAATCCATTGAAACTTTTAAATTTTGTCTCAAGCGGATTTTTTGGAGAAGCTGCGTTTAACGGTGGCCGTTCAATGATCTATCTTGGTATGATGCTGCACTTTATAATTTCTGTCATCTGGGCTTTTCTCCTCTTTAGCTTTGATCCAGTGTTAAGAGTGTTTTCTAAAAAATGGTTAGTTAACGGTGTATTATATGGTGTATTTATCTGGTTTGTAATGGCTCTTATTGTGATGCCCTTAAGTAATGCACCATCCGTTCCCCTAACTGTTAAGGGTGCATTTATTGATGTGATTATACTTGTATTGTGCGCTGGCCTACCGATTTCATATTTAGCTAGACGACATTTTCTTAGCGTAGAAACTCATAAGGCCCGTACTACACTTGAATGAGTAACACCGAGAGCAAAGATTATCCCTGTCCGCTCCCTTCACCTAGAAATGCTTGATGGAAAAAAGAGAGGTAGATATAAACATCATTATCTATAACCTAAGTGCTAAATCCTTAAAAGTAGGCCGCACAACTCTCAATTCACATTTTCTTTGAATCGCAGAGCGCCCATCCGGTGACCATCAAAAACACCGAGAAGATAATCAGTCTCAAAAAGTGTTCTTGCCTTTCGCTCTTCCTTCCTGGCCAATACAGCTTCGCGCTTGTCCATCAACACTCGGCCCCATCGGTCAGGTGATGAATCAAGGAAAATTCCAAAATTGCTTTTGCCTTCATTGATATATTGTGGGCCCGAGTACAACTGAAGATCAGGATCAAGATTCTGAAGATTTGTGGATTTTAACCATGCATCATCATACATAATGTTTGTTATTATGAACAAAAGCTTATAAAACATTCATAATAATGAACATTATCACATTATTAAAGGGAAATCCCAATTCAGGTATTCTTTTGAAGCTCTAGTGACCAAATGAGAACCTTCTCTTCAAATGATTTCCAGGTATTGAGCGGGCTGGTGGAGGGCAGCGTAGTGTAAGTTATTCCGTTACGGTATCCAATATGCCTGTTGTAGCACTCAGCTGCATTGTTTCCATTAAAAATGATTTTAGTAATGGTAGAGTGCATTTGAAAGAACGTTTGAAAATCGTTTGCCTGCTCATATTCCTCGTCTTCTTGCTCCAGTACATTCCATAGCGCTATACCGTTTCTCAGCAACATCTGCTTTTTCACCTTATAGTCGCAATGATAGGGCTCACGGTACGCGGTGAACAGGATTTTCCAAAAATTATTACTCTTGTTGGCATAGTACTGTAACAGGATTTTTGATTTTTTTCCAGGCATTATGTCTAAAATAAGTACGCGGCTTTTATGATCGGCCAACGGTAAAAGGATTCTGTTTCCTGCAATTGTGGGGATGGTGTATAACATATCCAAATGAAATATTAAAAATTAAGGTAAGAACATACATGGAGAATACTCCGGGGGTATAGGAGTAACTCCTATGTCCGGGAAGAAATCTCAAAAAAAGGCTCTAAATACAATATGGTAAACAAAAGCCCTATTTCCGGAATAAGATGAGACTACATGTAGAGAAACGGGTACTGCTTGGTTTTGTGGTTACGGCTTTAGTGCTGGCTGTTCTGGGGGTATTTTCATTTACCAGCACGCAAAGGTTAATCAATACGGCCCGTCTGTCGTCTCACGCCACACGGGTTATTAATAATGCTGAGCAAGTTGTAAAGGCTGTAGTAGATATTGAAACCGGCCAACGTGGATTTACCCTTACCGGGAAAGAAGAGTTTCTAGTACCCTTTTATGAATCTTCAAAGAACGTGGGTATTTATTTAAACACGCTTGATTCGCTTACGGCCCAAAATCCACTGCAACAGGCAAAAGTTGTTGAACTTCGTGCATTTATTCACCACCAATTGAACTGGACTAAGACAGTTATCGATGCGCGTAGGCAAAATTTTGAAAGAGCACGCGATATGGTAGCGAGTGGTGAGGGTAAAAGAACAACGGATGCTATACGTGGAATCGTGAATGATGTACAGAACGATGAGCGCGAAATTTTCCGAAAAGGAAATACCATTTCCAGGGACAACTTGCAAGCGCTTCAAAATTCATCTATCGGATTGGCCGCTGCTATTACAGTTGTTATCGTGTTTCTGTTTTATACGATCAATAAAACATTGAAAACGCGTGATGAAGTGGAGGAAAAATTAAAAGAGTACCAATACTTTTTTAACAACAACCACGACCTCGTTTGCATTGCAAATACAAATGGATATTTTGAAACCCTTAATCCTAAGTGGGAAAATGTTCTTGGTTATTCACAGAAAGAGATGATAGAAAAACAATTTCTGGAATTCATTCATCCCGATGATATTGATTCCACTTTGAAGGAAGTTGAAAAGTTAAAAAAGGGTGCCATCACGATAAATTTTGTGAATAGGTATCGCAAAAAAGATGGCAGCTATTTATGGTTCGACTGGAACTCAACCCCCAATCCTGTTACAGGAAAGCTTTATGCAATTGCAAGAGATATAACTGAACGAAAAAAGACCGAAGATAAAATCAAACAACTTAACCAGGAGTTGGAGGCCTTTACATACTCGGTGTCACATGACTTGCGGGCACCTCTTCGCTCAATAATGGGTTACTCGCAAATCCTCAATGAAGATTATGGCGGTAAATTGGATGATGAAGGTAATCGGATAATGCAAGTAATTATTAATAACGCCAAACGTATGGGGCAACTCATCGATGACCTATTGGATTTCACCCGGCTGGGCCGAAAAGAATTGTCGCATGTTCATGTAAACATGGCTGAGTTGGTGCAAAGCATCGTACAGGAGCTTATGGCGCAAGAGATTAAGAGACAAATGAATATCCGTGTACTCCCCTTATTATAAAACCTTCAAAAGCTGACAACAGTATGATCCGACAGGTGTGGATCAATCTTATTTCAAATGCCTTAAAGTATTCCCGCAACAAGGAAATAGCGGAGATAGAAATTGGATCGTATGAAAAAGGCGAACAAACCTGTTACTACATTAAAGACAACGGAGCCGGTTTTGATATGCAGTATGCCGATAAATTGTTTGGTGTATTTCAGCGGCTGCATAAGCTGAATGAGTTTGAGGGAACGGGGGTAGGATTAGCCCTTGTCAAAACGATTGTCAAGCGCCATGGAGGCTATGTGTGGGCCGAAGGAAAAATGAATGAGGGTGCTGCTTTTTATTTCACCTTGCCAAATGAAGAACAAATGGAAGTATGATTCAAATTTTATGTGTATCCGTTTAATGTACTAAGTATAATGATCAATCAACTGTCACAAAGTTTCAACTCACCCCTGCCCCCTCTCTACAAACGTAGAGAGGGGTCGGGGGTGAGTTGAAACGAGGTATTTCGGAGGGAAGCTAACAGGTTTAGGACATTAAACGGATACACATATTCAAATTATGATAATATGTTATGGTACAAACGGCTGTTGAAATTTTATTGGTAGAGGACAATCCCGATGATGCAGAGTTGACCATTCGGGCGTTAAAGAAAAATAACCTGGCTAATAACCTTCTGCACCTGGAAGATGGGCAAGAGGCTCTTGATTTTCTTTTTGACGAGAAAAACAAAATGCCAAAACTCGTTCTGCTCGATCTTAAAATGCCCAAAGTGGATGGCATCGAAGTACTGCGCAGGCTCAAATCCGATGAAAGAAAAAAAGTAATTCCAATTGTGATGTTAACGTCTTCAAAAGAAGAACAGGATATTGTTGAATCTTATAAACTGGGTGTCAATGCCTACATCGTAAAGCCAGTGGATTTTGATCAGTTTGTAAAAGCTGTGACCCAGTTAGGACTTTTTTGGCTGATCCTGAATCAGCCCCCGCATGGAAAATGAGATTTATGGAGAAGGAACTGAAAATTTTAATGCTGGAGGATAATGAAGAGGATGTAGGATTGGTTGAACGTGCCCTGCAAAAAGAAAAAGTGCTTTTCACTCACATTCGTGTGGATAGCCGAGAAGAGTTTATTCGAACACTGGATACTTTTAAACCGGATGTTATTCTTTCAGATCATTCTTTGCCCCAATTTAACTCTGTGGAGGCGCTAAAAATCTGTCAATCAAAAAAAATAGATGTGCCCTTTATTTTAGTGACAGGGGCGGTATCAGAAGAATTTGCTGTTAGCTGTCTCAAACGCGGAGCTGATGACTATGTATTAAAATCTAACCTTTCGCGATTGCCCCTCGCTATCCGGTATGCCTTGCGGCAACATCGGTACGAACGCAACCGCATGATTCAGGAAGAAGCCTTGCTTAAAAAGAATGAGGAACTCACCAAAATCAATAAAGAGCTTGACTCATTCGTGTACAGTGTATCGCACGATTTACGCTCACCACTAACTTCTATTTTAGGCCTGGTGAACATTGCCAGGATGGAAGGATTAAAAAACACCGAGACAATTAAAAGTTATTTTGACATGATTGAGCGCAGTGTGTTAAGGCTTGATGAAACACTGCGCGAGATATTGGATTATTCGCGGAATTCAAGGGGCGAGGTGTCTATTAAAGAGGTAAATCTCGAAAAACTTATGGAGGATACCTTCGAACAATTGAAGTGCCTGAAGGGGCATCATGAAATAAAAAAAATGATTAATATACAGCAACATTCCGTACTGTATTCAGATGCTTACCGCCTGTCGGTAATCGTAGCCAACCTGATTTCCAACGCTATTAAGTATCGTGACGAAACAAAACCTGATAAATTTATTCATGTTTCAGCGAGCGTTACGCCCGCCCACGCTGTTTTGCGGGTCCACGATAATGGTATCGGCATACATGCTGATTATTTGCGAAGTGTATTCAACATGTTTTACCGGGCCACCGAAAAAAGCTAGGGGGCCGGTCTGGGCCTTTATATTGTAAAAGAGATGATTGAGAAATTAGAAGGAACCATTAATATCACATCAGAGTATGGCGAGGAAACCATCATTTCCTTAAAAATCCCCAATCTGTTGCTAAAAGCGCAGCCCTGGAGTTTTGGGTTGTAATCTCATCACACCTGTTTTTTAAAAATAGTATAGGAGTTACTCCTATATAATCTGATCACAGCAGAACAACCTGTGTAAATATGTTGCGCAATAATAAATGCAACCCCTATGACGAAAAAACATTTACTGGCAATTGTAGCCGTTTCGTTTATTCTACTGCTGTTAATGACGATGACCATCGTGGCATCAATTGTTTAAGCGGTAGAATAGGAGAAACTACAATTGTGGACATCCGAAAAACCCACATTAAAAAAATGAGTAGAAAAAATCTAAACTTTATGAAAAATGAAAAAAACTAAATCACTCATCGCCTTAATGGCTTTTGCTTTAACCTTTGCTTGCGTTATGTCTTGTAATGAGCAAGATGAAAAATTGATGAAAGAAGCTGAACTTACTTCAGAGGCTATTCCTGCCGGACGCGTTACTAACCCGGACTTTAACGGTTCAGAAGGCAACTCCCTCGATTTAGCTACCGCTAAAAAGTGGACCGCTAATTACAGGGGTACTTTAAAAAACCCTGACGAAATATCCGCTCACTATTTTGGATTTGAAATCATCCAGCAAATATTGAACGAATCAAGTTGTGTTGGGATTAGAATTTATTATGCCATGGATGATCGTGGTGAGAAAAAACTCATTCTTGTGGGCGTTAATTCAAAAGGTGAAAATTTGCTTCCGGTGGCCGGGGGAAAACTAGCGGATGGAGACATTACTGCGGACGCTTCCCTCCCTTGTCCAGATTACTGCCCTGGAAACGGTCTTTAATCATTATCTTGAATTTGATTTTACAACCCCACGTGTTTTATGCGACCGGAATTTTTGATCGCCTATAGCTCAATTGGTTCTGTGTTCATACCACTTACTATTGCGTTAGTACATTGGAAAACAATAGAGAATGATTTGAAACCACTGCGTTTAATTTTAATACTGTCATTGGCTTCGGATTTACTTTCTATTCTTTTAATACAATACTCCTTAAATACTTATTTGATTATAAACATTTATCTGATTGCCCAATTTTCTCTACTGGTCTGGGTCTTCAGAGAGCAGTTACCTTATCAGCGTATTACGGACATTATCCTCCTCATCTTTATACTTTTTTGCATTATAAATATTTCCATTTTTCAAGGTCCCTGGGTATTTAATTCAGTTTCCAATGTAGTGGCAAGCCTTATACTAATTGGGTTTTGCATATTCTATCTTTACCGGTTATTGAACGACTTACCCATAGTTCACATTCATCATCTGCCTATGTTATGGATTACTTTTGCAGTACTCACCTATTATGCAGGTAATTTTTTTCTGTTTTTAGTAAAAAACTATCTAACATATGGCGACAGCGGCTCTCACAAACTAATGTGGATTTTGCATAACTTGTTAAATATAAGCAAGAACATTCTTTTTGCAATTGCACTATGGCAGAGCTACCGCAAAGTGAGGTCATCTACATTATCATCCTCGGCTCCTTAGGGATGCTGACATCGACCGTTGGTTTTGCAGTATTTATTATGATTTACCAAAAAAAAATGATACAGGAACAAGAAAAACGGAGAATACTGGATATTGAATATCAACATAAAATGATTCAGTCGCAGATCGATTCACAGGAAACCGAGCGAAAACGTATTGCAGCTGACCTCCACGACTCCATCGGATCGTTGCTCTGGGCAGCCAAACTCAATATTGCTTTCCTTGGCAGATCCGTGGATTTAAATGGGGAATTAAAAGATTCATACAATGAAACCATGAAAATACTGGATCAATCCATTGATTCGGTTAAAAGAATTTCATGGGAGCTTACGCCCGAAGCCTTTCAGCATACCGGACTTTCATCGTCCATAAAGGAAATGTGTTCGCAGCTGGACGGAAAAGGCCTGTCATTAATGTTGCAGGAAGTAGGTACCGGTATTTTTTGGAAAGATGACCGGGCCTTGATGGTGTTTAGAATTGTACAGGAACTGATTAACAATGCCGTCAAGCACGCGAAAGCCAAAAGAATAAAAGTTGAACTCAACTGGAAGCCACAGAATTTGATCATTGAAGTTTCAGACGATGGTGTTGGATTTAGACCGAATGATACTATACGAAATGGATTGGGGTGGTGGAACATCACGCATCGCTCAAAAAAAATCGGGGCCACGGTTCTGGTAAATGAAAATGTGCAAACAGGAGCTGCGATTGAATTAATGGTACCCCTGCAAGAATGAGCACGCTGAGAGTTTATATTGCCGATGACCATACTTTTGTACGAAAAGGTATGATCCGGTTGTTGAATACGTTTCATCGGATAGGAGAGATCAAAGAAGCAGCCAACGGTAAAGAATTAATTGATTTGATCAATGACTCATCTCCGGATGTAGTAATTCTTGACCTCGAAATGCCGGTGATGAACGGTTTTGAAACTTCGAAGTATCTCGTAGAGCATCACCCTCAAGTGAAAATACTCGTCCTCACCATGCATAC
>Ga0247727_10016836_pt1 | contig 11727 bp, 7 predicted proteins | sample WisWelCaveWW1625_FD_202498 | JGI IMG/M metagenome (GOLD analysis project Ga0247727, IMG submission 202498) | Biofilm microbial communities from Wishing Well Cave, Virginia, United States - WW16-25 | ecosystem: Environmental > Aquatic > Deep subsurface > Groundwater > Cave microbial mat | place... | reverse complement strand
ATGCAGAGGCGCGATCCTTGAGGAGCGCGATCGCCAGGGCGGCGTCGTCGACGAAGCAGAACGCCCGCGTCTCCTCCCCGCTTCCCTGGATGGAAAGCTCGAGGCTCGGCCATTGCTCGGGCCGGCTGCTGCCCGCCTGCCGCAGAAGCTCCGAGCCCGCCCGCCGGCCCGGCTCCTCCAGCCAGCGCGCCGCCTGGAACAGCTTGTAGACGAGCTCTGGGATGACGTGCTCGAAACCCATCGCCGGGCCGTACACGTTGTGCGGCCGGAAGATGACGCAATCCGTCGATGTTCCCTTGAGGCCGTGGATCGCGATCAGCTCGGCGGCGATCTTGCCTCCCGCGTACGAGAACCTCGGGTTGTAGGCGTCCGGGATCACCATGCGGACGTCCTCGGGCGTGGGGATCACGGGTGGGTCATGGTAGACCTCGCTCGACGATGCGAGCAGGAATCGCCGCGTCCCCGCGTCCCTCGCCGCCGTGACGGCCGACAGCGTCCCGCGCAGCGCGACATCGAGCACGAGCTCCGGGCGCTCGTAGAAGAAACGAGTGCCGTTGACCGCGGCGAGGTGGTAGACGACCTCGCAGCCGGTCGCGGCTTGCCTGAGAAGCGGCTCGTCGCGCACGTCGCCGGCGACCGCCTCGTAACGCCCCTCGAGATCGCTCAATCGGCGAAAGCTGCCGCGCGAGCCGTCGTCGAGAACGCGCACGCGGTGACCCTCGGCGACCAGCTTCCTCACCAGCGACGCTCCGAGGAATCCCGCTCCGCCGGTCACCAGCATCGTGCGCCCGCTCAACCGAGGATCTCCCGCACTTCGAAGGTCACTCTCTTCATCCCGGTCGCGTTCCAGAGGTCGACGACCAGAGCGTGGCGGGCGGCGAGGCTCAGCAGGGACCGATCGAAGGCCTCATGATTGGTGGCGATGAAGATGAAGTCGGCGTCCCGCACGGCCTCCTCGAGCCTCCAGTTCTTCTCCGTGTGCCCGTGTCCGAGCGGCGATTCCAGATCGCCGGGGAGATTCGGCTCGCAGATGCGGATCTCGGCGGGTACCTCGCGCCCGATCAGCCGCACCAGCTTGGGTGACAGCGAATCGCGCACGTCGTCGGCGCCGCGCTTGAACGTGTAGCCGAGCACCGCCACCTTGGCGCCCTCGATCCTGCGCTTGCGCAGCGCCATCTCCACCAGGTAGCGCGGCACGTATTCGTTCACCTTCCAGGCGGACAGGAGCAGGTCGGGATAGGGCGCGAACTCGTTGATCATCCCGAAGTCCTTGCGCAGACACGTGCCCGCCGTGAATCCCGGCGAGGCGATGATGTTGCGCGGATACTTGTGGTTGCACAGGTGCAGGATCTCGTGGATGTTGGCGCCGAACTGCTCGGCGACCATCGCGAGCTGGTTGGAGACGGCGAAATACACGTAGCGCGAGATGTTGTTGAACAGCTTGGCGAGCTCCGCGCCGAGATAGCTGGTGTGGATCGCCTCGGCACCCAGCGGGGCGAACAACTGCGCGGCGCGGCGCCCACTCTCCTCGTCCTGCGCGCCGATGATCTGCGGGAGGACGCGCAGCTCCTCGCGCGCGCGACCTTCGGCGATCCGCTCCGGACAGAACGCGAGGAACACGTCCGTACCGACCTTGAGCGCGGTCCTTCTGTTCAGCGTGCGTCTCACGTATTCGGTGGTCCCAGGGGCGATCGTCGAGCGCAGCACGAGCAAAGCGCGCTTCTTCAGGCGCGGCAGCACCTGGTCGAGAACTCCCTGGACCTGCGTCAGGTCGGTCTCGATGTGCTCGCGAAGAGGAGTTCCGACGGTGATGACGATGGCGTCCGCCTTCTCGACGGCGCCGTACTCCTTCGACACGTCGAGGCCCGCACGCGCCAGCAATTCGTCGAACCCCGGCTCCCGGAACGGCATCTTCCGGGCGCGGACCGCGGCCAGCAGGGCGTCGTCCTTGTCGATGCCGGCGACCTCGAATCCTGACTCCTTCAAGGCGAGGGCGAGCGGCAGACCCACTCGACCGATGCCGACGACTGAGACGCGTTGCGGGTCCGCCGCCATGGGTCCTTCACTTCTTTTCCGTGGGCCTGGAGAAGGCGTTCTTCCGGGCGAACTCCTTCCACTTCTCCTCGATCACCTTGAACACGTCCCCTTCCGTGACCTCAAGGACGACCATGGCGCCGTCCATGGAGGTCAGGTGGTCCTTGAACCGCGCTGCGATCTTCTCCTCCTTGAAGGTCACCTTGTAGATCTGGGCTTCGAGGTCGGAAGCGAGAACACCAGCCAGAGTCAGGAGAACGAGCATCCAGGACTTCATCGAATCAGGACCCTTCGCGATCATGAACCGGTCGACGATTCCGGGAAGAAGGCTATCCGCTGCTCGCTGAAGATCGAGGCGCCTGCGTCGGGAGGTCGTCATTCCCGCGGAAGGTTGCCGTCATTCCCGCGAAAGCGGGAATCCAGGGTCTTGCGCCCACCAGCCGTAAAGGATGTGGATTCCCGCCTTCGCGGGAATGACGGCCGATGGCTTCCCTCATCAGTCTGCCTCAAGACCGGCACATCACCCGCGGACGCGCCCGCGGAAGCTACTCTGCGTACCCGAGCGCGCGCAGGAGATCGACCGCCTCCTTCGACCTCGAGGAGTCGGCGCCGCCGAGGCTCTCGAGAGTCTGCCGCTGGTGCTCGAGCCATTCCCTGAGCCAGTCCTTGATCGCCTGCGCGAGTTCTTGGTGATCCTTGGCGAGGTCGACAAGGTCCAGCGGGTCGCTCAAAAGGTCAAAGACCTGGATGTCCGGACCCGGATTCTGTGGTGCCGTCCTGCCCGTTGAAGGACGCCTCTTCTCCGGGTCAGGATCGCCGCCCATCCGGACGAGGATCCGGTAACGGCCGTCAACGACCGACAGCGTTCCAAAGTCGGATGCCGAAGGACCGGCGCCCGCCCATTGCTCGGACACGATCCTCGCGGACGGAATCTCCGCGCCGCCGAGCAGGAATGCCGAAAGATCGCGTCCTTGCATGCCCTGCGCCGGAGTGAATCCGCAGAGTCCCAAGAGGGTCGGGGCGAGGTCCAGATTGGCGACGTTGTCGCCGATCACCCGGTCGGCGGGAAGTGCTCCGGGCAGGCGCAGCAGCCATGGCACTTTGATCAGCTCGGAGTACATCGAGTGCCCGTGGCCCATGTTGTCGTGCTCCAGGAACTCCTCTCCGTGATCGGAGTGGAACGAGACAAGAGTCGAAGCCGCGAGCTTTCTGTGGTCCAGGAGATCGAGCAGTCGACCGACCTGCACGTCGAACGCCGCGACCTCGGCGTCGTACAGTCTGCGGGTGCGCGACGCGTGCTGGCCGGCGTCGATCCCGGACTCGAGAAGCTCGGCGCGAACGCTGGCCGGGAACGCCGCCTGGGGGGCCGGTCCGCCGGCATTGGCGACCACCTGAGTCACAATCATTCCACCCCCCATCGGTCCGCCGAAGCGCCGGCCGCGCGCCTGCTCGAGAGCAGTCTGATCCTTCCCGTACTGCCGGTCCTCCTCGTCGCTCAGGAACCTGCGGCGATCGCCGACCGCCGGATCGAACGGGTCGTGCGGATCGACCGCGTGCAGCAGCACGAAGAACGGCGCACCCTGGTTCTCCTCCAGCCAGTGCTCGATCTTGTCGTGAATGTCCCGCGCCGAGCCGATCGCGAAGCCGTTCCCGACCTGAGCGAACTGCGGCTGCCCGAAGCCGAGGAACGGCCGCTCGGCCGCGGGTGCCTGGTCTGCGTCGGTGTTCGCACGAGGTTTTGATCCGCGCACGGCGGCCGTCGTGAAGAACTCGTCGAAGCCCTGATCAAGGCTCGTCTGCCGGCCGACGAAGTCGTTGGTCACGAACGCTGCGGTCAGGTAGCCGCGGGCGCGAAACGCCTCGGCCAGCGTGGTGACCGACAAAGGCAGGCTCTCGAACCCGCCCTTCACGCCGTTGGCGCTCGGCGGCAGCGACGTGAGCGCGGAAGGCATCGACACGTAGGTCCAGGATCCCTGCGCGAAGCAGCGCTCGAAGCGGATTCCCTCGCTCGCCAGCCGATCGAGGTGCGGAGTGATCCGTTCCGGATACCCGTAGCATGAAAGGCTGTCCGCACGCAGCGTGTCGCAGAAGTACACGATGACGTTGCGCACCTGCTCGGATCGCGGGAACAGGATCATCGGCCGCAGGAGCAGCGCGACGGTCGGCTCCTCCTCTTCGACGACTTCGAGGGTCAGCGCCGCTTCCTGGCCGGAGAATTCGGCAAGGTCGACCTCGACCTGCTCGATCGCCGATGCGGATTCGAAGGTGCGCTCGAACAGACTTCTGCGAGCGCCGTTCGTCGTGATGCTCACCGTCAAGGTGAATGGATGATCGGTGACGGCCGCAACCGACGTCGACAGGCGGGCGCCCGGCTCGACCGGGATTCGCCAGGTCACGTCTCCCGGAGTCCAAAGGAACATCCCGGACCGGAAGGTGTCGTTGCGATCGAGCGTGGTCTTCTCCGCGACCGCATGCGCGTACAGCGAGCGCGGGTCGAGAAAGTGCAGGAACTCGACCTCGAGCGCCGCGCCTTCCCTGGCGTCGAGCAGCGTGAGCAGCAGCTCCGGGTTCCGAGGACCTGCGGCACCGGGAGAGTTCACGAAGCCCGGTCCCGCTCCGCCGATCAGCTCCGACATCGGCCGGGCGAGCGTGTGCCACTCGCCGTCGCCTGGAACCTCGAACACGGTTCGCTCTGGCGCACTGAAGCCGCCGGGGCCGCCGAACACGACCCTCCCTGCGCCCGTGAGATTCACGGCAGCGACTGCGTCCTGCCCGGCGGATGGAAGCGGCGAGCGCTCATCGGGTCGATCCTCTCCCGGGATCTCCCCGCCCGTTGCGGTTGCGTCCTGAGCGGGATCGATCCTGCTGTCCTGCTCTTCCTCCGTGGATGACTCGCGTGCGGGGACTTGTGCCGGTGGCCGAGGCAGCCGTGCGAGGCCGAAAGAGTCCATCGCTGAAGGAGACGACAACGTGAACCGGCGGACCTCGTTCGATCGCACGCGAATGACGACCATCCCGACTTTCAAGAGATCGAGGTCACCCGTCTTCAAGCGGAACCTGGGCCGATCACCACTGCCGCTCAACCGGACGCAATCCTCGGCGGGATCGACCTCGACGGAAGCCGTCGGTTCCGCCGGCTCGAATGCGCTTGCCTCGGTCCACTCGATCGCATGCAGAACGAGCGCACCGGCCTCATGGTCCTCGGGTGAGAGCCCGTTCACGACCGCCTGATCCAGACAGTCATCGAGCCGGATCGTCCCCGCCTCGCTGCGCCGCAGCACCGAGCCGCTTTCTCGACCGGCTGATCCTGCCACCTCGACGCTGAGCGCGAGGCACGCGAGCAGAATGAGGATCGACGCTGCGACCGCGGGTGAAATCCTTGCCATGAAGCAGACCCCTTGCTCGAGAAAGCGATGAAGACGACTCCTCGCTCGCAAAACATTCGCGCGGACCCTAAAGCCTATCCTGCCATTCGGGCCGCGGAGCTGCCTCGTCAGCGGATCCTGATCATCACGCAATTCGTCCAGGTCGTCCCTCGAGACACGGCCCGGTCACTGGGGCCGATCAGCGACTGGAACAGGAGGTCCAGGCCGGAAAGGGAGGGGTCGTCGGGTATCGGAAGGTCCAGGAAGAACTCGTCGAACGGCCAGTAGGGCACGAGATACATCACGAAGAATGCGGATGTGCACAGCGTTCCGTCGAACGGCGGCGTCGGAATCTCAAGAGGCGGAGGCAGGCCGAGAATGCCGAACAGGAAGTCGCCGCTCTGGCACAGCGTGGTGATCCGGAGATCCCCTCCGGGGCTCACGTCGTCCGGCTCGAGGATTGCCGGCCGGTAGAGATATCCCTCCGAGAGAGTGCTCTCCCCCATCCGATTGCGGACGCTTACGTCCGCGAAACCCGACGAGCCGGGAGGCGCCTCGCACTGGATCTCCAGATCGCTCAGGATCTGCAGATTTCTTGCTGTGACGCCATCGAACCGGACTTCCGTGTCGCGACCTTCTTCGAAGAAACGAAACGCTCGTCCCTTCAGGATCACGGGAGTCCACAGGTCATAGATTCCTTCATCGGGCAGAACGGAATACAACGAGGGTGCGACGCGCATCGAGTAGGCCGCAACGTACCCCCCCGGGTACTGGGAGCATCCGAACGTATGACCGCAGTAACCGATGGCGCCCAGGAGAATCTCCCCGAATCCGTCGCCACTCCAGTCGGCTGAGCTCGCGACCGTCGTCCCCACGCCCTGAGGACCTTCCCACGGCGATGCGCTCAAGCGGACCAGGATGCGGCCGTCGTCGCCTGAGACCACGAAGACTGCACCAAGACCACAACAGGATTCGTAGAAGGAGGGCGAGCCGATCACGATGTCCTGGATACCATCGAGATTGACGTCGCCTGCCGAAGCGACCGAGACTCCGAACCAGCTTCCTTCCTGTGGTCCGTTGATTTCCAGGAGAAGTGAACGGTCCTTGCCGGAGTAGAGAAACACCTTTCCTGCACCCCCGAAGGGGGCGGTGATGAGAAAGTCGGAAACGGAATCGCCGTTGAAGTCGTTGGCCGGGGCCACTGCGGAGCCCAACGTCAGGGTGGGAGAACCAGAGCCTTCGACGATGGCAAGCGTGGCTGCGGTCGCGCCCGAGTAGAGATAGGCCCTGCCGACCTTGGATTGACCGACCTCGTAATACGGCGCTCCCACGAGAAAATCCGGGACACCATCGGAATCCAGATCCGGCAGGAAGGCCACGCTGTTGCCGAATTGCGAATAGGTCTGCTCTCCGATCAGATTCCACAGTGGATCGCTGGTGCTTCCGGAGTACACCACGGCCCTTCCCAGACCTCCGGGGGCGCCGACCAGCAAGTCCGCGAGACCGTCTAGATCGATGTCCTGGGAGATCGAAACAGAGCTTCCGAAGAGCTCGCGATGGACGTCATGCATGATGCTGCCGAGCGGACTTCCGTCGATTCCGGAGTACAGATGAACTGCTCCGTTGAAGCTCGCTCCAGTGCTCTCGGAGGGCGCACCCGCGGCGATGTCGTCGACGCCATCTCCATCGAGGTCTCCCCTCCCGCCGACGGCATAGCCAAAACCTCCGGTGCCAGACCTTTGAATCGAGTAGAGAAGCCTGCCGGTCGACGAATAGGCGTAGATCCTGCCGTTCTGAGAGCTGCCTGCGACCGTAGAGCCAATGAGCACGTCTCCCACCCCGTCGGCATCGAGATCTCCCGTCATCGCGAGAGCCCACCCGAACTCTGATTCTTCGGTGGGTCCGACGCTCCGCCATAGGAGCTCCTGGGCTCGCGCGGGACTTGTGCTCCAGGTGAAGAGCAGCGAAGCGCTCAGCAGCCAGTACTCGGCGTTCATCATTGAATCACCACGCTCAGGACGTTGCTCCAGGATGCATCTCTCGTCGATCCGAAAGGGTCGGGCCCGGTCAATGCCTGAAACAGGAACTCGAGGTCGCGCAGGGCCGGGTCGTCGGGAACCTCGATCTGGATGGCGAAGTTGTCGAAGCGCCAGCCCGGCACGAAGAAGAACCACGAGAATGGAAGAATGCCGAGGTTGCCGTGATACGGCGCGATCTCCACCGAGACCGGCGGCGGAACACCGAGGATCGAGAGGATGGAGTCCCCTGGGAAGCAGCGATAGTGGAGCTCGAACGTGCCGCCTCTGTAGCCGATTCCCTCCTGCCGGACGCCTGGAAAGAACTCGAACACCTTGAACAGCTTGCCGAATCCGTTCTGGTTGCGAACTGTGACGTCGACGACGGTTCCGGGCCCGCCGACGGGCATGCGGCAGACAATCGTCTGATCGTCGACGACTTGAACGTCACTGGCGAGACCGTTTCCGAACAGCACCTCGGTCGTCTCACCTCGGCTGAATTCCCTTCCGTGCAGCGTCACCGCCTCCTCGGCCCAGAACAGCGCTCGCTCGGAGTCGAGGTCGAACAGCTCGGGAGGCGCAAGGCCGTAGTACACACTGACGGTTCCGTCGTTCTGGCCAGAGTAGTAATGATCACCAGCGACAGCGGCTGCCATGATCTCTGAGCGGCCGTCCAGGTCGACGTCGCCAGCGTCGCCGACGCGCCCTCCGAATCGACCGTCCTGGTCCCTCCCCACAAAGGTGTGAATCAATTCGCCCGTGGCGCTGTTCAGAACGAACACCTTGCCTGCCGCCACACCCGATTCGCTGGCCAGAGGAGCGCCGATGACCAGCTCGGGAATTCCATCTCCGTCGACATCGCCGGCACCGGCCACGGAGGCACCGAGATTGTCCGTTTCTTTTCCATCACTGAAGGCGAGCAGCTCGGTGAAGGTCGCGCCGGAGTACACGAACGCTCGCCCGTAGACCTGGTCCTGGTAGCGCGGCGATCCGACGATGAAGTCGCCGATCCCATCCGAGTCCAGGTCACCCGTACCGGCCACACTGGCACCGAAGCGATTGTCGGTACCCGCCCCCGACAAGCTGAGGATTTCCTTCGCCGTTGCCCCGGAGTACAGCGCGGTTTCACCGACGTCTCCGGCACCCGAAGCGTCCTGCAGGCTCGACACAAAAAAGTCTCTGACGGCATCGCCGTCGAGATCATCGACGACTGCGATGAACAGCCCGAGCTGGTCGCTGGAGTGCTTTCCCTCGATCGACGCAAGCAAGCTTCCGTCGCTTCCGGAGATCAGGTCGACGCGGCCTGAGTCTGCGAACAAGCCGTCGTAGTACGGCGCCGCGACCAGGATGTCCGAATGTCCGTCACCGTTGGCGTCCAGTCCGCCGGCGACAGTGTCTCCAAAGAACTCTCCAGACGTTCTCCCGAGGGAGGCAAACAGCAGGAAGTAGCTGGCTCCCGAGTACACGTAGATCTTCCCGGAGTCCGCGCCGTTCCCGTCGCTCTCGGGAGCGCCGACGATGAAATCGGGAGCGCCGTCTCCGTCGACGTCTCCTGCTCCGGCGACGGATGCCCCGAACCGGTCGCGCGTTTTTTCTCCTGAGAAGAAACGGCCCCCGCTTCCGCGACCTGAATACAAGTACGCACGACCTGTTCGATCACCCGAGACCCAGGCGCGGGGTGCGCCGATGAGGAGGTCCGCTGTACCGTCGAGATCCACGTCTCCGACATTGGCGATGGCGGCGCCAAACCGGTCGCCTCCGTCCACACCACACCAGCGGTAATACTCCCCTCCGCCCAACCCCTCCGAAGCGAGGACGGAGAGCAGCAGCACGACCCGCATCGGCGACCAGACCAGAGCAGATGGCTCCGCCGAGGCAAGGAAAGTGCTCATTGTTCGGGCCCCCACTCAAGGTGTTTCACAGGCCTTTGGTGCTCGGGGATGTTCGGCTTCCCGGGAATCACCCGCAAGTCCGGAATCTGACACCCCGCGCACCTGCGCAGAAACGGCGAGTATCCTGGGAGCCTCGCGGGCGCGCTGATCGAAGCACCCTTGGAATTCGATGAATCAGATTCCGGCGGCGTGAACAAGAACACCCAACCATCGCTCGAAGTGTCGTTGTGGTACGCACGCCTGATCCTGTTCCTCTCGATCCTGTGCGTGTCGACGTCGGCGATCCTGAATCGGCTGGCCGGGAACCGCGAGGTCGGGGCCTTCACGGTGGCGGGCTTTCGGCTGCTGTATGCCTCCCTGGCTCTGCTGGCGATCGCCTGGCCCTCCCGGATCGCGCTCCAACGCGCACTCAGGTCGCAGTGGCGCTGGTTCACCCTTTCGACCTTGAGCCTCGCGATCCACATGGGCACCTGGACGCTGTCCTTGTACTACATCCCGGTTGCGCGCTCTCTCGCGCTGGTCGAAACCCATCCTCTGTTCGTGCTGCTGGCCTCGTGGCTCGCATTCGGGGAGCGCCCGAAGCGAGGAATGCTGATCTTCCTCGGCACCGCGCTGCTCGGCACTCTATGGATGATGCGCGAGCACCTCGGTTCCGATCCTGCCGACTTCACCGGCGATGCGCTGGCTCTCGTCGGCGCCGCCAGCCTGCCCGGTTACCTCATCGCCGGTCGCAAACTGCGCGCGAGCCTGACCCTGCCTCAGACTGCGGGCCCGGTGTACCTCGCCGCCGGCGTCCTCCTGCTGCTCCTCGCACTCGTGCAGGGTCAGTCGCCACTTCACTCTTCCTTGCAGGACCATGGGCTGTTTCTTGCCATCGCGCTGCTGCCGACGCTGGGCGGGCACGCGTTGCTCCAATGGTCGCTGCGCCACTTTCGGGCACCGGTCGTGTCCGCCGCCCTCCTGGGCGAGCCGGTGCTCGGCGCCTGGCTGGCGTACGTCGTGTTCCAGGAAGTTCCCGGCTCCTCGACGCTCCAGGGCGGACTCTTGTGCCTGGTCGGCCTGCTCGGCGTGGTTCTCACCGCGAAGCAGGGTTGAGCACATCCGACGAGGTGGGCTTCTTCGCCGCCGGACCGAGCGTCGATGGCGAAGACGGCATGCGGGTTGAGGCGACTCACGGCGCAAAGAGACGACCACGAGTTTTTGCGATGGAGGCATCGCGGTTCCCGGGCTATTCCAGGGACGCCGGGAACTCGAAGGGAGAAACCGCAAGACGTGGGATGACCGAAGACTCCGTCAACGAGCGCAAGCTGCAGCACGTGAAGATCGTGCAATCGGACCCGGAGGTCGATCGCGGCGGTGATCACTTCGCGACGATCCGTCTCCGGCACCGGGCGCTGCCGGAGATCAACCTCGAGGACGTCGACCCGTCGGTCGTTTTTCTCGGCAAGAAGCTGTCGTTCCCACTGCTCATCTCGTCGATGACCGGCGGCGATCACGAGACGCTGCGCCGGATCAACAAGAATCTCGCGCTCGCCGCCGAGGCGACAGGGGTCGCGATGGGAGTGGGCTCGCAGCGAGTGATGTTTGCCGAGCCCGCGGCCCGGAAGAGCTTCGACCTGCGCGACTTCGCGCCCGGCACCGTCCTGCTCGCCAATCTCGGCGCGGTGCAGCTCAACTACGGATTCACTCGCGAGCACTGCCGCGCGGCGATCAGCGTGGTCGGCGCCGACGCGCTCTGCCTGCACCTCAATCCGCTGCAGGAAGCGGTGCAGCCGGAGGGCAACACGCGATTCGACGGCCTCGCTCGCCAGATCGGCCACGTCGCCCATGAGCTGGACAAGCCCGTCATCCTCAAGGAGGTGGGCGCCGGTCTCTCGGCAGAGGACGTCGCGCGGGTCCTCGACTACGGCGTCCGCCATTTCGACGTCGCCGGCCGCGGCGGCACCTCGTTCAGCCGGGTCGAGCACCATCGCCATGGCAGCGCCTCCGCCAGGATCGGCCTCGTGTTCCAGGACTGGGGCATACCCACGCCCGAAGCGCTGCGCCAGCTTGCGCCCTACGGCAACCGCATCACTCTGATCGCCTCCGGCGGAGTGCGCACCGGAATCGACATGGTCAAGGCCATCGTCCTGGGCGCGACCGTCTGCGGGATGGCTGCGCCGTTCCTCGAGGCCGCGACCCAGTCTCACGAGCAGGTCATCGAGGAGATCGAGCTCGTTCGCAAGGAATTCATCACGGCGATGTTCCTCCTCGGCGTTCCCACCTTCGCCGCCCTGCACCGCAACTCCTCCCTCCTCCTCTAGCCCAACTTCCGCAGCTTGAGTTTTTTTTCGCGCGCGTCCCTGGGACACGTCGGTTTTCCGTGCCGGTCTGTCGGGGGTGAGCCTTGCAAAGTCGATGTAGTGCCAACCTGCCCCGTTG
>Ga0247727_10016835_pt1 | contig 11728 bp, 7 predicted proteins | sample WisWelCaveWW1625_FD_202498 | JGI IMG/M metagenome (GOLD analysis project Ga0247727, IMG submission 202498) | Biofilm microbial communities from Wishing Well Cave, Virginia, United States - WW16-25 | ecosystem: Environmental > Aquatic > Deep subsurface > Groundwater > Cave microbial mat | place... | reverse complement strand
TCGAACAGCTTGTGCGGGAGCATCTCGGGCGGCAGCGGGCGGTCATAGCCGGCCCAGCTCATGTTGCGCTGCACGCTCTCGCCGAATGACTCCTGTGAGACGCCGATCTGGAGCGAGCGGAACCGGGAGTTGCCGCCGAGCTTGGCTGCGATGGCCTGATCAATCGAGGCGCCACCGGCCCCGCGCCCGGTGAACTGCGTCCCGGTCATCAACGCGCTCATTGAGCGATGGTGATCGTTGCCTGGACCCGGCAGCCGCGCGGCGGGATTGTCCAGTCCGGTGATCACGTGGATGTCGTCGCGGAACGGAGCCAGCGGCGACAGGCACGGCGTCAGCGTGAAGCCGCGACCCGTCTCGGTGGGAATCCAGTATTTCTCCGGAATGCCGTTGCCGTTGAACCACACCACGAATCGCGAATCGACGGGAGCGGTCTCGGCGGCGTAGGCGGTGCCGTGGCTGTTGAACATCGCCGCCAGCGGCGGCAGGCCGACCCATGCCACAGCGTTGGTCGCGGAGAGTCCCTTCAGAAACGTGCGTCGCGATAATGGCGCCATCAGGTCAGCTCCCAGGGAAGGCGGTCGACTTCATGATTCCAATCATAAGCTCTTTGAAACGGAATTGCGAGTCCCGGAAGGCGGCGAACACACGCCCGATCACCGGCCGGTCGGCGGCGGTCTCGGGGCGGCCCAGGGCGTAGCGGAACACCTGCTTCACCAGGCACTCCTGGCACTGCGGACTGGCCGCCAGAATACGACCCAACTCCTTGGGCGACGAGAAGCGGGAATCGGCGATGCCGGCGATCCATCCTTGCGTGTCGAGGTCGAGCTCGACCGTCTTCACCTGGTCGCGGCGATTGAACGGACGGATCGACATCCGCGCCTTTTCCTGGCGGCCGCCGACGGCGTCGAATTTCTCGAAGCCGAACCCGATGGGGTCAATCAGGTTGTGGCACGAGGCACAGGCCTCGCTCGACAGGTGCACGCCCAGCCGATCGCGGTTAGTTAGAGGCTTGTCCTCAGTGATCGCCGGCAGGTTGCTGTTAACCCCCGGCGGCGGCGGCGGCACGTGCTGGCACAGGAACTGCTCGCGCACGAACAGGCCGCGCGCAGTGATGGAAGTCTCTGCGGGCTTGCTGGTGAGGGCGAGGAAAGTTCCCTGCCCCAGGATGCCGGCGCGCTCGGAGCCCTCCGGATGGGAGACACGCCCGAACTCAGTGGCGGGCGCGGGCACTTTGTAGATCGCCGCCAGATCCGCGTTGAGGAAGCTGTAATCGGCAGTGAAGAAGTCCAGGAAGTTGCGATCACTCCACACCAGGTCGGCGATGAAGGCGCGCGTCTCCTCCGCCATGGCAAGAGCCGTCTCGCGCGTGAAGCTGGGGAAGGCCCGGCGCTCCTTCACCATCAGCGCCACGGCATCGAAGCGCATCCATTGGGAGACGAACTGGTCCAGTCCCTGCCGCGCGCGGGGATCCTCCAGCATGCGGCGGGCGGCGCGCTCGAAGCCCTCGGGCGTGTTCAGCCCGCCGGCGGCGGCGCTGTCCAGCAGCGCTTTGTCAGGCGCGGTGTCCCACAGGAAGAACGCCAGCCGCGACGCTCGGGCGTAGGGTTTCCAGGCCGGCGCTTCGGTGGTGTCGATCCAGTACAGGAAGTTGGGCGACTGGAGCATGGTCTCAACAACCATGTGCGGGCCGCGCCGGTCGTACAGCACCGCGTAGCGGGAGCGCTCCTCGGCGGTCAGCGGGCGGCGGAACGCGCGCAAGCCGAAGTCGCGGACGAAGCGGTCGCGGCAACCGGGCTCGGGCTGGCATTTCGGATGCGCGTAAGCCCGCGCCAGCTTTTCGGCGGCGGCGCTGTAGGCTTCCGCCAGCAGCGGCGAGATGCTCTGCGTCTGATACTGATTCTTGAATCCGTTGACGAAATCCTCGGGCGGGAACTGGCGGGCAGGACCGGTGGCGTCACCCAGCAGGTCGCGCACGGCGTTGTCGTACTGGCTGTGTGTGAGGCGGCGGAGCACCGTGCCGAGCTCGGCTGCGGCAGCGGGTTGCGCTTTGGCAATACGATCTGTCGGCAGCGTGGCCAGATAGTCGACCCAGGCCCGCAGCGCGGCTTCCTGCGGGCTGCCGGGCACGATGCGCTTGCCGCCGGTATGAGGGATGCGGTTGGTGGGTTTGTTCAGCAACAGCGACTGATCCGGGCGCGCGCGGTCGATCAGCGGCGCCAGCGATTCACCGAACGAATCGATCTGGGCCGCGGAAGCGCCGGCTTCCGGGAAGTGCAGGCGTGTAGGGCTGGCGACGCCGTTGGAGTTGTGACAGTCGTGGCAGCCGGCCTTTTCGAGGAGCGGGTACAGGTCTTTCGAGAATCGAGGCGGGGCGGCGGCTAAGCCTGCCGCCGTGAGGACGACAAGGGCCACCAGAAGCAGCATTCTCTCGATATGGGACAATCTCTATTGTATTATGACAACAAGGAGACACCGCAACTTGCGAACCCTGGCGATCCTGCTCACCTCTGCGGCACTGTTGTCAGGCGCGGATTCGATCGCATCGGAAAAATACACGGCCGCTGAGCGGCGGCACTGGGCGTTCCAGAAGCGCGCGAATCCGGAGGCGCCGCTCTTCACCGCGGCGGCCGATCGCGCCTGGGTCCGCAATCCGATCGACGCCTTCGTGCTGGCGCGCCTCCGCAAGTCCGGCCTGCGGCCCGCGCCCCTCGCCGACCGGCGCACTCTGATCCGCCGCGTCTACTTTGACCTGACCGGACTGCCGCCCGCCCCCGCCGACGTGGAAGCCTTCGCCAACGACCGTTCCCCGGCCGCCTGGGAGAACCTGGTTGATCGCGTGCTGGCGAGCCCGCGCTATGGCGAGCGCTGGGCGCAGCACTGGCTGGACGTGGTGCGCTTCGCCGAAAGCGACGGCTTCGAGTACGACACCCACCGCCCCGACGCCTGGCGCTACCGCGATTACGTCATCCAGTCGTTCAACGAGGACAAGCCCTACGACCGGTTCCTGCGCGAGCAGCTTGCCGGCGACGAATTGGATCCCGCCAACCAGGAGATGCTGGTGGCCGCCGGACTCCAGCGTCTGGGCGCGCTGCGCAAGAACGCCGGCAACCAGGAAGTGGCCAGCAGCCGCAACGAAGTGCTCACCGAGATGACCAACATCGTGGGCTCGGGAATGCTGGGAGTGACGCTGGGGTGCGCGCGCTGCCACGATCACAAGTTCGATCCCATCCGGCAGAAAGATTACTACCGCATCCAGGCGTACTTCGCGGCGGCGCAGGAGAAGGAAATCCCGCTGGCCGGCGCCGAGGAGCAGAAGGCATGGAAAGAGCGAAAGGAAGCGGTGGAAGGCGAGGTTAAGAAGCTGCGCGCGTCCATGCGCGGACTGCGCGGGGATGCTCGCACGCAGATGGAGAAGAAGGTGAAGGAAGTTGAGGAGCGGATGCCGGATCCGCTGCCGGCCATGTTCACCATCGCCAACGATTTCGAGAAAGCTTCCCCGATCCATCTGCTGGCTCGCGGCGACTATGCGCACAAGGGCGAGCGCGTGGGCATGCGGCCCCTGGGTGTCCTGCTGGCCGATGGCGCACCGGAACTTCCCGCCTCGACAAAGGCCCCGCGCGCCGAGCTGGCGGGCTGGATCACCGAGCCGCAGAATCCGCTGACGGCGCGCGTGATGGTGAACCGCCTGTGGCATTACCATTTCGGCCGCGGCATCGTGGCCACGCCCAACGATTTCGGACGCATGGGCTCGCGGCCGTCGCATGCGGAGCTGCTGGACTGGCTCGCCACTCAGTTCGTCGAGAACGGTTGGCGGATGAAACCCATCCACAGGCTGATCCTGATGAGCAGCACCTACCGGCAGAGTTCGCAAACGCCGCTGGCGGACGCGGCGGCGCAGAAAGATCCCGACAACGCGCTGCTTTGGAAGTTCAGCCGGCGGCGGCTGGAGGCCGAGGAGATCCGTGACGCGGCGCTGGCGGTGGCCGGACGACTGAACGCGAAGGCGGGCGGACCCAGCGTGATCGTTCCGGTGGATCCGGAACTGGTGAATCTGCTCTACAAACCGTCGCAGTGGGCCATCACCAAGGACGCCACCGAGCACGACCGGCGCAGCGTGTACCTGATCTACAAGCGCAACCTGCGGTTGCCCATGCTGGAAGTGTTCGACGCGCCGGACTTGCAGACCTCCTGCGCCCGGCGCGAGTCGTCCACTCACGCGCCGCAGGCGCTGGAATTGATGAACGGCGATTTCAACAACGAGATGGCGCGGGCGCTGGCGGCGCGGCTGGATCGCGAGGCCTCGGGTGCGGACGCGCAAGTGGATCTGGCTTACCGGCTGGCGGCCGGTCGCGCACCGACAGCACAGGAAAAGCGCGCGGCGGTGGAGTTTCTTAAAACTCAGCCGCTGCGCGAGTTCGCCCTGGCGATGCTGAATCTGAATGCGTTCTTGTATGTGAACTGAGGACGGCTTGGACTGGCAATCACCTATCAACCGCAGACAATTGCTCGTGGGGCTTGTCGCCGCCGGTGGCGCCGGGGTGGTCGGGGTGTCGCTCGGCTACCGGAAGTATCGCGCTCACCTCTATACGGCCGCGAGACTGAACAAGCGGGGGCTGGAAGAGTTCCTGGCCGAATGCGATCGCGTCCACAAGCGCCACGACGCCCAAACGGCCGAAATGGTGACAGCGTTGAAAAAAAAGTACGAGAACCCGGTCTACGGCCGTATCCGGGTCTGGGACCTGGTCGAAAAGATGCACCAGTGCATTGACCCCAGCGATCCCACGCTGTTGGGGATGAGCCAGTTCGGCCACGTCATGCAGGTGGTGGCCGCCATGGAGGCCAGCCGCATCCAGGATCCCAACCTGTTTCTGCTGGCGCTTCTGCACGACGCCGGGAAAGTTCTGCTGGTGAACGGAGAGCTTCCGGAAAACGTGGTCTGCCCGGTGGACCGGCTGAGCGAAGTCCCCGAGGGCGCCGGACTCGACAACGTTGTGTTCCAGTTCGGGCATTCGGAGTTCATCTATTCCCGCCTCAAAGATCACGTGCCGGAGCCGGTGGCCTGGGTGGCGCGCTATCACACCATCCGCACCCGGGATGCCGCACCTTACATGAACGCGAAGGATCGCGAGTATACGGAGAAGTACCTGCGGCCCTTCAAGGGGTTCGACGGAGGGTTCAAGTCCCCTTATCTGCGCCCGAAGATCGACCTGGCAAAGTACCGCGAGCTGATCGAGCAGACCTTCCCGCATCCGATCCTGGTTTGAGAGAGCGCGGAGAATACGATTCACCGCACAGGCGCAGAGGACGCAGAGGAGGGAATAAGGAGAAGTCCCCTTCTCTGGGGATTCATTGCTGCCGGGGCGCTGCTGGCTCTTGCCGCGGCGCTGGTTCCCGCTTCCACAATCGCCGCCTGGAACCCCGAGGCGCCCAACCTGCTGGCGGGCGCACAGCTTTTCAAGTGGTCGGCGGTTCTGCTCGGATTGCTTCTGGCCGGCGCCGGGTTGCGCCAGTGGCCTTCGGCTGCCTCATTGTGGTCGCCGCCGTTCCCATCGGCGCCGGCGTCGCCGCGTGAGATCACCTTACTGCTGGTGATTCTGGCCGCGGCCGCTGCGGCACGGGCCATCGGCGCCGGCAGCGATTTGTGGATCGACGAGGTTTATTCGCTGGTGGAGCACATCCGGCTGCCGGTTTCCAGGATTCTGACGGAATTCCCCGACGACAACGAACACGTGCTCTATACGCTGCTGGCGCACGCGGCCCGCTTCCTGTTCGGCGAAAGCGCGGCCATGGTCCGACTGCCGGCCCTGCTGTTCGGTCTGGGGAGTCTGTGGGCTGTCTGGCGGCTGGGCCGATTGTTGGCCGGTCCCCGCGAGGCGCTCATCGCCATGTCGGTGCTGGCCTTCTCCTATCACCACGTCTGGTTCTCGCAGAATGCTCGCGGCTACACCGGTCTGCTTCTGGCGTCGGTGGTGGCCACAGAACTAATGCTGCGCGGCCTCTGGCGAGCCCGTCCCGCGACCTGGCTGGCTTACGCGGTCGTAGTCGCACTGGGGATGTGGGTCCACTTGACGATGATCTTCGTCGCCGCCGCGCACTTAGTGGTGCTGCTGGCGCTGTTGTTCCGTGATCGCTCGATCCGCCAGGGAAGTTGGTATGGATTGGCGGCGCTGGCCTTCGCGGGCCTGCTCACCTTCCAGCTCTATGCGCTGGTGGTTCCACAAATGGCCGGCTACTTCCTCCGCTCTGGCGCCGGCGCGCATGATTTAGGGCGGGAGGTCCGGACGGTCGCCTGGTTGGTGGGCGAAACCATGCGTGGCCTTAGCGCCGGGGCGACGTTGGGGGGCGCCGGCGTGCTGGCGGGCGGCGGCATTTTCGCTGCCGGCCTGGTGTCGCTTTGGCGGCGAGACCGATGGAGCGCCATCCTCCTGCTGCTGCCGGCGGCCATTGGTGGAGTGTCGATGATCCTGCTGGGCCGGAATCTGTGGCCGCGGTTCTTTTTCAATTCGCTGGGATTCGCGGCGCTGCTGGGGGTGTTTGGCGCCATGGTGATTGCGGAGAAGTTGGCGCACCGGCTGCGGATTCCGCCGCGCGCGGCCGCCGCCGTCTGCGCGGTGGCCCTGGTGGCGGCGTCGGCCGTCTCGATGATTCGGGTGTACCGCTATCCCAAACAGGATTTCACCGGCGCGCGGGATTTTGTGACACGGTTGGCCCGGCCGGGTGACCGGATTGTCGGGCTGAAACACGCTGGCCGCGCTTATCGCAGCTACTACGCGCCGAACTGGAAGACCGCCTGGAACACCGATGACCTTCGGGCCAGCGCCGGCAGTGGGGCCACGTACGCACTGTACACATTCCCGAGGACCCTTTCCGCCTCCGACCCTGCCTTGCGGCGGGTTCTGCAGACGGACTTCGAGCTGTTGCGCGTTTTTCCAGGAACGCTCGGCGATGGCGCGATCTATTTGCTTCGCCGGAAGTCCGCGCCGCCCGTGGCGGAGAGCAGGATCGAATGAATCGAAATCCCTGGCTGCTGCGCGGCTTGAAAATCGCCGGGACAGTGTTGCTGCTGGTCCTGATACTCCGCGTGATCCCGGGCGAGAAGATCTGGGAGGCGTTGCGCAGGGTGCCACCGGGTATCCTGGCGCCGATGGCAGCGGTGTTTCTCGCCGTCCACTGTCTCGGCGCCCTGAAGTGGCACCTGCTGGTCAACCTGGAGCAGCCGCTGTTGCCGATTGTGGTTTCCTTGCGCTGTTACCTCACCGGGTTGTTCACCAACACCGCGCTGCCGTCGGTCATCGGCGGCGATGCCATGACCGCCGCGATGGGGATGCGGCACTCCTCCAGCAAGGCTCCCATCGTGGTGGGCACGATCCTGCACCGCCTCCTCGACAGCGCGAGCCTGGCCCTGCTGGTGGCTGCCGGCGCCTGGCTGCTCCCCTCCGGGATCGACCCCAAACTGCGGACCGTTTCGCAAGCGGTGTTGACCGGCGCCGCGGTGATTTCAGCGGGCGCACTGGCTGGGCTGCTTGTGGCCCGATCGGTCGCGCGCTGGCCCGGCAAACTGGAGGCGCTGCGCGACCCGGTGCTGGCGGTCCTCCGGAAGCCAGGCCGGGTGATGCTTTCGATGGCGATCGGCGTCCTGATGCAGGCGTGTTTCGTCGGCATCGGAATCTGGATCGGTTCATTGTGCGGCCTGCGCATGCCCGCGGGGATCTGGCTGTTCGCCTGGCCGCTGGCGAAGCTGGCGGCGCTGATTCCCGTCAGCATCGGCGGTTTGGGCGCGCGCGAAGTCGCGCTCGCCGGACTGCTGGCGCCGTTCGGCGTCGAGGCGGCGCTGGCGGTATCGGTGAGCCTGGTGTTCAGCGTGTTGGTGTTTGTGGGGAACTTGCTGGCTGGAGCAGCGGCGTTCGTTGTGGGAAGAGCGAGCCGCTAGCTGAGCCAGCGGCTGCCTCCGGCAGCTTCAAAGGCGCGGACAGCCGACTGGTGATGCGATTCCGCCATGGCCAGCAATTCCGCGAAGCCCGGATGACGCCGGACACTATCCAGCCACGAATCCTTTTGGAGCGGCGCCAGGCAGCAGTAACCGCGCTCAACCGAGAGGCGAAGTCCGGCCAGTGCCTCTTCGGTCTCGCCGCAATACGCCAAAGCCCGCGAGGCGTGGAAGGTTCCCTCAGGGTCGGTGAAATCTCTCAGGACGGACTGGAAAAGCTCCAGGCATCGACGCTGGTCGCCATCCAGCAGCGCCTTCACGGCGTTGGTGAAGAATCGGGTCGCTGGAGTATTGTCCGCTTTCACCTTCGCCGCGATGATCGCGCGCGCCTGCTCCAGGCGTCCCAGTGCCATCAAAGCTAACGCTGCCAGGTCGGCGGCGTCCTCGCCTTCACTAAGTTCAGCCACCGAAGCGAAGTCGCCGGCCAGGAACTTGGTGTTGCCCACGCTGGTGCGGATATTCGGATCCAGCCGCCGCGTCACCCGGTCGGCTGCCAAAGAGGCTTCCAGCAACCCGGCGTATCGCAGCGCCTGCACGAGGCCGGCATATAACTGCGGATCGTTGGGGTGGCTGCGGAGCCGATCCAGCAGGCGCGTCATGGCTCGCACCGCCTGACCGCGCTCCACTTCCACGTAGGCGTAGAGGTGGTGGGTCAAAGGCAGCTCGGGGTTCAGCGCGAAGGCATGTTGAAATGCCGATTCGGCCCGGTCCCTGTAGTCCTTTGGCGCAGCTTCGCTGAATTTGGCGAGCACGCGATAGCAACGGCCCAAGCGCGCCCAGGCCGGCGCGTAGCGGGGATCCTCCTCGACGCACTTCTGGTACAGGTCCAACGCCAAATGGGCATCGGACACGCGTTGCGCCAACTGGTTGGCCCGGAGGTAGAACTCGTAAGCCTTGGCGCTGGCCGGAACGTCATGCTTCAGCAGCCCTTGCTCGCGCGCGGTCAGCGGCAGCGATAGTGAATCGACGATGCGCTGCACCAGGCTGTCCTGCAACTGAAAGATGTCGTCGAGAGACGCCTGCGAGGTGTTGGACCATAGCAGCGTGCCGCCGGGCGCTTCGACAAGCTGGGTGCTGACTCGAAGCTGATCGCCGCCGCGAAGCAGCGTGCCCGTCAGGACCACATCCACTTCCGCTTCGGCGGCAATCGCCTTCACGTCGAGTTTCGTGGCATCGTAGCGCGAGGCCACGATCGTGGACCTCACCACCAGCGATTCCACGCCCGACAAGGAACTGGTGATCGCTTCCGGGAGGCTGTAGGCGAGAAAATCGGTGTCGGCATCCGGCCGGAGCATGCGGAACGGAAGCACCATCAGCCGGGTGAGTGCGCGAGCCTGAATGGCGCTCCCGGTGTCCGGCGCCAGTGAGACTGCTCTCAATTCGGCGGCCATGGCCTCGGCCGTCTGATACCGGTCTTGGGGCTTCTTGGCCAGAGCCCGGCGAACGATCCGATCGACAGCGGCGGCAGCCGTTGAGCCGCTGATCGTCGGGGGCTGCTCATACGCGATGGCATGGAACACTTCGGCGATGGAAGTGCCGGTGAAGGCGCGCTTTCCGGCCAGCATCTCAAAAAGAAGCGCGCCCAGCGCGAAAATGTCGGCGCGCCCGTCCACTTCCTGTCCCAGCAGTTGTTCCGGCGCCATGTAGTGCGGGGTGCCCACCACCGTGCCCGGCTGTGTGAGCGCGGCTTCTTCGGACCCGTCCGTGCCGGCGAACATCCGCGCCAGACCGAAGTCCAGCAGCTTAATGCCGTGCGCCGTGCGGAAAACGTTGGAGGGCTTGAGGTCACGGTGCGACAGTCCACGGCGATGCAGGACTTCGAGCGGCGCCAGGATACCCAGTGCCGTCTCCACGGCCTCGGGCACCGGCAACGGACCGCGTCCAACCACCTCGGCCAGCGATTCACCCTCCAGCAGTTCCATCACGATGAACAGCCGGCCGCCGTCCTCACCGATTTCGTGAACCTGGCAGACGTTGGGGTGATTGACGGCGGCGGCCGCGCGCGCTTCCCGCCATAGCCGCTTTCGCGACTCTTCGGTCAGCGCCGCCTCGCGGATCATCTTGAGGGCGACGGACCGGTTGAGCCGCTCGTCGTGTGCCGCGTAGACCACGCCCATACCGCCTTCACCCAATTTGTGCTGGATGCGGTAGTGGGCAATGGACGACGGATGACTCATGGAAACTACGATTGTACCGCGGCAGCGCCACGCCTCCGTTGTATACTGGTGCTGACGAACGCCCATGTCCACGCATTCTCGAATTACACGGAACCGTCGTGAATTTCTGTGCGACGCCTGCTGCGGCTTCGGCGCGCTGGCGTTCACATCCATGCTGTACCAATCCGAGGCGCGCGCCGCGTCCTCCAATCCGCTGGCGCCCAAGGCGCCCCAGGCGCCCGCCAAGGCGAAGTCGATCATCTTCCTGTTCATGGCGGGCGGCCCCAGCCACCTGGAGACGTTCGACCCGAAGCCGCTGCTGAACAAGCTGCACGGGCAGAAAAAGCCGGCCGAGTTCGGCGATGTGAAATATCAGTTCGTCCAGCCCGATGCCCGGATTCTCGGCACCAAGCGCACGTTCAAAAAGTACGGCCAGAGCGGCATCGAAGTGTCCGACCTGCTGCCCAACATCGCCACCTGCGTGGACGACCTCGCTGTGATCCGCTCCTGCCACGGCGACATGGTGGTGCATTCGGCGGCGCAATACCAGCTCTTCACCGGCCGCATCATCCCCGGATTCCCGAGCATGGGATCGTGGATCGTTTACGGGCTGGGCAATGAAAGCGATTCCCTGCCCTCCTACATGGTGATGCCCGATCCCAAAGGCGCGCTGGAGGCCGGCCAGCCGATGTACACCAACGGCTTTCTGCCCGCGGTCTACCAGCCCACGATGCTGCGCAACGGGCCCAAGCCGATGCTGAACCTGGATCTGCCGTCGCACGTGAAGCTGGAGGATCGCCGCAAGACAGTCGATCTGATTCGGACGCTGAACCAGGCCGGAGCGGCGCACGGCGACAATGAACTCCACGCGCGGCTGAACGCCTACGATCTGGCGTTTAGGATGCAGACCGAAGCGCCGGAGGTTTTCGACATCTCCACCGAGCCGCAAGAGACGCTGGATCTCTACGGTGTCGGCAAGGAGCCGACCAATGATTACGGTCGCCGCTGCCTGCTGGCGCGGCGCATGGTCGAGAAAGGCGTGCGGTTCATGTGTGTCGTCTCCGGCGGCGGTCCGGGCAACATGCAGTGGGACGCGCACGACGATATCGAGGAGAACCACATCCGCATGGCCGCGCAGACCGACAAACCAGTGGCCGGATTGCTGAAGGACCTGAAGCGCCGGGGTTTGCTCGATTCGACGCTGGTGCTGTGGGGCGGCGAGTTCGGCCGGTCACCCGAGGCGCAAGGCGGCAAGGGCCGCGACCACCACAACTATGGCTTCACCATGTGGATGGCCGGCGGCGGCATCAAGGGCGGGCAAGTGATCGGCGCCACCGACGACATCGGCTTGAAAGCGACAGTCGAGCCGCACCACTTCCGCGACATACACACCACCATTCTGCATCAGTTCGGTCTGAACCAGGATGCGCTCAGCTACATGCACCAGGGTCGTAAGGAGCCGGTGCGTGTCAACGATTTTGAGACAGCCGGCATGGGAGTTTAGTGAGTTTTTTCCTCGGTTGATGGTTGAGAAGGCTGGTTGATCCAGACTTGGGAGGGCAGGTCTGGGACCGCAGGTGGTCGG
>Ga0247727_10016834_pt1 | contig 11728 bp, 15 predicted proteins | sample WisWelCaveWW1625_FD_202498 | JGI IMG/M metagenome (GOLD analysis project Ga0247727, IMG submission 202498) | Biofilm microbial communities from Wishing Well Cave, Virginia, United States - WW16-25 | ecosystem: Environmental > Aquatic > Deep subsurface > Groundwater > Cave microbial mat | place... | reverse complement strand
CGGAAATTGGTCGAGGCGAGCACGCGCATGATCAGCTGCCGCTGCGGGCGCCAGGCCTCGCCCTCGACCGAGAACACGCCGTTGCCCTTCATCTCCGCGATCACCGATTCGATCGGCGCAAAGCGCCGGTAGCGCTCCGGCCGCTCGCGCAAGGCAGCCTGCAGGAGGCTGGCTGCGTCATCTTCAACTCCTCCGCATCGTCAGCGCGATGTTAACCGCAGCAGAGCCGAAGTGCCGGCCGGCCGGCTTTTGCGCCGGATACTCTGCTACGGCGACAGCGGATTGAGATGGGTCACGCCGGCGAAGCGGCGGAAGTCGTTGTCTGCGGAGGCGACCGTAGCGCCGTGTTCGATTGCGATCGCTGCGAGGTGCGCATCGGAGGTCAGGTTGCCCGCGGTCCCGCTGGCGATCAAAAGGTTGCGCAGGACTGGCCAGTGTCGCTCACCCGGCCCAACCGCCGTTACAAAGGGCTGCCGCAGCCAGCTGTCCACGTAGACAATCGCACTTTGTGCGCTGAGTGGATTTCGCATGATGCCGGGATGCGTGGTGATGCGCACGAATGCGAGCGCTGCGATCCACGCTATGCCGACCGATTCGGATCCGGAGAGCGCCTCTTCGAGCCAGCGGCGGGCCGGCGCATGGTGCGGGGAGTCGCGGTCAACCGCGTAGATCAGCAGGTTGGCGTCGACCAGGATCACTTGCGCAGCGCGAATTTGCGCGCGAGTTCCTGTTCCTCCAGCGCATCTGCCAGCCTGAGCGCCTTTGCAAGATCTACGCCGCCAAGCACTCCGCCAAGCGAGACGGTCTTCAAGCGGTACGGCCGCGCCTTCGCGGACGCGTGGCCGGCGACCAGCCCCGCGCGCAGGGTCTCGTTGACCACCTGCTTGAACGGCTTGCCGCTGCGGTGCGCCGCGTGCTTGAGCGCTTTGGCAATCTGCTCGTCGAGAGTCAGCGTGGTGCGCATCGCGGCAAGATAGCATCATCGCATCATCGGTGCAAGCATCAAAACATCAACTGCGCTGCGGACTAGCGCTGGTTCAGGGTCCAGTCGAAGTCGAGGTAGCGGATCGCGCAGCGCCCGCCGCGGCGGTCGAGCGCCTCGACGTCCTCCTCGCGCGCCAGGCGGTTGATGACGAAGGCACGCACGCCGTCCTCGCCGTCGAAATCGCCCGCGTACCACTGGAACAGCCTGGGCAGGCACAGCACCGCGCCGCGCTCCTCGAGCCGCACGTGCTCGCGCACATAGTCGCAGGCCGCATCCTCGAGCGCGGAATCGAGCGTGTCCTTGCCGAACACCCGCAGCCGGGGCGAGGCGCGGCATGCCGAGTGCATTGCGAAATGCACGCGTTCGTCGATACTGTAGGGGGCGCAGGCGAGCCTGCGGTCGCCCTCGGGCATCTGCCGGCGCAGGGCACGAAAGCGCGGCGCGTTGCCCCGCATGAGGCCGTGCTCGATGTCGTCGAGCGAGAACTCGTGCCCGCCGGTCACGAACTTCGATTGCACGAAAAAATCTTCGCTGAGACGCGCGCCGCCGGCGGGCACGCGCACAACCACGGCCTGCAGCACCAATGCGTTGTACACGTTGAGCCAGAATGGCAGCCGCTTGCCGACGCCGAGCCGCTCGACGGCGAAATCCACCAACCCCGAGGTCGCCCCGGCGAGCGCCTGGAATTCGGCCGAGGCGCCGAAGCCGCGATAGTCGAAAGTGTTCCCTGCCGGGTGGTACCAGCTCGAACGGGCGTCGGTGAGCGCCTGCTTGAGCGCCGCATAGGGGTCGCCCGCCCGGTGAGAATTGGGCGCGTTGAGCGCATTTAGAACCGGCATTGCGCCGCATTCTAGTGGGGATTGAACTCGCCGCCGCCGTCCCCATCTAATGTTGCGTTAAAATCCACTCTCCTGGAAAGGCCATAACACCATGAAAAGAATCGCACTTCTGATCGTCACCAACCTTGCCGTCGTGCTGCTGCTGTCGATCGTCGCCAGCGTGCTGGGCATTGATCGCATGCTGACGGCCGAAGGCATCGATTTCACCTCGCTGATCCTGTTTTCCACGCTGCTGGGCTTCGGCGGCGCCTTCGTTTCGCTGCTGATTTCCAAGTGGATGGCCAAGTGGTCCACCGGCGCGCGGGTCATCGACGGCACCGAGGGCACGACCCAGTACTGGCTGGTCGATACGGTCAAGCGCCTCTCGGAGAAAGCCGGCATCGGCATGCCCGAAGTGGCGATGTACGAAGGCGAGCCGAATGCGTTCGCCACCGGCGCCTTCCGCGACTCTTCCCTGGTGGCGGTATCCACCGGGCTGCTCGAATCGATGTCGCGCGACGAAGTAGAGGCGGTCCTGGGCCATGAAATCGGCCACGTCGCCAACGGCGACATGGTCACGCTCACGCTGATCCAGGGCGTGGTCAACACCTTTGTCATCTTCCTGTCGCGCATCATCGGCTACGTGGTTGACCGCATGATCCTGAAGAACGATCGCGGCCAGGGCATCGGCTTCTTCGTCACCGTGATGGTGTCGCAGCTGCTGCTCGGCATCTTCGCCTCGATGATCGTGGCCTGGTTCTCGCGCCGGCGCGAGTTCCGCGCCGATGCGGCTTCGGCGAGCCTGCTGGGTTCGCCGCAACCGATGATGAACGCGCTGGCTCGGCTCGGCGGCTTGCAGCCCGGCGCCCTGCCGCAAGCGATGCAGGCTTCCGGCATCAGCGCCGGCCCGGGCGGCTGGGGCGCCCTGTTCTCCACGCACCCCCCGATCGAGCAGCGCATCGCCGCTCTGCAAGGCCGCACCGCCTAGCTGATCGTAGTTCGGAACGCCAGTGAGATGAAGCCACTGGCGTTCGCGGTCCTGTTGACGGTGCTGAGCCACACCGGCTTCGTCGGCAGCCGCATCACGGTGTCGCTGTCGGCGATCCAGCAGCAGGCCTCGCCGCTGACGGTGGGCGTGCTGATGTCGCTCTACGCGCTGATCCCGATGCTGCTCGCGGTCCAGACCGGCCGCTTCCTCGACCGCAGCGGACTGTTCGGGCCGCTCGTCTGGTCCAGCGCCGCGGTGGGCGCCGGCATCCTGCTGCCATTCGCCGCGCCCGGGATGCCGATGCTGTTCGCAGCCTCGGTCGTCATCGGCACCTCGTTTATGCTGCAGCACCTCGCGCTCAACCACGTGGTGGGCTGGATCGGCGACCCGGCCGACCGTGCGGTCAACTTCAGCTGGCTCGCGCTGGGGTATGCGACCAGCGGCTTCATCGGCCCGCTGCTCGCCGGCTTCGCCATCGACCTCGCCGGCCACCGCATCGCCTTCCTGCTGCTCGCGCTGCCGCCGCTGGCGGCCACCGCGCTGTTGCTATGGCGGCGCCCGCCGCTGCCGCCGGTGCAGCAGGCGCGCAGCGACGCCGCCAGACACAGCGTGGCGGACCTGCTGCGCGAGCCGCGGCTGCGCGCCGCGTTCCTGTTCAGCGGCCTGCTCGCCACCGGCTGGGACCTGTATACCTTCGTGATCCCGATCTACGGCACCAGCATCGGCTTGCCGCCCTCCACCATCGGCATCGTCATGAGCAGCTTCGCGCTGGCGACCTTCGCGGTGCGGCTTGCCATGCCGTCGGTGGCGCGCCGGCTGAGCGAGTGGACCGTGGTCTGCGCGGCGCTGGTGATCTCTGGCGTCGCCTATTCGATGTTCCCGCTGGCGCAGCAGGTGCCGTACCTGATCGCGCTCTCCCTCCTGCTCGGCACCGGCCTGGGCTGCGCCCAGCCGATGATCATGGCGGTGCTCTACTCGGCCGCGCCGCCGGGGCGGCAGGGCGAGGTGGTCGGCGTGCGCACCACGCTGCTCAACGCGAGCCACACCTTCCTGCCGCTGCTGTTCGGCGGGGTGGGCGCGGCACTCGGCATGGGACCGGTCTTCTGGACGATGTCGGGCCTGCTGCTTTCCGGCAGCTGGCTGGCAGGCCGGCGACGGTAGAATTCCATCATGCGGCGCTCCTCCCTTACGCAGTTCCTGATCGAGCGCCAGCGCGCGGGCAGAATCAACGCCGACCTGCGCCTCTTGATCGAAACCATCGCCCGCGCCTGCAAGGCGATCAGCACCCGCGTCAACAAGGGGCCCTTGGGCGGCGGCCACGGCAGCGCCGGCACCGAGAACGTCCAGGGCGAGATCCAGAAGAACCTCGACGTCCTGTCCAACGAGATCCTGCTCGAGGCCAACGAATGGGGCGGTAATCTCGCCGCGCTGGTGTCGGAGGAGATGGAGGACGTCAAGCCGACACCTACGCACTACCCGCGCGGCGAGTACCTGCTGCTGTTCGATCCGCTGGATGGCTCTTCCAACATCGACGTCAACATCTCGGTAGGCACCATCTTCTCGGTGCTGCGCTGCCCCAAGGGCGTCGAACCCGACGAGAAGGTGTTCCTGCAGCCCGGCCGCAACCAGGTCGCCGCCGGCTTCGCGGTCTACGGCCCGACCACGCAGTTCGTCATCACGGTAGGCGACGGCGCCTACGGCTTCACGCTGGATCGGGAAACGTATACGTTTGTATTGACCAATGAAAAAATAAAAGTACCCGAAGACACGGCGGAATTCGCCATCAACACCTCGAATATGCGGCGCTGGGAGCCGCCGGTGAAGCGCTACATCGACGAATGCCTCGCCGGCGTGGACGGGCCGCACGGCAAGGACTTCAACATGCGCTGGGTCGCCTCGATGGTGGCCGACGTCTACCGCGTGCTGTCGCGCGGCGGCATCTTCATGTACCCGAGGGATGCGAAGAACAAGGACGGCCGCCTGCGCCTGATGTACGAGGCCAACCCGATGGCCTTCATCGTCGAGCAGGCCGGCGGCGCCGCGACCGACGGCCACAACCGGATCCTCGACATCCAGCCCGCCAGGCTGCACCAGCGGGTGGCAGTGATCCTCGGCTCGAAGAACGAGGTCGAGAAAGTCACTTCGTACCACGCCTGAACCGCGCCTGCGCGGCTAGCCGATCTCGAAGGAAATCGCGTCTTCGCCGCAGTCGGTAACGCTCTGGCCGAGGCCGATACTGCCGCTGCCGAGAAGAATGAACTCCTCGCGATGCAGCAGGACTTCCGCGCGTTGCTGTACGCGCACGTAGGTGCCGTTCGCCGACTGGTCGGCGATCACGAACTTGCCCTGCCGCAGGAAGATACGCGCGTGGTGGCGCGACACCTTGTCGCCGGCGACGACGATGTCGCTGACCGGATCGCGCCCGGCAGCAAGCGCGTCGCGGCCTTCGTCCATGCTCCAGGTCCGCCCCCGGCACGAGAGCTTCAGCGTCGCCGGCTGGTGCGGCTCCTCCTCGCTCGGCACCACCGTAGTGCCCTTGTCCTTGTGCCAGAGGCTTTCGTATACCGAGATCTTTTCGGTCTTGCCCTTGACGGTGGTGGTGTAGAGGCTGCGGCAGGTGGAGCGCAGGAAAGGCGACAGCCCGTCCACCGCCTGGCGGGTGGTCAGGATCTGCCTCGGATTCGCCATTGACGCCAACCGCGCGGCGAGGTTGACGGTATCGCCGAAGACGTCCTGCTGGTCCTGAATCACCGGGCCGACCGTGAAGCCGACCTTCAACCCGAGCCCGTCGGGCTGGCCGCGCATCGACACCTGCATCGCGCTCGCCGCCTGAAGCGCAAAGTCCGCGCTGTCGAAACGCGCGATGAGATCGTCGCCGACCGTCTTGATGACGGTACCGCGGTATTTCACGGTCGCGGCCTTCAAGAGGTCAAGTGAGCCGTTGACGGCGTCTGCCACCCGCCTGTTGCCCAGCGACTCGTAAAGCATGGCGCTGCCACTGATCTGGGCGAAAAGGACTGCGAGGGGGGAGCCTGCGGCATCCATGGGGTCGGTTGCCGGAGAAGAGAGCCTGCCGAAGGCCCGCGCCTCCGGCAGGATGGTGCGGGACTACTTCAGGTGTCTGCTGACCAGTTTTGTCATCTCGAACATCGAGACCTGGGACTTGCCACCGAACACCGGCTTGAGTTTGTCGTCCGCGTTGATGTTGCGACGGTTCTTCTTGTCCTGCAGGCCGTTGCGCTTGATGTAGGCCCAGATCTTCTTGGTAACCTCGGTACGCGGCATCGCGCCGTTGCCGATTACTGCGCCGAGCGCTGCGCTCGGGTTCATCGGCTTCATGAACGCGGCATTCGGCTTACGCTTCTTGCCGGCTTTCTTCGCTTTCTTCTTTGCCATCTGATTGCTCCTCTGAACGATACGGATTGGGGATGAAGGCGCATGCGCCCCCAGCAGGTGGACGGGTTACTTGAAGTGCTTGTTGACCAGCTTGGTCATCTCGAACATCGACACCTGCGACTTGCCGCCGAACAGCGGCTTTAGCAGCGCATCGGCATTGATCATGCGCCGATTTCTCTTGTCCTGGAGCGAATTGCGCTTGATGTAATTCCAGATCTTCTTGGTGATCTCCGTGCGCGCGGCTGCGCCGGCGCCGATTACTGCGGCAAGATACTGGTCCGGCATCATCGGCATCATGAATGCCGAATTTGGCTTGCGCTTCTTGCCGCCCTTCTTCGCCTTCTTTTTCGCCATCTGATTTCTCCTCTGAATCGATCGATTACGGACCGTTGGGACCCCGATATTCCTCCCGCCGTCGGGCGGCGGTGGCCGAACAATGCCGAATCCAGAGGAGCATGTCAATCTCCCGAGGCGGATTTTTCACTCTGCGTTGAGCCAGGCTTCCAGCCATTGCGCATTCAGCTCGCTTTCGAGCGCGAACACCTCAAGCACTTTCTCACTCGGCAAACGCCATCCCCGGCGCTCGCGCTCGGCGAGCAGCAACGACCTAACGCCTTCCTTCGGCAGACGTTTTCGCTCCGCGCCGGCGCGCCGATGGCGCTCGCCCAGCTCGGCGGGGGCTTCGATCAGGCGATGCAGATCGGCGCCAAGGCCCGTCAGGTTTGTCAGCCGCCCGTCCTGGTCCAAGCTCCCGGCGGGAGAGGCCGAAAGTGTCGCTGAGCCATTATAGAATCGGCGCTCGATGGACATCGCCGATCTACGCCGGGAATACATGCGCGCCGGACTGTCCGAGGCCGAGGCGCCGGCCGATCCCTTCGCGCAGTTCGAGCGCTGGTTCAAGGATGCGCTGGCGGCGCAACTGCCGTTGGCCAACGCCATGACGCTCGCCACGGTGGCGCCAGGGGGCGCGCCGGATGCGCGCGTGGTGCTGCTCAAGGGTGTGGGCGGCGGCGGCTTCGTGTTCTACACCAACTACGACAGCCGCAAGGGCCGCCAGCTTGCCGCGCAGCCGGGGGCCTGCCTGGTCTTTTTATGGGCGCCGTTGGAACGACAGGTACGAGTCGAGGGCCGCGTTGAAAAAGTCTCGGCAGCGGAATCGGACAGCTATTTTTCGAGCCGGCCTGTGGGCGCCCGCCTTTCCGCGCGCGCCTCGCCACAAAGCACCGTGGTGACGGGAAGGGCCTTTCTAGAAGCTGCAATGAGAGAAGAAAGGGCAAAGCATGGCGAAGACCCGCCCCGCCCCGCCCATTGGGGTGGCTACCGGATGGTCCCGGCGCGGTTCGAGTTCTGGCAGGGGCGCGAGGACCGCCTGCACGACCGCCTGCTCTACCGTCGCGAAACGAGCGCGTGGACGATTGAGCGCCTCGCTCCCTGAGCCGGTCCTGGCATTCCTTCGCCAGCACGGGCTCGCCGCCGCCGACGAGGTTCCACGCGCGGTAGCGCTCGCCGGCGGCGTATCCTCCGATATCTGGCGGGTCGACTTGCGCGGCGGTTCGGTGTGCGTGAAGCGCGCGCTGCCGCGCCTGCGGGTCGAACAGCTCTGGGAAGCGCCGGTCGAGCGCAACCGCTACGAGCGCATGTGGCTGGAAACCGCGAACGCGATCGTGCCGGGCGTGGCGCCGAGGGTGCTCGCGGCGGGCGATACCGGCTGCTTTGCGATGGAACTGCTCGAAGGCTACCCGCTCTGGAAGGCGGAGCTTGCCGCAGGCCGCAGCGACCGGAATTTCGCGGCAACGGTTGGCAGCTGCCTCGCGCGCATCCATGCGGCGACCGCTGGCGACAAGGATTGCGCGGCAAAATTCGCCACCGACGTGAATTTCCACGCCATCCGCCTCGAACCCTACCTGCTTGCTGCCGCCAGGGTCCACCCCGCGCACGCGGCGGCGTTGAACGCGCTCGTCGCGAGGACGGCCGGCACCAGGCTCGCGCTGGTCCATGGCGATGTCAGCCCGAAGAACATCCTGTTCGGGCCGCAGGGCGCGGTGTTCCTCGATGCGGAATGCGCCTGGTATGGCGATCCCGCCTTCGACCTGGCCTTCTGCCTCAATCATTTGCTGCTGAAGGGTCTCTGGGTGCCGGACCGCAAGGAGGATTTTCTTCTTTGTTTCGATTCTCTTTTCAAAAGCTACCAGAACAACATCACCTGGGAAGGCAAGGCCGGCTTCGAGCGGCGCGCGGCCACCCTGCTCCCTGGCCTGCTGCTCGCGCGCGTCGATGGCAAATCGCCGGTCGAATACCTGACGTCGGCTGCCGCCAAGGACTTCGTCCGGGATGTCGCGGGCAGGCTGCTTCAATCCCCTCCTGCCACGCTCGCCGCGGTCAGGGACGCATGGCGAAAATCCTAGAAGTCCTCGCGCGCAGCGTCTGGGATTCGCGCGGCCGGCCGACCGTGGAGGCCGAGGTTACGGTGAAAGGTGCGCGCGGCAGGGCTATCGCGCCCGCGGGGGCATCGACAGGCTCTGGCGAAGCCAAGAGCATTGAGGTCAGACATGCAGTTCACGGAGTGAATACTGAGATTCGTAACGCTCTTGTCGGAAAGCCATTAAATCAGGAGAAAAACGACAAAACACTCGTCGATCTCGACGGAACCCCGGATAAATCCCGCCTGGGCGGCAACGCCATCGTCGCTGTGTCGCTCGCCTGCGCGCATGCCGCGGCGGCGGCGAAGAAGCAGCCGCTCTGGAAATTCCTCGCCGGTAACCGCGCGGTGGCGATGCCGGTGCCCCAGGTCCAGATCTTCGGCGGCGGCGCGCACGCCCGGGGCCGCATGGACGTGCAGGACTTGATGGTCATCTGCACCGGTGCCGGCAGCTTCACCGAGAGCCTGGGATGGACCGCGCAGGTCTACCAGGCGGCCGGGGCGCGCCTCGCCAGGCGCAACGCACTCTTCGGTGTCGCCGACGAGGGCGGCTACTGGCCGGCCTTCAAGAGCAACGAGGAGGCGCTCGCCGAGCTGACCGGCGCCATCAGCGACGCGGGCTTCGAGCCGGGGGCCGACGTCGCCATCGCCCTCGACATCGCCGCCACGCAGCTCTGGCGCGGCGGCCGCTACCATTTCGCCCTGGAGAACCGCGCGCTGTCGGCGGACCAGCTGCACGCCATGCTGCTTGGCTGGATCGAGCGCTACCCGATCGTCTCGATCGAAGACCCGTTCGCCGAGCACGACGTGGAGGCGATGGCGTCGTTCACGCGGACCGCGGGCGGGAAGATTCAGATCGTGGGAGACGACTTCTTCGTGACCAATGCTGAACGAGTAAAAACAGCTTCCGGCGCTTGCAATACCGTTCTTCTCAAACCAAACCAGGCGGGCACCCTGACCGAGACGCTGGCCTGCTGGCGCGCCGCGCAGGAGGCCGGCTACGGCGCGATCGTCTCCGCGCGCTCCGGCGAGACCGAGGACGTAACCGTCGTCCACCTCGCGGTCGGCTGGGGCGTGCCCCAGCTCAAGGTGGGCAGCTTCGCGCGCTCCGAGCGCATGGCGAAGTGGAACGAAGGCCTGCGGATCGAGGAAGCGCTGGGCGCCAAGGCGTTGCCATTCCCGGCACGCAAGCTCTTCGGCTAACCGTCGCAAGCCCGGTCGCGCGCGCAGCGCAGGTATTTATCGACGACGGCCTTCTGCGCCTCGGTGGCCTGCCGGTCCACGCGCCGCGTGATGCCCGGAAAGTTTGCAGGCGTGAGGCGCGCATCCCATCGAGCTTCCGACAGGTCGTAGATCGCCATGGCGCGGCGGATCGCGGTCGGAAGACTCCCCAGGTGGCACTGGCCGCAATGTTCGATGAGAACTTTTCTCGTTGGTTCCGACCACCGGTTTGCCGCGGCAAGCGAGGCTGGCGGAGTCGAGGCCGGCGTCGAGATTTCGACCGGCGACGGAATCGGCCCAGCACAGGCGCCGATCAGCACGCAGGACGCCATGAGCGCGATTCGCATCGCCCCATCCTGCGCCGGTCCTCAGGTCAAGGCAAGCGCAGGCGAATGCATCAGAGCGGCGCGAGTCCGGCGCTGCTGAGCCGGTAGCGCCGGTCGCAGGTCGCGGCGGCGGCCTCGGAATGCGTGACGAGGATCCCGGCTGCGCCGTGCGCCTTCACCTGCTCGCGCAACAACGCCAGCACCTGGCGCGCGTTGTCCTGGTCGAGGTTGCCGGTGGGCTCGTCGGCCAGCACCAGTTGCGGCTCGCCGACCAGCGCGCGCGCGATCGCCACGCGCTGCAACTCGCCGCCCGAGAGCTCCCGAGGCATGCTGTTCTCACGGCCGGCCAGGCCGACCGCTGCGATCAGCTTTCTCGATTTCACCTGAATTTCGTCTGCAGCAAAACCCCGCAACAACAACGGCAAACCCACATTTTGCTGAACCGTGAGATGCGGCAGCACGTGAAAGGCCTGGAATACGAAGCCGAACTTGTCCCGGCGGAGTACGGTCCGGGCGTCGTCATTGAGGGCGTTGGTATTCAATCCTTCGAACAGGATCTCGCCGGAATCAGACGCTTCGAGGCCGGCGATGATGTTGAGCAGCGTGGACTTGCCGACGCCCGACTCGCCGACGATGGCGATGTACTCGCCCGGCCCGACCCGCAGCGAGACCGCGCTCAGGACCGTGCGCCCGCCGAAGCGTTTTTCGATGCCGGAAAGTTGGAGCATGGGTTCCTGCGACCTGGACACCGAATCCTAGACACCTTCCCACGCTCTTGCTAGACTGAATTTCCTAGGAGGAAAGCATGCACAAATCCACCGTTTCCCTGCTGGCGGGCCTGGTAGCCGCCGCGTTCATTGCGGCGCCCGCGTTCGCCCAGCAGAAGGTCAAGATCGGCTTCATCACCACGCTCTCCGGTCCGAACGGCATTATCGGCGAGCACATGAAGAACTCGGTCGAACTTGCGTTGGACCATCTCGGACGCAAGGTCGGCGGGCTGGAGACCGAGGTGATCTACGGTGATGACCAGATGAAGCCTGACGTCGGCAAGCAGGTGTCGGACGAAATGGTGAAGCGGCAGCAGGTGAATTTCGTCTCGGGGATCATCTGGTCGAATATCATGCTGGCGGTCGCGCCCAGCGTGACGCAAGCCGGCACCTTCATGATCGGCACCAACGCCGGCCCGCACGATCTCGCCGGCAAGCTCTGCCACGAGCTGTTCTTCACCACCTCGTGGCAGAACGACCAGACGCCCGAGGCAATGGGCAAGTACATGCAGGACCAGGGCCTCAACGACGTGTACATCATGGCGCCCAACTACGCCGCGGGCAAGGACATGCTCACGGGATTCAAGCGCTACTTCAAGGGCCGCATCGTGGACGAGGTCTACACCAGGCTCGGGCAGACCGACTACCAGGCGGAACTCTCGCAGCTGCGCTCCAAGAACCCGAAGGTGGTGTTCGTCTTCTACCCCGGCGGCATGGGCATCTCGTTTCTCAGGCAGTACTCGGAGGCCGGCCTGCGCGGGCAGTTCCCGCTCTACTCGGTCTACACGGTGGATGAAATCTCGATCCC
>Ga0247727_10016833_pt1 | contig 11729 bp, 8 predicted proteins | sample WisWelCaveWW1625_FD_202498 | JGI IMG/M metagenome (GOLD analysis project Ga0247727, IMG submission 202498) | Biofilm microbial communities from Wishing Well Cave, Virginia, United States - WW16-25 | ecosystem: Environmental > Aquatic > Deep subsurface > Groundwater > Cave microbial mat | place... | reverse complement strand
GCGCGAGTCGGGCGGATTGCGCGCCGTCATCCCCGACCCTTCAGCATGGCAGCGTGAGATGCGACGTGATCGGACTCTGCCCAGCCGCGATTGACCGATGCTCTGCGACAGCAACATCCTCATCTACGCAGCCGATCCACAGGATGCCTGCTGCGCGGCATTCGCCGAGCGGGAGGATGCTGCCATCGCGAGCGTATCGCGGATTGAAGTGCTCGGGTTTCCCGGCTTCGGCAGTCTCTCCGAGGACCATCGGATGCGACTGCGGGAAGTCGTCACCTCAATGGTCGAGATGCCGTTGGATGAGGATGTGATCCTGCGGGCCATCACGTTGTGCCAGCAGAGAAGGATGAGTCTGGCGGACGCCGTCATCGCCGCGACCGCGCTCGCACATGATGTTCCGCTCGTGACTCGGAATGTAGACGACTTCAAGCACATCGCTGGATTGAAGCTCGTCAATCCGTTTGAGGTTTCCTGATGTCGGGCGTTGGTCGCGCACGCTATTCGAACACTGTCGCAGCACTTACCCCCACCGCCAACGCACGGCCGCCTTCGAGCACGTCCCGCACTTCGCCTGTTCGCCACCTTCGCATACGGTAGAGCGTGCCGAAGGTGAAGTCCGGTGCGGTGCCGCCCTGGCCTCCCACCACTTCCGCGCCGCGCCGCACGTTGTCCATCATCCACGCGGGGAGCGAGAGGTGATACGGGTTGCGCCGCACTTCGCCGACGTGAAACGTCAGCGCCGTGATGAGGTCGCCGAGGTCCTGCGGGCTGATTTCAACGAGCAGGTTCGGCGACGCCATCTGTCCCCAGAACTCCGTCTCGACGAGCATCGTCTCGAATGCGCCCGGCATCGTCCGCAACGCGTCCATCACGAGGAGGTGCGTGCCGATGTGCGTGCTGTTCCAGTCGTGCTCGTGCGGGAAGAGAATCGCGCGCGGCTGGTGCGCTGCGAGAATGCCTGCGATGAGTTTCACCGACTCCGCCCAGTGCGCGGGTTCGGACTGGCGCGTCTTCGCGTTCACCTTTTCGAGTCCGTCCGGGAGCGTCTGCACGAGGCCGAAGCCGATGCACTCACAGCAGGCCCGCAGCTCGGCGAGCCGTTCCGCCTGCCGCTCGCGCTTGCTGCCGAGCGTGACGGCGACGTTGAGCACGTTCCACCGCGCCTCCCGAAGGAGCCGCAGCGCGAGCCCGCCGATGATCACCTCGTCGTCGGGATGCGGTGAGAAGGTGAGCACCTTCGGCGCGTCCGCGGGAATCTCTGGCCTCGGACATGGCGGGAAACCGCCGAGCGGCCACGCGCGGGCGTCCTTCGCGAGCCGCGCCTGGTCGGAGACGAGTGAGTGGTAGGGGTTCATGTTCGCTGCGCGCATCCTGTGGTGGAAAACGCGGCTTTGCAACCGAACCGGAATTCGGCGCCGGGCTTCCAACCGGACGACAGGAGCGCGGCCTTCAGGCCGCTTCAGCGCCCAAACTCTTGTCGGATGTCGAAGCGGGCTGAAGCCGTAACCATGCAGTTGAAGCCAGCCTGACCTTAACGCAGAGACGCAGAGAACGCGGAGAACCGCAGAGTTTGACGCACCCAACAGCGCTCACTACTTAGTGCGGTTCAAGTCTGCATTCTCCGCGCATCTCTGCGTCCTCTGCGCCTCTGCGTTTAAGCTCAACCTCCGTTTCCAACTGCATCGTTACGGCTGAAGCCGGCGCTCCGTTGGCTGGCGTTGGAATTGCAGCGTTGGAATTGCAACTTTCACGGCGGCTTCCCCTCTGGTAGGTTCCGGCGCAACGCAACACACCGGCGCTTTGCCGGCAACCCATCCCATCCCATGCCACAAGCCATCATGGATCCCGAGGCGGTGCGCCGCTTCGCCGAGGAACTCAAGCGCTTCAACGTGGACCTCCAAAACCGCATGGCGTCGCTGCACGCGCGCTTCGCATCGCTCGGCGACACGTGGGGCGACCAGGAGCACGAGAAGTTCTCGGCGGAGTTCGAACAGACCATCCGCGCGCTCAAGAAGTTCGTCGAAGTCTCCGGCCAGCACACGCCCTACCTGCTCCGCAAAGCCCAGCGGATCGAGGATTACCTCGCGCAACGATGAGCACGCCCGCGCAGGCGCAGGTTCTTTCCATCGAGGCCCTCGGCCTGTTCAGGACGCGGCTGCTCGTGTTTTCCGAAAAGGGCCGCGTGGCCACCACCGACTTGCTCGACGAATACGCCCGCACCCGCCAATGGCTCGAGACGGACCGGCTGCCGCATTGGGAAGGCCAGGTCCGCCGCCGCGCGCGCGACCTCGAGGAGGCGCAGCAGGCGCTCTTCTCCGCGCGGCTCAGCAGCATGCAGGATGCGACCGCCGCGCATGTGCAGGCCGTCACTCGCGCGAAGCGCGCGCTCGACGAGGCGGTCGCCAAGGTCGCGACGGTGAAGAAATGGATCGCGCGCTTCGAGACCGACGCGGGACCGCTCGCGAAGTCGGTGGACAAGCTCCGAGGCTTCATCGCCCTCGACCTGCGCGAAGCCGCCTCCACGCTCGCGCACTCGATGGATGCGCTGGAGTCCTATCTCGAACGCTTCCAGCCCAAGCCCAAGCCGGAGTCCGCGCCCGCGGCGGGCGAGGCGCCGTCGGAGGGAGGCGCGCCGTGAATCCCGCCGTCTGCCGCGCGCAACTGGGCGCGCTCCTGCGCGACAGCACCGCCCACTGGGCCGAGGTGCGCGTGGACTGGCGCGACGCCCGCGCGGAGGAATTCGACGTGCGCTACATTCAGCCGCTCGGGACGCACATGACCAGCGCGATGACGTGGCTCGAAAAGCTCGAAGGGCTCATGGCCCGGGTCAGGAGAGATTGTGAGTAGCGTCATCGGCGTCAACGAAGCGCTCGACCGGCTTGGCCAGTTGCGGCAGGCCGTGCGCGATGCCGCCGCGCGACGCGAAGCCCTCGAGCGCGAGCACCAGACCGTCACCTACCGCGAGCAATACGACACCGCCGCCGTGTTGTCCGAACACGACGCGGGCGTCGCCGCGCGTGTCGCCGGGATGGAGTCCGCCTCGCGCATTCAAATCGCCTCGTTCGAAACGCGCGCGTGCGCACGGCAGACCCGCATCCACCGCGGGCGCACGCAATCCCTCGCGCAGGCCAACGCCGCCATCGCCGCAGACGAGGGCCAGCGCAAGTTCAGGATCCAGCAGGGACTTCTCCAGGCCAACCGCACGCACGACTCGGCGCTGCCCGCTGCCAAGTTTGCCAACGAGGATTTCAACAAGGCGCTCTCCACCGCCGGAGTCGAACTCGACCAACTGGACGCGCGCGCCGTGGCGTCGTTCCGTCCGTTCGGAAAGTTGTTTCCCCCGGCGGAGTCCAACACGGCAAGTCCGCCCACGGGCGAACTCGCGGACGAACGGCTGCTGCTCGATCAGTCGCTCGATGAAAAATCGGAGGCATCGGATGAACTGGAGAAGTTCCGCGCGAAGGCATTGCCGGCGCTGTTCCGATTTCTTCCGGTGCCCGTGTTCGCCACGGTGCTCGTTCTTGGCCACGGAAGCTACGCGGCGTTTGTCCATTTCAAGCTCTCCCAGCCGGTGCCGGGCGGCCCGCTCGGCGGTTCACTGCTCGGCTCGTTCGTGGTGATGGCCGCGTTGTATTTCCTCGCACGCGTCCAAGCCCGCCCCGTCGCCGCCGCCATCGCCGCCGCGTCGGGGCGCGCCCGCCGCCTGCACACGACCAGCAGCGAGGCGGCCGCGCGCAACCAAATCCAGCGCGTCCAGGACATCGAGGTCACATTCGGGCGGACCGAGGAGCAGTTGAACAACGAGTGGAACCAGCTCATCGAGGAACTCGCGCAACGCCGCGCCGCGGCCGAAGAACTTGCCGACCGCAAGATGGCCCGCTCGCTCGAACGCTGCTCGCTGCTCGCGCGACGCCGGCAGCATGAAGCCGCGAACCTTCACCACGACGAGATGGACCGCTTCCAGGCTGCGTCGGCTTCGCAGCGCGCGGAGATTGTGTCCGCCTCCGAGGCGCGGGTTGCGCAGTTCGCGCGCGACTTCAACGAACAGGCCGCGCTGGTGCAACTGGAGCTCGACGCGAGCGCGGGCCCGGTTTACGGGGCGATTCACGCCGCAGGTTTGTTCGCGGAGGGGAACGCCCCGTGGCAGTCGGGGTCGAACGGCGAATGGATACCGCCGAAATCCTTCGCGCACGTCGCGCCGTTCGGCAGGCTCGAGGTGGATGTCGCCGCGCTTGCGGGCGTGCCGTTGCAGGAAGGCCGGCTCGCGTTGCCGGGCGCGGCGCGCCTCACCTTGCCTGCACTGCTCGCGTTTCCGCGCAACGGCTCGATCCTCTTCGAGACGACTCAGGGCGGGCGCGACGAATCCATCGCCGCGCTGAACAACATCGTGCTGCACCTGCTCGCCGGCGCGCCGCCGGGCCGCGTGAGTTTCAGCTTCGTGGACCCGGTCGGGCTCGGACAGAGCTTCGCGGGCGTGACGCACCTGTCGGACTTTGGCGAGACGCTCATCGCCGGCCGCATCTGGACGCAGCCCGCGCAAATCGAGAAGCGCCTCGCCGAGTTGAACGAGCACATGGAAAAGGTCATCCAGATGTATCTCCGCAACGAATACGCGAGCATCGCCGACTACAACGAGAAGGCCGGCACGATCGCGGAGAAGTATCACTTCCTCGTCATCGCGGACTTCCCGGCGAACTTCAGCGAGGCCGCCATCAAGCGCCTGCTCAGCGTCGCCGCCAACGGCCCGCGCTGCGGCGTCTTTGTGCTCATGCACTGGGACCGGCGCCTGCCCGTGGTGGATGTCACGGCCGAGGATCTGCGCGACCTCAACGTCTGTGTCACCGCGAAGGGCGGCGAGATGGTCCTCTCCAGCCGCGTCCCCGACGGCGTGAAGCTCGTGCTCGAAGCCGCGCCCGACGCCGCGCGCGTCACGCAGTTCATCCAGCAGGTCGGCGAGTTGAGCCTGAGCGCGAGCCGCGTCGAGGTGCCGTTCGACCACATCGCGCCCGCTGCGAACGCCATCTGGTCGCTCGACACCGCCGAGGAATTGCGCGTGCCCATCGGCCGCACGGGCGCGACGAAGTTCCAATACCTCGAACTCGGGCAGGGCACGCGCCAGCACGCGCTCGTCGCCGGCAAGACCGGCTCGGGCAAGTCCACGCTCTTCCACGTCATCATCACGAACCTCGCGCTGTGGTGCAGCCCGGAGCAGGTCGAGTTCTACCTCGTGGACTTCAAGAAGGGCGTCGAGTTCCAGTGCTACGCCGCGCATCGCCTGCCGCACGCGCGCGTCGTGGCCATCGAGAGTGACCGCGAGTTTGGATTGAGCGTGCTCCAGCGGCTCGACGAGGAACTGCGGCGCCGGGGCGAACTCTTCCGCCGCGCCGGCGCGCAGGATGTGCCGGGCTACCGGCGCTCGCCGGGCGCGGGACCGATGCCGCGCGCGTTGCTGCTCATTGACGAGTTTCAGGAATTCTTCACCGAGGACGACCGCATCTCGCAGAACGCCGCGCTGTTGCTCGACCGCATCGTGCGGCAGGGACGCGCCTTCGGCATCCATGTCGTGCTCGGCTCGCAGACGCTCGGCGGCGCCTACACGCTCGCCCGCGCGACGCTCGGACAAATGGTCGTGCGCGTCGCGCTCCAGTGCAACGAGGCCGACGCGTATCTCATCATGGACGAGAACAATCCCGCGCCGCGCCTGCTCTCGCGCCCCGGCGAGGGCATCTACAACGACATGGCCGGCGCCATCGAGGGCAACAGCCCGTTCCAAGCCGTGTGGCTCGACGAAGGCGTTCGCGAGGTCCGGCTCAAACACGTCCGCGAACTCGCGCGGCAGTTTCCCGGCGGCGCGCCTGTGCCGGTGGTCTTCGAGGGGAACGCCCCCGCCGACGTCCGCGACAACGCGTTGCTCGCGTCGGCGCTTGCGACGCGGCCTTCCGCGGCGCCCTCCTCGCCCCGCGTGTGGCTCGGCGCGCCCAATTCCATCAAGAGCCCGACCGAGGCCGCGTTCGCGCGGCAGAGCGGAAACAACCTGCTCCTCGTCGGCCAGCGTGAGGAGGCGGCGCAGGCAATTCTCACCGTCGGGCTCGTCTCGCTCGCCGCGCAGTTCCCGAAGGACGCGGTGCGCTTTGTCATCCTCGACGCCTCGGCACCGGGATCGCCGGAGCGCGAGCAGTTGGAAAGCGTCTGTCGCGCGCTTCCACATGAGGTGGTGCTCGCGCGCGGCCCCGAGAGCGAATCCGCGCTCGCCGCGCTCGCGGAGGAACTCAAGTCGCGGTCCGTGTCGGGCGATGCCGGGCGGCCCGAGGTGTTCCTGTTCATCCACGGGTTGCAGCGGTTCAAGAAGCTGCGCTTCGAGGAGGACTTCGGCTTCGGCGGCGAAGGCGCGCCGAATCCCGGCCAGCAGCTCTTCAGCCTCGTCTGCGAGGGTCCCGCGCTCGGCATCCACGTCGTCGCCGTGTGCGACACGTGCAACAACGTGAATCGCTTCCTCAGCCGCAAGGCGCTCACCGAATTCGAGCTGCGCGTGCTCTTCCAGATGAGCGCGAACGATTCCGCCGCGCTTTGCGACAGCCAGCGTGCCGCGAACCTCGGCCTGCACCGCGCCGTTTTCTTCAACGAACAGGAAGGCTACCTCGAAGTCTTCCGTCCTTACGCCCTGCCCGATGCGGCGTGGATCGCGGACGCGGCGCGAAGTCTAGAAGTTGCGTGAGCAAGCGGGCTCGCGTCTCCCCGTCCGCTTGAGTTTTGCCCCTGCCGCACGCACACTTCGCGCGCTGACGATGGCCACCACTGCCGCACAATCCGCCGCCGCCGCCGACACGCTGCAACGCCTGTTGCGCGAGCGCATCGTGCTGCTCGACGGCGCGATGGGCACGATGATCCAGCGCTACAAGCTCGACGAGGCGGCCTTCCGCGGCGAGCGCTTCCGTGACGTGCACAGCAAGGACTTGAAAGGCAACTACGAGGTCGTCCAGCTCACGCAGCCTCACGTCATCGAGGCGATTCATCGTGAATACTTCGAGGCGGGCGCGGACATCGTCGAGACGAACACCTTCGGCGGAACCGTCATCGCGCAGCAGGAGTTTCTGTTCAACAAGCACACCGAAGGTCGCAAGGACCAGGCGTTCTTCGACGCCGTGCTCGACGACGCGCCACTGCGCGAAGTCGTGCGCGACATGAACTTTTCCGCTGCGACGCTCGCGCGAAAGGCCGCAGATGAAGTCGCGAACAAATCAGGCCGCCCGCGCTTTGTCGCGGGCGCGCTCGGGCCGCAGCCGGTGAGTGCATCGGTCATGGTGGACTTGAGCCGGCCCGACTTCCGCACGATCAACTTCGACCAGCTTCGTCGCGCCTACACCGACCAGGCGGACGCGCTCATCGAGGGCGGCGTAGACCTGCTGCTCGTCGAGACGGTCTTCGATACGCTCAACGCGCGCGCCGCGCTCGTCGCCATCGAGGAGGTCTTCGAGCGGCGCGGCTTCCGGCTGCCGCTGATGATTTCGCTCACGGTCACGGACAAGGCCGGCCGCAACTTGAGCGGCCAGACGCCCGAGGCGTTTTGGAACACCGTTTCTCACGCGAAGCCACTCACGATCGGCATCAACTGCTCGCTCGGCCCCGACCTCATGCGGCCGTTCGCCGAGGAAATCGCATGCGTCGCGGACACCTTCACCTGCTTCTACCCGAACGCCGGCCTGCCGGACCCAATGTCGGAGACGGGCTTTCCCGAGACGCCCGAGTCGCTCGCGCCGCAGCTCCACGAGTGGGGCAAGGCGGGCTTCCTCAACGTGGTCGGCGGCTGCTGCGGCACGACGCCTGCGCACATCAAGGCCATCGCCGACGCCGTGAGTGACTGCGCTCCGCGCGCGGTGCCCGAGCGCGAGAAACTGCTGCGGCTCTCGGGACTGGAACCTTTCAACCTCACGTCGCAGACGAACTTCGTGAACATCGGCGAGCGGACGAACGTGGCGGGCTCGCCGAAGTTCGCGCAGCTCATCAAGGCCGGCGACTTCGAGGCCGCGCTCGCCGTCGGCCGGCAGCAGGTCGAGAACGGCGCGCAGATTATTGACGTGTGCATGGACGAGGCGATGCTCGACGGCGTCGCGAGCATGAAGCGCTTCCTCACGCTCGTCTCGGCCGAGCCCGACATCGCGCGCGTGCCGGTGATGGTGGATTCCTCGAAGTGGGAGGTGCTCGAGACCGGCCTGCGCTGCATCCAGGGCAAGGGCATCGTCAACTCGATCAGCTTGAAGGAAGGCGAGGAGAAGTTTCTCGCCCAGGCGAGGTTGGTCCGCCGCTACGGCGCAGCCGTGGTTGTGATGGCCTTCGACGAGAAAGGGCAGGCGGATACCTTCGAGCGCAAGACGCAGATTTGCCGGCGCTGCTACGAGTTGCTCACGCAGCAGGCGGGGATCGCGCCGGAGGACATCATCTTCGACCCGAACGTGCTGACCGTCGGCACCGGCATCGAGGAGCACGCGAACTACGCGGTGGACTTTTTCCACGCGACGAAGTGGATCAAGGAGAATCTGCCGCGCGCGAAAGTCAGCGGCGGCATCAGCAACGTGAGCTTCAGCTTCCGCGGCATGAACGCCGTGCGCGAGGCGATGCACAGCGCGTTTCTGCTGCACGCGATCCGCGCGGGCCTCGACATGGGCATCGTCAACGCCGGCCAGCTCGCCGTGTATGACCAGGTGCCGAAGGACTTGATGGAGCTCGTCGAGGACGTGCTGCTCAACCGCCGCCCCGACGCGACCGAGCGCCTGGTTGTATTTGGCGAGGAGTTGAAGCGGCGCGCTTCGTCCTCGTCCTCGTCAGCGTCCTCGTCCTCGTCAGCGTCGTCGCCCTCGGAAGACGAATGGCGAAAGGGTTCCGTCGAGGAACGCCTCTCCCACGCCTTGGTGCGCGGCATCACGGACTTCATCGAGGCCGACACCGAGGAAGCGCGCGCGAAATATGGCAAGCCCCTCGCTGTGATCGAAGGCCCGCTCATGGCCGGCATGAACGTCGTCGGCGACCTGTTCGGCTCAGGCAAGATGTTTCTTCCGCAGGTCGTGAAGTCAGCGCGCGTGATGAAGAAGTCCGTCGCGTATCTTCAGCCGTTCATGGAAGCCGAAAGGCTGGCGGACGCCGCGGCGGGCCGTGATGTCCGCGCGCAGGGCCGCATCGTGCTCGCGACCGTGAAAGGCGACGTGCATGACATCGGCAAGAACATCGTGGGCGTCGTGCTCGCGTGCAACAACTACGACGTGATTGACCTCGGTGTGATGGTGCCGTGCGAGCGCATCCTCTCGACGGCACGCGAGAAGAAGTGCGACATCATCGGCTTGAGCGGCCTCATCACGCCGAGCCTCGACGAGATGGCGCACGTGGCGCGCGAGATGGAGCGCGAAGGGTTCAAGCTGCCGCTGCTCATCGGCGGCGCAACCACGAGCAAGACACACACGGCGGTGAAGATCGCGCCGCACTACGGCGAGGCGGTCGTGCATGTGCTCGACGCGAGCCGCGCCGTGCCCGTCGTCGGCAGCCTCATCAGCTTGGAGAACAAACCCGCATTCGTGAAAGGCGTGCGCGACGAATACGAGCGCGTGCGCTCCGCGCACGCCGGCCAGCAGGTGAAGTTGCTCTCCATCGAGGAAGCCCGCGCCCGCACGCCGAAACTGGGCTTCGATGACCTGCCGCAACCGGAGTTCATCGGAGTGAGGGTGCTGTCCTCTTCCGTAGCAGCCGACGTCAGGAGGCTCACTTCGAGCAAACCGGATTCAGATGGAGCCTCCTCACGTCGGCTGCTACCGCTGTCGCTCTCTGAGCTCGTGCCCTTCATTGACTGGTCGCCGTTCTTCCACACGTGGGAACTGCGCGGGCGGTATCCGGCGATTCTACAGCACGAAAAGCATGGCGAGGAGGCGCGCAAGCTCTTCGCCGACGCCCAGAAACTTCTCGATCAGATCGCGGGTCAGAAGCTCATCTCGGCCTCGGGTGTTTACGGTTTCTTCCCCGCAAACCGCGTAGGCGACGATGTCGAGCTTTACACTGACGAATCCCGCTCGCAGGTGCTCGCAACGTTCCACTTCCTCCGGCAGCAAGTGTCCAAGGACGATGCCTCGCCGAACTGGTGCCTCGCAGACTTCATCGCGCCCTCAACTCGAAACCCGAAACGCGAAACCCCAAACTTCCCCGACCACCTCGGCGCATTCGCAGTCACGACGGGCCACGGGCTTGCGGAGCTTGTGGAAAAGTTCAAGCGCGACCACGACGACTACAACGCCATCATGGCCGAGGCGCTGGCGGACCGGCTCGCGGAGGCCTTTGCCGAGTTCCTGCACAAGCGCGTGCGCGCCGAGTGGGGCTACGGCGCCAACGAGAACCTCACGACGGAACAGTTGATTGAAGAGCACTATCGCGGCGTCCGGCCCGCGGCGGGTTATCCCGCGTGCCCCGACCACACGGAAAAGGGGACGCTGTGGAAGCTGCTCGACGCGGAACGCCACACGGGCATCAAACTCACCGAGAGTTTCGCCATGTGGCCGGGCTCGAGCGTGAGCGGTCTCTACTTCGCGCACCCGCAGTCGAAGTATTTCGCCGTTGGCAAGCTCGGGCGCGACCAGTTGCTCGATTATCAGGCCCGCAAGGGAATGGCTCTGCAGGAAGTGGAGAAGTGGCTGGGACCGTGGCTGAACTACGAGCCCGGCGCAAAGCGTGAGCCGTGAGGCGTCCGCGTCCGCGACCGATATACCGGGACGCCGAGCTACGGCTCGGCACGGGTCGAACCTCAACTCAGAATGTCGAGTAAGTGCCTGGCGCTGCGGCTATGCGAAGCCCAACTCTTTCGCCACGTCCTGCATCGCGGCGATCACATGGCTGATGTGGTCGTCCAGCGGCAGGCCGAGCAACGCAGCACCTTGCTCGATGTCCTCGCGCTTCACGGCGGCGGCGAAGGACTTCTGCTTCATCTTCTTCTTCACGCTGCTGGCCGCCATGCCGGTGAGTTTTTCGGGCCGCACGTAGGCCACGGCGGTGACGAAGCCGCAGAGTTCATCCACTGCGAAGAGCGCCTTGCGGAGGGGTCGGTCGCGCGGGAACTCGGCCTGATTCCAATCCGCGTGCGAGAGGATGGCGCCGATGATTTCCTCATCCACGCCGCGTTCGCGCAGGATTGTCGCGCCCTCGCGCGTGTGCGCCGGCGGCTCGGGCCATCGCTCGTAGTCGAAATCATGGATGAGCCCGGTCGCGCCCCATTGATCCACGTCGGCCCCGAAGTGCGCCGCGTAGTGCCGCATCGCAGCCTCGACGGCGAGCGCGTGCTTGCGGAGCGACTCGGACTGCGTGAACTCGGTGAGCAGGCTCCAGGCTTGGTCGCGGTTCATGGAGGGCGATGGGTTGGGTGGACGTGAGTCGGATTTGCCGGAGTCCTTATCCGATTCCACCGCGCAAATCCAGCCGGGAATCCACACCAGCCCGCGCGCGTCGGCTTCAAGGTTGACGCGTCCTTCGTCGCCCCTACGATGGCCGCGCATTTTACCGCACCATGAGCCAGACCAAGTCCATCGCCTCGATTCCTGTCTTCCAGCCGCCTGCCAGCGCCTCCGCTCGCGCGCATGTGAAATCACTCGCCGAGTATCGCGCACGATATGAGCAGTCCGTGATGGACCCCGGCGCGTTCTGGGCCGGCGAGGCCGGGCGCGTCTCGTGGTTCAGCAAGTGGAACAAGGTCGCAGATTGGA
>Ga0247727_10016832_pt1 | contig 11729 bp, 7 predicted proteins | sample WisWelCaveWW1625_FD_202498 | JGI IMG/M metagenome (GOLD analysis project Ga0247727, IMG submission 202498) | Biofilm microbial communities from Wishing Well Cave, Virginia, United States - WW16-25 | ecosystem: Environmental > Aquatic > Deep subsurface > Groundwater > Cave microbial mat | place... | reverse complement strand
GGCGGCCTCGGCGGCGAGCCGCTCCTCGCGCGGCCGCGGATCGACGGGTCGCAACAGGAAGGCTCCGATCACGAGGAAGACGACGGCGAGGGCGAACACGAGGCGCGGGCCGACGCCATAGCCGAGGGCGGCGTTGCCGACGTCCAGAACGACCGCGGCGCTCATCAGCTGGACGATGCCCGACGTCGCCGTGGCGACGTTGCTGATGCCCATATACCGACCGGATGAAGCCTTCGGGATGATGTCGGTCATCAGCGCCCAGTCGACGGCCAGGAACATCCCGATGCCGGCGCCGAACAGCCCGGCGGCGACCGCGGCGACCTCGACCGACGGCGCCGCCGCGACGACGGCCAAGCCGAGGGCCGACAGGGCGCAGGCGATGTAGATGACGGGCTTGCGGCCGATCCTGTCCGACAGGCGCCCGGCGGGGATCACCGTCAGCACGTTGCCGGACAGGGCGAACACCAGGACGAAGAGGTTCGCCTCGCCTGTCTCCTGCTGGCTCAGCCCGAGGGTCTGCGCCGCGAAGAACGTGGCCGTATTGATGAGCGAGTTCGCGCCCATGAGGACGAACCAGCGCGACGCAAGGAGCCACATGAAGGAGCGCTCGCGCAGGATGTCCGTGCTCCAGCCCTCGCGGGCGATCGCGAGCCAGGATCGTCCGGCCCGATCGCGCGGCGGACGCCCCTCGTGGACTCGGATGACGACCGACAGCATCGTCGCGAGTTCGAGGGCGCCGAGGGCCATCGTGCCGAGGAAGAACGAGCCCGTCCCGACCGCCAGCGACCCGAGCGCGAAGCCGGCTCCGTTGCCGAGGATCTGGAACAAGCCCACGAGCGCGGATGCGAGGCCGACCTGGTGAGCCGGCACGAGGTCCGGCACGTAGCCCTGGAACGGGCCCTGGGCGAAGTTGGCGCTGATCTGCAGGAGGACCATGAACGCGGCGACCGCGATGATCGTGTTCGACGTCGCGATGCCGTACAGGAACACGACGTCGAGCGCGGAGCCGATGAAGATGTACGGCTTCCGCCGCCCCCAGCGGCTGATCGTGTAGTCCGAGATCGAGCCGACGGTCGGCTGGACGAGCGCAGCGATGAACGTTCCGGCGAAGCTGAGCAGGAACAGCGTCGTGCCCTCGGACCCGGGCTCGCCGAGACCTCCGAACTGGATCCGGCCGGACAGGATGACGGTGAGCCCGCTGAAGATCGACGACAGGCCGAGCCAGTACAGCGACAGCCGGACGAGCTGCGTCGCGGGCAGTGACTTCGTCGGTCGCCCGGCAGCATCGACGCCGGCTGCGGTCGCGACGCTCATCCCGTGGGCCATCGGTCTTCCTCCATTGCCCCCATCGACCCGGTTCGGTGCGTGGACGCCGGAGCCGGCCTCCTGTTACACCCCAGCGGCGAGCGTCGCCGTCGTTCGGAGTGGCACCAGCCGCCGTTCCGTGGCGCCCGCGGCGACGAGTCGGAACAGCGACCGGTCGAGCGAGTAGATGCCCGTCGAGGCGATCGCGATGCTGCCGAGCCGGAACGCGAAGACCGGGTTCTCGGTGTTGCCGGCGTAGTGGTGGGCGGCTCCGTCGCGGGTGACGACCGCGAGGTTGGCCTGCCCGTCGAACGCGTCGTGCAGCGATCCCAACAGATGCGCGACCGGCTCGCCGTCGTGCCACTCGTCCTCCAGCCAGCGCGCCCCCACCTCCGTGTCCGCCCGCCCGTGGATCCTGCCGGCCGCGCGGTAGCGGGCGCGCAGCTCCGGGTGACGCCGGAAGTCGCCGTTGTGGCTGAACAGGTAGCGACCGGCCGGATCGTCGAACGGCTGCGTGTCGGGCAGGCCGAGGGTCGACAGCTTCGAGGGTCGGCGCAGGTGGACGAGCAGCGTCGTCGTCTCTTGGCGCCCGACGAGCTCTCGTCCCGGATCGTCGCGGAAGGCGCGCGTGTCGCGGTGACTGCGGAGCCGACCTGCGTCGTCCAGCCAGCCGGCGCCCCAGCCGAAGCCGGCGATGCCGAAGCGCTCGAGCCGCTCGCTGAACGGCCACAGCTCGTCGATCCGGAACGGGGACGCGCTGCGGGCGACGAAGTGCTCGCACATCGGTCGCCGATCATACGCGGCCCCGGGAACCGTCCGGCGCGTCGGATCCCGACGACGCCGGTCAAGCGGCGACGGCGAGCCCGTTCCGGCGTGCGGCGGCGGCGAGGTCCTGGTCGAAGGTCAGGACGACGACCTCGGGGTCATCCAGCCTGAGCGCTGTCGCCAGGTGGACGGCGTCGCAGCCGCGAAGTGCCTCCCGCTCCGCCAGCGCTGCCGCGAGGTGGCCACGACGACGTCGATCGCGACCGCCGTCCGGAGATCACCGCAGGAGCAGGCCGCGATAGCCGGGCATGAAGCCGGTCGCGAGGAGGGCCTGACGGTGCGGTGAATCGGCGACCGGCAGCCCATCGATCTTCCGGACGACGAGCTCGCGCAGCCGTCCGTCGGCGACCAGCATGCGGAGCGATCGGAGCGCCGGGGTCGCCGCCGCCGGGTCGTCGAACGCGGGCAACGTCAGCAGTCCGCTGCCGCCCCGCTCCAGGTACAGGACCGCGTCGCCCTCGACGAGCGCGACGTAGGCCCCTGCCGCACGAGCGAGGACGCGCCGGTCGGCATCGCCACGGCGCGGCCAGGCGAGCGCGGCGCCGTGCGGGTTCGCCGGGTCGGCTGCGGCGAGGAGGTGGACGCTCGCTCGCTCGGCGGCCGAGCGCTCGCGGACCGCACGCAGCCGGTCGATCGCACCGGCCAGGGCGAACTGCGCCCCGCCGAGGCCTTCGACGAGGTAGCCGCGCCGGACCCGGCCGGCATCTTCCATCGCCCGCAGCACCGGGTACAGGGCGGCGAAGCCGCCCGGGACGCCCTCCGCCGCGACGCCGTCCCGCACCACGATGCCGTGCCGTTCGAGCAGCGCGAGCGCTGTCACATGAAGGCGCTCCGTGGTCGACGGTCGGAGGGTTCCGCCCGTGCCCGGAGCTTCGGGTCCGTCCTCGACGAGCGACCAGCGGCCCGCCGCCTCGGGTGGCCCGAGCGCCGTGAGGCGCCCCGGACGGGCGCCTGCCGACCCGCGGGCCGGGCGCTTCCAGCGGAGGGCCCGCAGCGGCGCGAACGTGTCGTTCGTGACCTCGCCGACCCAGACGAGATCCCACAGGGCATCGAGGACCTCGCGGTCCGCACCGCCGCCGGCCGCCGCGAACAGGTCGCGATAGAACGACGCCCCGCGACGTCCGAGGTGCGCGCGTATCGCGTCGTGCCGCGCACCGTCCGGCCGCAGCGACCCGTCCGGCGGGCTACTCGGGCGCAGCGCCTCGCGACCCGGGCGCAGCAGGACGATCCGTCCGTCGTCACGTCCGAGGGTGCCGTGGCCGACCCACGTCACCTCGCCGAGGGCGCCGAGCTCGTCGAGCAGGCGGGGCGCGTAGCCGGGCACGCGAGCGGGCAGGATGTCGCGCTCGAGGATCGATGCCGGGATCGGCAGGCCGGCGAGCTGGTCGACGACCGCGGCGAGGCGCTCGAGGGCGGCGGATCCTCGGAGTGGGGGCGGCGGATCGCCGGCCGGCGCGACCCCCTGCCAGGCGGGCAGGAAGCGGCCGAGCGCCGCCGGCTCTACCGGCTCGACTTCGTGGCGGAGCCTCGCCAGCGACCGTCGCCGGAGCGCCCGCAGCACCTCCGGGTCGCACCACTCACGCAGGGCGCCGCCCGGCCGAAACTCGCCGTGCGTCAATGTCCCCGCGGCGGCGAGGCGCGCCAGCCCGTCGGCCACGACGCCCTCGGGTAGGCCCCAACGCCGAGCGGCCTCCCCGGCGAGGAACGGACCGTGCGTCCGCGCCCAACGCGCCAGAAGGCCGTCGAGCGCGGCCGCGACCGGGGCGAGGAACGCATCCGGCACGCCGACCGGTGGGGCGGCGCCGACACCATCGCGGTAGCGACCCGCATCTTCGATTGCGATCCAGCGTTCGAGGCCGGCGATCCGCAGCCTGATCGCACGTCGCCCGGCTTCGAGCTCCGCGCTCCAGGAGGCGGCCGCCGCCGCACCGCTCTCGACGCGGGCCGCGAGCTCGTCGGCGGTGAGGTCGCCGAGTCGGCGGAGGAGGTCATGCAGGCCATCGAGCGAGGTCGCACGCCGGTCCTCGGTGAGCGACTGGAGCGACAGCTCGAGGTCGGCGAGTGCCTCCGGGTCGATGAGCTCGCGCAGCTCCTCCTGGCCGAGCAGCTCGCGCAACAGGTCGCGGTCGAGCGCGAGTGCTCCGGCCCGACGCTCGGCGAGCGGCGTGTCGCCTTCGTACATGTAGGCGGCGACGTAGTCGAACAACAACGACGAAGCGAACGGCGAGGCCTTCCCCGTCTCGACCCCGTGCACGGCGATCTCGCGGCGGGCGACGCCACCGAGGATCCCGCGCAGCGCGTCGAGGTCGAACACGTCGGACAGGCACTCGCGGTACGTCTCGACGAGGATGGGAAAGCTGCCGTAGCGCGACGCGACGGCGAGCAGGTCCGCCGCCCGCTGGCGCTGCTGCCACAGCGGCGTCCGACTGCCGGGGCGGCGGCGCGGCAGGAGGAGCGCCCGCGCGGCGTTCTCGCGGAAGCGCGCCGCGAAGAGCGCCGAGGAGCCGAGCTCGCCGACGACGAGGTCCTCGACCTCGTCCGGCTCGGGGAACAGCAGTCCCTCGATCTCGGCCAGGCGACCCCGCTCATCGCCCTCGCCCTCCGGCAGCCGGATGGCGATGCCGTCGTCGGACCAGAGCGTCTGCGCCTCGATGCCGAGCCGGTCGCGGAGTCGGGCGGTGACGGCCAACGTCCACGGGGCGTGGACGCGGCCGCCGAACGGTGTGAGGACGCACAGTCGCCAGTCACCAAGCTCATCGCGGAAGCGCTCGACGACGATCCGACGATCCGTCGGGAGGGCGCCGGAAACGGCGCGCTCCTCGTCGAGGTAAGCGAGGAGGTTCCGCGCCGCCAGTGGGTCGAGCTGATGACGTTGGCGCAGCCGGGCGTCGGCCGCCCGTCGGCCGCGCTCGCCCCGGGCCAGGTCGGCTTCGAGCTCCCGGACCGCCGCCCCGATCGCACGGCCGAGCTCGATCGGACGGCCGACGGCGTCACCCTTCCAGAACGGCAGCTTGCCCGGCACGCCCGGCGCCGCCTCCACGATCACCCGGTCCGCGGTGATGTCGATCACCCGCCAGCTCGACGCGCCGAGGACGACGACGTCGCCATGCATCCCGGCGCGGAGCTCGTAGACCATCTCCTCGTCGAGCTCGCCGACGCGCCGGCCGGGCGTCCCGGCTTCCCCGGCGAGGAAGACGCCGAACAGTCCGCGGTCCGGGATCGTGCCGCCCGACGTGAGCGCCACGACGCGGGCATCCCGTCGTCCCTCGACGACGTCCGTCGAACGGTCCCAGGTCAGCCGCGACCGCAGCTCGGCGAACTCGTCGGAGGGGTATGCGCCGGCGAGCATCCCGAGGACGGCCTCGAGCGCCTCGCGGCTCAGCGTCTCGAACGGCGCCGCGCGGCTGACGGTCGCGAGGAGGTCAGCCACCGTCCAGCGATCCATGACCGCCATCGCGACGAGCTGCTGGGCGAGCACGTCGAGCGGGTTGCGCGGCATGACGGTCGGCTCGATCTCGGCCTCGCGCATCCGCTCGACGACGACGGCGGTCTCGAGGAGGTCACCGCGGAACTTCGGGAAGAAGACACCCTTCGACGGCTCGCCGACGTGGTGCCCCGCCCGACCGACCCGCTGGAGGCCACTCGCCACGGACGTCGGGCTCTCGACCTGGATGACGAGGTCGACGGCGCCCATGTCGATGCCGAGCTCCAGGCTGGAGGTGGCGACGAGCGCGGGCACTCGCCCAGCCTTCAGGTCCTCCTCGATCGCGAGCCGCTGCTCCCGAGCGACGCTGCCATGGTGCGCCCGGACGAGGTCCTCGCCGGCGAGCTCGTTGAGCTTGTTCGCGAGCCGCTCGGCGAGGCGGCGGCTGTTGGTGAAGACGATCGTGCTGCGGTGCGCTCGGATCAGCTCCAGGATCCGCGGCTGGACGGCCGGCCAGATGCTCGTGCGGGCATCGGGTCCGACGGCCGGGCCGTTCCCGCCGGCCAGCCCGTCGCCGCCGACGGCGACCTCGCCGAGGCGGCTCATGTCCTCGACCGGCACGACGACCTCGAGCTCGAGCGCCTTGCGCGTCCCGGCGTCGACGATGACCACCCCGCGGCCGGGCCCGACGCCGCCCAGGAACGAGGCGATCGTGGCGAGCGGTCGCTGCGTCGCCGACAGGCCGATCCGCTGGAGCGGCGCCGCGGTCCCGGGTCGAAGACGCTCCAGCCGCTCGAGGCTGAGCGCGAGATGGGCGCCGCGCTTCGTGCCCGCGATCGCATGGACCTCGTCGACGATGACCGTCTCGACGCCTCGCAGGATCTCCCGGGCGCCCGAGGTGAGCATCAGGTACAGGCTCTCCGGGGTCGTGACGAGGATGTCCGGCGGGTGGCGCACGATCTGGCGCCGGTCCTCCTGCGGCGTGTCGCCCGTCCGCGAGGCGAGGCTGATCCGCAGCGGCGTCTCTCCGAGCCGTTGCGCGGCGAGCTGGATGCCCGCCAGCGGCGACCGCAGGTTGCGCTCGATATCGTGGGCGAGGGCCTTGAGCGGCGACACGTAGAGGACGCGGATCGCCTTCGTCGGAGCGGCCTCGGGCGCGCGCCGCCCGAGTCGATCGATGCACCACAGGAACGCGGCGAGCGTCTTGCCGCTGCCGGTCGGCGCGTGGATGAGCGTGTGGCGGCCGCTCGCGATCGCCGCCCAGCCGTCCGCCTGCGCCGGCGTCGGCGCCTCGAAGGTCGCCTCGAACCAGGCCCGTGTCGACGGACCGAAGCGGTCGAGGGCGGCGAGCGGATCGGCCGGATGGCGGGATCGACGCTTCGCAGGCACGGGGGCCGAGTATAGGCACGGCCTTGCATTTCGACCAGATGTTCGAAACCTGGCACCGCGTCATCGTGGCGGGCGGGGGACCGGGCCGGCCGGCGGTCACGGAACGTGCCGAACGGCCCCCCGGAGGGACCATTCGGACGTGTCGCGACGGTCGCGCTCGTGGTTATCTGTCTCCAGCGCCGGACGAAGGAGCCGGCTTAGGCTTGCGGCTCGGGAGACCGCCAGGATCCGTGAGATACGGGAGGGCATCATGTCGAACCTAGCGAAGGTCGTCGGCGCGATCGCCGCGCTGCTCGGCCTGTACACGTTCAACCCATGGTTCACGCCGGACGAGGGCATCGAGGCGTTCGTCGACTGGGGCTTCTGGATCTTCTTCATCGGGCTGCTCGTGCTCCTGTTCCGCGAGCGGAAGAGCCACGAGAGCGATGTCGTCGAGATCGAGGGCCCGGCGTTCACGCGGTTCCTGTTCGGCAACTCGCGCGCCGGCCTCTTCTGGCTGCCGGTCCGCCTGATGCTCGGCTTCGCCTGGCTGGACGCGGGGCTCCACAAGCTCCAGGGCGAGGGCTGGATGGACGGCGGCTCGGCGCTTCGCGCCTACTGGGAGCGGGCGGCGTCGATCCCCGAGCAGGGCCGCCCGCCGATTACCTATGACTGGTACCGCGACTTCATCAACCTGCTGCTGAACAACAACACCGAGGTGTGGTTCGCCCAGCTGATCACGTTCGGCGAGATCGCCGTCGGCGTCGGCCTCATCGTCGGCTCCCTGACCGGAGTCGCCGCGTTCTTCGGGGCGATCATGAACATGAGCTTCCTGCTGGCCGGATCGGCGTCGACGAACCCGGTCCTGTTCACGCTGGCGATCGGCGTCATGCTCGCCTGGAAGGTCGCCGGGTACTACGGCATCGACCGCTACCTGCTGCCGATGCTCGGCACCCCGTGGCGCCTCGGACCGATCGCCCGGAATCCCGCCGCACCGATGACCTCCTGACGCCGAGCGGGCCACCGACCCCGCCGCGGGACTCGACGCCCCCGCCGCCCGGACCTCCCACCGGGCACTCGGCGGGGGCGTCGTCACGCCTCGGACAGGGCCGGGCGGCGCGCGAGGATGGCGTCCGGGTCGATGCGGCCCACCGGGTCGGCGGCGCGTCCGACGTCGAATCCAACGCCGACGAACAGCCGCCTGGCGAGGACCGCCCGGACGTCGCGCGAGAGCGGCTCGAACGGATCCCGTTCGGCCACCGTCACGAGCGCCTCCAGGTCATTGTCACCGGGGCGCAGGCCGTCGAGGTGGGCCGCCAGGAGGCGTCGACCGAGGCCGCGGCGCCGGGCTTCCGGCGCGACGCCGAGCGCAAGGATGCGCCGCGTCCCGGCCCACGCCGCCGGTGCGGCAGAGAGGCAGGCGCCGACGACGAGCGTCCCGTCCAGGGCGGCCGTCAGCGACACCCCGTCCGTGCTGCGGAGCGCCGCCTCGACGAGCACCTGCGCCGCATCCGGGTCCGCCGGCGAGATGACCCGCGGCGCGAGCGCGAGCCTCGCCCAGGTGCCGGCGGTCACGTGCTCGAGGATGGCCGGTCGATCGGCGACCGGGACGGCGTTGCCGCGCGCGATCGCGCCGAGCCCGTCGCCGCCGCGAGGCGGCCGGCGGAGATCCGCCTCGGCGTCCCACCAGCCGAGCTCCGCGGCGGCGCGGATGAGCGCCGGCACGCCCACCGACCGCACGACGCCGGCGATCGCGACGGCCCGCTCGTCCGCCGTCGCCCCCACCGCCGAGACCGCCTCACCGGCGTTCGGCTCGTCGAGGAACCGCTCGGGCGGGGGCGCCTGGCGAAAGCGGCTCGCCTCGGCCGCCCAGCGGTCCCGCCAGCCCTCGTCGATCCGTTCGGGCGTCTCGCGGTGGGCGCCGGCCAGCCAGACGAGCGACCACGCCCGCGGGACGACGCGGTAGATGTCGTAGCCGCCGCCGCCCGTCGCGAGCCAGCGGCCAGAGCTCCAGAGGTGGGCGATCCCGTCGACGAGCCGGGCGGCGGCGGCCATCGCCGTGGTCGTGACACGCAGCTGGGCGAGCGGGTCCCAGGCGTGCGCGTCGGCGCCGTGCTGGGAGACGACGATGTCCGGCCCGAACGCCGCCGCGAGCTCCGGCACGAGCAGCCGGACGGCGGCGAGCCAGCCCACCTCCCCGGTTCCCGCATCGAGCGGCACGTTCAGCACCGTGCCGGCCGCCGGCCCCTCCCCGAGCTCGTCGAGCCAGCCCGTGCCGGGGAACAGGGTCCGCCCGGATTCGTGGAACGAGACCGTCAGCACGCCCGGGTCGTCGCGATGGATCGCCTCGACTCCGTCGCCGTGGTGGACGTCGAAGTCGAGATACAGGACCCGCAGGCCGGCGCGCCGCGCGCGAGCGATGGCGAGCGCGGGGTCGTTGTAGATGCAGAAGCCTGATGCCCGGTCGGGCATCGCGTGGTGGAGCCCGCCGCCGGGATGGAAGGCATGCTCGACGTCGCCGCGGAGGATCGCCTCCAGCGCCCGCAGCGAGCCCCCGGCGACCATCGCGCCGGCGTCGTGCATGCCCCGGAAGGCGGGGTTGTCGGAGGATCCGATGCCTGCCTCGGGGAGCCTCGACGGATCGTCGGAGAAACGCCGCACCGCGGCGATGTACTCCTCGGTGTGACACGGGCGGAGCTCCTCGTCGGCCGCTGGCTCGGGCGCCAGCCCGGGCACGGCGCCGATCGTCGCGAGGAGGTCGATCGCCGGTCCGAAACGTCGCGGCGTCAGCGGATGCGCCGGACCGAAGTCGTAGCTCGTCGAGCGCGGGCCGAAGACGAGGAGCGGGCCGTCTCGCTGCGCCACGTCTGGCACGATACCCGCCGTGGAGCGGACCTACACGACGCCGCTGCTCGACAAGCTGGGGGTTCGGCCCGGCTGCCGGATCGCACTCGTCGGCCTCGACGACGCGGGGTTCCGCGCGCAGATCGCCGAACGGACGGACGACGTCACCGACGGGCAGCCATCGCCCGACACGGACCTCGTGTTCCTCGCCGCCGACTCGGTCGCCGAGCTCGGCCTCCTCGATCGGCTCCAAGCTCGTCTTCGCCCAGCCGGCGCGATCTGGGTGGTCTCGCGCAAGGGGCGCGCCTCGACGCTCCGCGACGTCGAGGTCATCGCCGTCGCGAAGTCCGTCGGTCTCGTCGACAACAAGGTCGTGTCGTTCTCGGAGACGCACACGGCGCTCCGGCTCGTCATCCCGCTCGCGCGTCGGAAGCGAGCCTGAGGTCGCCCGGTCTGCCGGCGGTCGAGTACCATCTCGGCGATGCAGGACCTTGCCGTCATCCTCGTCATCGTGCTCATCATCGTGCTCGTCATCCGCGGGCCGAAGACGCTGCCGCAGCTCGGCGCGATGTTCGGCCGCGGAGTCAAGGAAGCGCGCCGCGAGGCGAGCGAGCTTCGCGCCAAGTCGTCGGACGAGTCCCCGCCGGACGCCTGACGGTTCGCCATGAGCGGGCCGAACCCGGAGCCGAACTCGGGCTGGACCGGACCGGACGCCGCTCCCTGGCACGCGGAAGCCGACTCCCCGCGCCTCGATCGTCCACCGTCCTCGTCGCCGGCGGCGCGTTCTCGCTCCTGCAGAAGGTCATCGCCCCACTCGTCAACGACGCGGCGATGGCCGTCGACCCGGTGCTCCTGCTGTCGCTCGTGCTCGACGGCCTGTCGATCGCAGCCGGGCTCCTGGTGCGCTCGGGACGAGCGTGGATCTTCGCCGCCAACTTCGCCGCGATCTACGCGTTCCTGTATTTCACGCTCTTCCCGAACGTCGTCGCGCTGCTCTTCGGAGCGCTGTATTCCGTCGTCCTGGTGGCCGTCGTCACGGGGCGCACCTGGTTCGACGACATGAGCGCCTGGCGTCGCGCTGTGGCGGAGGCCCGCTTCAGGCGCTGAATCGCCAAGTCGGGTGGAGGACCCGCTCCAGCGGCCAGCCCGAGTCGCCGAACGGAAGGGCATCCGCGTAGCCCACCTCCTGCACGACGAACGGCGCCCGTCCGGCGACGCCCGGCGGAGCGACGACCGGCAGGCCCAGCCCGTGGGCGAACATCTCGACACCCGCGTGCCGCTCCGGAGCGAGGTCGGAGATGGCGACCCCCACCGGCCGCGCGCCGGTCTCGGCCAACGCCGCGAGGATCGCGTCCGCCGTCACGCCCGTCGGGTCGGCGGGATCGACGACCACGACCTCGCGAGCACCGACCAACCAGCCGGTCGCACGGCGACCCGGGACGCCGGCCGCCCAGACCGCGTCCACCCGGGCAAGGTGGGGTTCGATACGGGCGATCTCCGGCCCGCCGGTCGAGGGCCCGACGGCGAAGGCGGCGCGCACGGCCGCTTCGTCGGCCAGCCCGTCGAGCTGCTGAAGCGTCACGAACGTCGGCTGCCACAGCTCGATCTCGCCGGTCGATGCGGACGCCAGGGCCGCCGCGGGCGTCAGCCAGCGAGTTTCGACGACCTCCGGCGAGCCGGCCACGACCTCGCTGCCGGCCGGCAGCAGCGCGGCGAAGAACCGGACGTCGAACCGGCGCCGCATCGATGGCGGCGTGACCCAGCGAGACAGGTGGACGAGGTCCCTGGCCGCGATCTCGATACCGGTCTCCTCGGCCGTCTCGCGGACGGCGGCGACATGGTGCGCCAGCGCGGCGATCGGCGTCATCCGGCCATCCGGCGCCATTCCCAGCCCAAGCCGCTGCGCCGCCTCGTCCTCGGACAGGCCGGCTTCCGCGAGCGCCGCCGGCGCGACGTCGGCAGC
>Ga0247727_10016831_pt1 | contig 11729 bp, 10 predicted proteins | sample WisWelCaveWW1625_FD_202498 | JGI IMG/M metagenome (GOLD analysis project Ga0247727, IMG submission 202498) | Biofilm microbial communities from Wishing Well Cave, Virginia, United States - WW16-25 | ecosystem: Environmental > Aquatic > Deep subsurface > Groundwater > Cave microbial mat | place... | reverse complement strand
CGTTCTTCACTTTAGCTCGCGTCATGCCAGGCCACCTCCGCGGTCGGAGCGTGGCCTTTTCTTTAGGTCGAAAAACTGTGCAAATAATTCGAGCAAAATATGGGAAAAGAATGCGAGCGCCTACACTTCAGGCCTTTTGGCGAAGTCCTTTTCCCACAAACGCCGGAACTCGGCGTAGTTTACAAATCGTTTTGGCGATAATTTTTGTCGTATCTGTGAAGGAAGCAGACTGTATAAATAGTCATGAAAGACAACAAAAGTACGGTCTAGTATCTCTTTAACTGCGGGTGGATCATGTTTTTCCTTTAGTAGCCGTTCATGATGAGTGGTAAGGAGACCTTCGACCGTCTGGCGTGCTCTCTGAAGTAGGTCACGGCTACAAGTCATGTAGATGGGCTGGAGTTGGGTGCTTCTGCGCAAGGCGAAGTCAATGTAGTCGGCAGCTAGGTATTGCAACATCGTAGACTTGCCACTTCCTGCTCGGCCATTGATAAAAAGTGGATATCCGAGTTCTCCCGTAGTCCCAGTACTACGGATGGATTCGAGGAGATCTGCTTCCTCAGGTGAAAGGGCTAAGTTAGCCTCTTCATCCTTTTGTATAGCAAGCCAGGTGTCTTGATCTAGCACCATCAGGTACGGATATGATCGAGATGCTAAACGCGACAATTCGTGCGGTTGATCATCAGTATCCGAAAGTTGTGAAATATGTCGCTTGACGAGCGTAGCTACATCATCTGACTTTCGCAACGGCTCGAGGATCAAAAGACGGTGATGCTCTGGTTTATAAACGTATGCAAAACCGAGGCGTCTATTCTCGTCCCAATACTCATGGAAATCGGTGTTATCTTTAGATGCAGGTAGCTTGGTTAGGTCGATTCGCTCAAGTAGCTGATGATAAAGAGCGAGAAAATCCCGCATTGAGGAAGATCGCATCTTCTTCACCCAAGCCTCTGTCTCGAGGACTAGAAGCTCATTCTCTTCCCCCTGTTCTTCACGCAAGACGGAGTACAACCACATAAGTTCATCTTCATTCGGTGAAGGAGGAGGTGGTGGTGGCGGGACATTGATAAGGTCGGCAAGGAAGCGTTTAATATCCTCCTCACTTGGCATGTTGAACTTACGCTTAACCTCTTCGGTCTTCTTTTCCCAGTTCATGAGAAAGAATTTGTATTCGGTGCTGCCGCGTGCGAGGACACTCAAAAACACGATAAGTTCGTCATCATGGATGGAGACTTTATACGCTACTAGCCGAAAGCTTCGACCGAGGCCCTTTTTCAAGAAGGGTGTTGGCGAGTGAAAGTCGAAGCCTACTAGATTCTGAGTGCTTTCAATTTTGGCTTTGAGGCTCTTAATAATTGAGTCTTGTCCGTGTTTTTGGGCTTCATCCGAACAACGTCCTGTAACGAATACGTACAATGCCATAAAACTTTCCTTTCAAAAACGGCTGCTTAACTTAACGGGTAAGATTTGAGCTGCAGGTAATGGGTTCACACGCTGGTACATTTTTTACCCAAAAATTATACTGAACATTATTGTTTTTTAATATAAGAATTCAACGCTTGTTTTTCAACAATAATTTTCCACTTTCAGTGGCACATTCTTTTTAAATACGCGACTGCTTTTATTAACTATTTCCCCGCTGGCGGCCATTGAAACGGCGGCAAGCTTTCCATTTTAGCGCCGCCACCATTCTCAGATGAAGTCAGAATAAAAGCCGTCGCGCCGAGCGCCGCAGCGCCAACGCCTCCGGCAACCCACAGCCAAGTGCGCGAAGAAGATTTTGTCTTCGTGCTTTTCAATGACACCATCTCAACATTCAGTTCTTCATCGCGCGTCACGATCAAAGCTTTTTCCCAATCTTGATAGCCCGGATATTTGACCAGAATCTTCAAACTGCTACCAGCGACCACATTGCGCGAGAGCGGGGTTTAGCCAATGGATTTGTTGTTGCTCATCACCTCGGCGCCTTTTGGAGAAGAGGAAATCGCCAACTTATACAGCTTTCTTCCGGCCATCTCGCGAGCAATGTCTTGCAGGATTTCCAGCAAGCCGTCGATCTCGCCCTGATAATTGCGATTGAACGACCTTTCAATCCGGCTGGATTCGACATCGATCATCGAAATGTTGATGGCGTAAGTCTTGCCGATACTGCCGGCCACGATCTTCTGCACGTTCAGCACCCGGCCAACACGCACCGCGCATTCGGTGACCGTGCAGCCGCTTTGCTGAAAGCCTTGCTCTTTCAGAATATCTTCCATCTTGCCACGATCTAATACGATGAAAGCGTTCAGATTCACCAATTGCCCGCGCAATTGGTCGGAAAGCGTCGCCGCCTCGCTCTCGGAGATTCCCCGTCCCTCAAGATTGAGAATAGCGATGTGGAATTTGGCAGGCGGAGGCTGCTGGCCGAAAGATTCAAAACCGAGAAAACTGAGCAAAGAGAAAAAAAGAATTTTCAACGCCGATATTGAAATCTTTTGCATTTTCGTAACAGAATTTTAGGGATGAATTGTCGCTGTGCCGATTAACGCGTTGCCCCTCATTCAACCAAAGCCAACGATGAATATACCCGCAAAGGCACGCAAATGCGTTTGGCGAAAGCCCTTGACTTTTTGGATAAAATTCTTACTCTTTGATTATTAAAAATACGAGGCGGGCGATCTGAGCTTATACGAGGTGTTTCGAGAGAAGATGGCGTATGAACTGGTATATTGGGAAATGGCTTTGTTGTGCAATTTTAATTAACTGCATCGCGAAGCAGAGCGCGAAAACCGGCTTGCTGAAAATGTATGTCGTGGGTTAGAGCGTCGGTGAGATAGTTGTCTTGCATCACCACGAATGAGACGCAATCAATCAGCCCCCATTCTTTGTCAGGACGTTGTTTGTAAAATGTCAGGGCACGACGGAAAAGAGTTGTTGGGATAGAAGCAACGTGAATGTTGGGAGTTGAGAAGCAACGCTCAATGAAGCTTACAGCATCGACTCGACGAGATGCGCTCAACGCATTGCCGATTTCAAGCAAGACGGCTTCCGTCGTCCAAACTTCGCGAGCTTTTTTGACTGCATCGAAATACGATTTGGCTTTTTCATGCAAGGCATCTTTGGGATTGAGCAAAGCGACGACAAAAGCCGTATCCATAAAAAGACGATCACTCATCATTACCGCGGTTTCGTTTAGGAGTTCCGTAAAGATAATGATCGACTTCACTTGCCCAATCTGCCGGCCCTTCGACGGTGCCGGTAAGTTGGCCTAACAAATCCCAAGCGGACTCGACTGGCGCAGCGGCTTGATCAACGGGTTGAATAATAAGCTTATAGTGTTTGCCTTCGATCAGTTGAAAGCCGTTTTGTGGAACAAGAACTCTTCCGTCAAAAATTGCATCAATCGTTTGTAACATGGCTTTCCTCAAAAATGTCATCTAAGATACTGTGCAGCATAACCCTGTCAATAAATTAGTCAATAGAAATTTACATTGCAACTGAAATTTTTATGATCTCTCAACTCGAGCACCCCCACTTCCAAACCAACGGCATCACATTGTAGCACGAAGAAGCGACGCGAGTAAACGAATTACTACTCGGATTTTTGAAACAAGTGGTGATGGCATCGAAAATAGAGACGCAACATGAATGTTGCGTTACGTTGTCAATTGACGCTTTGCAACAATGTTGTTGGTCTTGCGTATGATAACAGTCGCCGCTAAAAAATTTTTCCCAAAATCCATCAAATCGTGAAAGGAGAATGTATGGAAACTTCAAACAGGATCTGCCGCTTTCTTATCCTGATCGCGCTGTGGGGAGCAATGCTGGTTGCCCCAACCGGCGCGCAAACCTCGGGACAGAACGGCGCGATGCCGAAAGTCGTGTTTGAGAAATACGCGCTTTCCAACGGGCTGCAAGTGATTTTGCACATCGACCGCAAGCTGCCGATCGTCCACGTCAATCAATGGTTCCACGTCGGCTCGAAAAATGAAAAACCGGGCCGCACGGGCTTTGCGCATCTCTTCGAACACATGATGTTTCAAGGCTCGAAGAACGCCACCGAGGAGTATTTCAACTACGTCGAAAGAGCCGGCGCGAATTTGCGCGAGGGCGGCGTCAACGGCACGACGAACAACGACCGCACGAATTATTTCGTCACCGTGCCCTCGGCCAATCTCGAGCTGATGTTGTGGCTCGAAGCGGATCGTCTCGCCACGCTGCCGGAGGCTTTGACCAAAGAGAAGCTGGACAATCAACGCGACGTCGTGAAGAACGAGCGCCGGCAGGGCTTGGAGAACCAGCCGTATGGCCGCGCGTTCAAATTGATCACGGAGAATTTGCATCCGGCCGGGCATCCGTATTCGTGGACGGTGATCGGCAGCCACGAAGATTTGACCGCGGCTTCGCCCGATGACGTGAAAGAATTTTTCCGCACCTATTACACGCCCAACAATCTCTCGCTGGTGATTGCCGGTGATTTCGATCCGGCCGAAGCCAAACGGCTGGTGGAAAAATATTTCGGCGGCATTCCGCCCGGCCCGGCGCTGGATCGCCCGACGCGTTTGATTCCCCAGCTTGATGGCGAAAAGATCGTTGAGGCGCTCGATCGCGTGCCGCAAGCTCGCACGTACATCACTTGGCCGGCGCCGGAATATTTTTCCAAAGATGAAGCGCCGCTCGATCTCGCCTCCACGATTCTCACCGACGGCTTGTCCTCGCGGCTGCAAAAAGTTCTCGTCTACGATAAGCAGCTCTGCACCAACGTTTTTTCATTCAATCAATCAAATGAAATCACCGGCGGGTTTAGCGTGGTGGCCACCGCGCGCCCGGGCGTGACGTTGGAACAAATCGAGAGCATCGTGACGGATGAAATCGCGCGTCTCGCCAAAGAAGGCCCGGCGCCGGCGGAGTTGAGTCGCGCGCAGACGAAATGGGAATATCAATTCGTCTCCGGCCTCGAGCGCATTGGCGGTTTCGGCGGCAAATCCGATCTGTTGAATCAATACAACACGTATCTCGGCGATCCCGGCAAATTCGAGGAAGACGTCGCGCGCAATCGCCGCGTCACTGCAAACGAAGTGCGCGACGCCGTTGCCACGTGGCTGAACACGCGCAACCGTTTGCTCGTGCGTTTTTATCCGGAAACTTCGGGCCGGCCTTCGACTGCCGAGCTTGATCGCACCAAGCAACCGGCGTTTGGAATCGACAAAGCTTTCCGCACGCCGGAAGTCAAATCCGCGAAGATTGCCAACGGCATGGAAATCTTCGTCGTCGAAAGGTCCGAACTGCCGAAAGTTGCCGTGACCCTCGTCACCAAAGCCGGCAGTGTCGCTGATCCGGTTGGCAAAGAGGGAACGGCGAACATGGTGATGGCGACGATCGATATGGGAACGAAAACGAAACAAGCGTTGGAAATTGAAGACGCACTCGGCGATCTCGGCACTTCGTTGTTTGGCTTTGCCGGGCGTGAATCGGCGCAGCTTGGCTTCGAAGTATTGCGGCGCCATCTCGATCCGGCGCTGACGATTCTTTCCGATGTCGTGCGCAATCCGGTGTTTCCGGAATCGGAGGTCGATCGCGAGAAGAAGCGCACGCTCGACAATCTTTCGCAGCAGGAGAAGAACGCGAATGCGCTGGCCAATCGCATTCGCACGCTGCTCACGTTTGGCTATGATCATCCTTATGGCCGCGTGACTCTGCCGGGCAGCGTGCAACAAATCACGCGCGCCGACGTGGCGAAATTTTATGAGACCTATTGGAAGCCGGGAAGCTCGGCGCTTATTTTCGTGGGCGACATTACGTTGGCGCAAGCGTCTGATCTCACGCAACGCACGCTTGGCAATTGGACCGGCGGCGCGGCGCCGCAAGTGAATATTCCTCAACCCAAGCCGGTTGGTCCGGGCAAAGTTTATCTCGTCGATCGCCAGGATGCGGCGCAAACCGTGGTGACGCAAATCGTCTCTGCGCCGAAACGCAAGACGCCGGATTATTACACGCTGCGTTTGGCGGATGCGGTTTGGGGCGGCGGTTTCGGCACGCGCTTGAATTTGAATTTGCGTGAAGACAAGGGCTATTCCTACGGCGTTTTCTCGAACGTCGCGTTGTCTTCGGCAGCGGGAAGTTGGTGGGCTTCGGGCGGCGTGCAGACCAACAAAACCAAAGAATCGATTGCCGAGTTTGCGGCGGAGCTGAAGTCGCTTGCCGGCCAGAAACCGATTTCGGAAAAAGAGCTGGCCGACGCCAAAGCGAATCGGATCCGCGGCTACGCGCAGCAATTCGAATCGCTCGGCCGCATTGCCGGACAGGTTGCGGAATTGTGGACGAACGGGCTGCCGATGGCGGAACTGCAAAAAGAGAATGACGAAATTGAGAAAGCGACGCTAGCGGCGGTCAATGCTTCGGCGCAAAAATATGCCGTGCCGAATCAATCCACGTTGTTGCTGGTCGGCGATGTGGCGAAGATCGAGGCCGGCATCCGCGAGCTGAATCTCGGCGAAGTGGTGATTCTCGATTCGGAAGGCAAGCCAGTCGCGAAGAAATAGCGGCTCTTCACCAAATTTGTGTAAAAAGAGTAAAGATTTTTCCAACGAAGATTTTTTAACCACAAAGGCCACAAAGCACACAAAGAAAAATGCAGTTAAACTTAGTGTTTTTTCCCTGGCCTGCGGCAGGGCAGGCTTTGTGGCCTTTGTGATCTTTGTGGTTGAGTTGGGCCGGCGGCCGTAAGCTGCGCCTGTAAGATTGCGGCTATTGCCGCGTTACGTTGTGGTCATGACAAAAGAATTGAGCTCTCGACTCAACCATCTCAATCTTCAAACCAACGGCATCACCTTGCACGTTGTCGAAGCCGGCCCTGAAAATGGACAGTTGGTGATTTTGCTCCACGGCTTTCCGGAGTTTTGGTACGGTTGGCGTTATCAAATCGAGGCGCTCGCAGCGGCAGGATTTCGTGTGCTGGCGCCGGACCAGCGCGGGTACAATTTGAGCGACAAGCCGAAAAGTGTTCGCGATTATAATCTTGATCAACTCGCGGCGGATGTGGTGGGGTTGATTGACGCGGCCGGTCGTGAAAAAGCGTTTTTAGTGGGACACGATTGGGGAGGCGCCGCGGCGTGGTGGACGGCGGTGAAATATCCGGAACGAATTGAAAAGTTGGTCATTCTCAATGCGCCGCATCCGAAAGTAATGCGCAGAAATCTTTTGCACAACCGTGTGCAGCGGAAAAAAAGTTGGTACATGTTCCTTTTTCAAATTCCGTTTTTGCCGGAAAGGCGCATGAGAAAAAATAATTGGCACATCGGCGTGCGCGCGTTACAGGGCACAAGCCGCAAAGGAACTTTTTCCGAGGCGGATATGGCGCTTTATCGCGAAGCGTGGTCGCAGCCCGGGGCGGTCACGGGAATGCTCAACTGGTATCGCGCGATTTTTCGCAGCCGGCCGGCGCGTGTGAGCAGCTCGCGCGTGACGATGCCAACGTTGATCATCTGGGGCGCGAGAGATAAATTTCTCGGACGCGAGTTGGCGCAGCAAAGTGTGAATCTCTGCGATAATGGGCAAATCGTTTTTATCGAAGGCGCGAGCCACTGGGTGCAGCACGAAGAGCCCGCGCGAGTGAATGAATTACTGCTCAAATTTTTTTAAAATAAACCCACTTGCTGCGAGCTTGAGTTTTCGACATATTTTTTCGCAGGCATTTTTTGCGCAAACAATTCTCGCAAATCCACCTCGGTCGACTCGATCTCTTCGGTAGTGAGCGGCGCCGCGTTTTTACCCAGCAGCGCCACATTTCCTTTCGGCACGTTGGTGTCGCTGCGCACAAAGAGCGGCGCATAGCCTTTGCGCAAATTTTCCGTCGCGCCCGCCCAGGTTCCGCCCGTTTCAAAATCGCTCGCGACCACGACGGCATAATCTGCAAGCGCATAAATAATCTTATTGCGCGACATGGCATTGCCTACCTGAAACGGCGCATTGGGATGAAACGGTGTGAGCAGGAGCAGGCGTTCTTCAAAAATATATTGCCGCGCTTCCCGCTCGCGAATTTTCTTCGCCAGCGAATCGCCCATTACGCCGACACACTTGCCGCCGTTCTCCAACGCTGTTTTCATGGAGACAAGGTCGACGCCTTTCGCGCCTCCGGAAACGACGGTCATCCGATTGCGAACGCAGCGGTCGGCGAGTTTCGCCGTGAAATCGGAACCAGCCTCGTCGACCGCGCGCGAGCCCACGATGGCCATACTTTCCTCTTGCGCCAGCGCCAATTCTCCGGCATAAAACAGCACCACCGGCGTTTGCGCTTGCAGTTTTTCTTTCAAACGTTGCGGATAGTTTGAATCAGCGCGCGTCACGATTTGAATGCCGGCATTCATCAGGCTTTCCAGCTCGAATCCCACCGCGCCGCCGCGATCCAGCAAAGCCGCCAACCGTTGCGCTTCCGCGAGTGGTAGCGCGAGTTCTTCCTGCAAGGCTTCAGCCGCGAGACCCAACATTCCGCCCGGCGTTTTGAGCGAAGAGTCTAAAATTTTCGGCGCGAGCGTATTCCATTCTTTCAGCGTCATTGGAGCTAATTCCGTTTTTTGATCAAGCCCGACATAAGAACAGGCCATGACGAGCGCATGAGCATCATCGGTTAATAATGACATGTCGTTCCTTCCAAACTTTTAAGAAATTCATTGACCGGTCGCTGAAATTTAATTGCATTATCGTGTTAAACGGTCCCAGCGACCGGTCAATCTCAATTTTTGTATCAATCCAACGTTCTGCGATCGGCGGCTTTGGCGAGCGCGAACGGATAGACCGGCCCAAAACCATGCTGCGCGAGCAGAAATCCGGCAACGGTCAAAGTCCAGCGTGAATCAAAAATATCATCAACCAGTAGACCCGGTCCCGCCGGCGTCGTGCCGCTGATGCTGAAGGCAGAAATAATATTGGCCACTTGCTGCGCGCTGTTGGCCATTTCTTTTTGTGGCCGCGTTTCTTTGCTCTTCGCGAGGATGGGCACGAATGGAATTTGTAAAACTTTTTCGAGAAACCGCTCGCTGTTCAATCGTTCCGGCGAGATCAGGAGAATGTCCACTTCATCCCGCGCGAGGCGAGCTTCCACCTCTTGCCATTCGCTCGTGTTGGCGCTGTTGATCGTGGCGGCGCGCACCCCGATCTTTTGGGCCATGAGAATCTGATTGCGCATCAGCGCGAGCAATGGGCTGATCAGCAGGCTCGGTCCCTTGTCCCGGTCGCGAAGCAAGCGCGTCGCGAGGAAATAGACAAGGCTCTTTCCCCAGCCGGTGCGCTGTACCACTAACAGGCGTTGCGTTTTGTCGACGACGGACTCAATCGCTTCCCATTGGCCGTCCCGAAAAGAAGCGTCGGGGCCGAGCATTTGTTGCAGATACGTGAGCGCTTGTGAATACATGCCGTCCTCCCTCAATCAATTCGTTTTCGAATGCAGTTAATTGTTAACGCACTCAAACTCAGAATAAAATGATGAGTTCATTTCAATCATTGTTTATCCGTTGGGCAATTTTTTAAACCTTTTGGTTCCGGCCCGTCCGGCTTATGGCGAATTGCGAAACGCTAATAGCATACTAAAAAAATTGGCAAGAGGCAAGCGATTAAACTTTTGGTTTTTTGGTTGACTTCCGGCCTACGATTGTTATCTTAATACAATGAACGAAATTTCGGAGGAAGGAACATGCGAGCATGTTATAACGTTTTGACAACCGGCACGATTCTTTTAATCTTGATGTTGTCGCAATTCGTTATGGCCCAAACCAAGCCGCGCGCGCGTGATCTCGGCATTCCGTTCGAGGGAACGCCCGGCGCGCTCAATGCGATCACGGATGTGAAAGGCGTTGAAGTTGGGCACACGACACTTATTTCCGGTGAAGGGAAATTGGAAGCCGGCAAAGGCCCGGTGCGCACCGGCGTTACGGCGATTATTCCGCGCGGCAAAAATTCCCTCGATCAGGTTTTTGCCGCATGGTTTGCGCTGAATGGCAACGGCGAAATGACGGGCACGACGTGGGTGGAAGAATCCGGTTTTCTCGAAGGGCCGATTATGATCACAAACACGCACAGCGTCGGCGTCGTGCGCGATGCGGTGATTGCGTGGCGCGTGAAACACGATATGATGCCGCAGCCGTGGGCGTTGCCCGTTGTGGCGGAAACGTGGGACGGCTGGCTGAACGATATTAACGGTTTTCATGTGAGGCCCGAGCATGTTTTTGCCGCGCTGGATAATGCAAAATCGGGACCCGTCGCCGAAGGCAATGTCGGCGGCGGCACCGGCATGATCTGCCACGGTTTCAAAGGCGGCATTGGAACTTCGTCAAGAAAATTGGATGAAAAGTCCGGCAGTTACACGGTTGGCGTGTTAGCACAATGTAATCACGGCGGCCGACAGCAGCTTCGCATCGCGGGTGTGCCGGTGGGTTTGGGAATGACGGACGAGATTTTGAAAAAGGAAGATACCGGCTCGATCATCGTCGTGGTCGCGACCGATGCGCCGCTGTTGCCGCATCAGCTCAAACGTTTGGCGCGCCGCGTGTCGATGGGATTGGCGCGCAACGGCAGTGTTGCGGGCAACGGTTCGGGCGACATTTTCATCGCGTTCTCTACGGCTAATCCCGAAGCGGCAAAATTATCCGGCGTGGCGAAATTGGAGCTGTTGGCGAACGAGTCGATGAACGCGCTGTTTAGCGCGACCGTGCAGGCCGTCGAAGAAACCATCGTGAATGCGATGGTTGCCGCCGAAACCATGACGGGGATCGATAATCATAAAGTCCTCGCGATTCCGCACAAACCGCTGCAACAGATTTTGAAAAAATATAATCGCTTGATCGAAACGAGCAACAAAAAGTAGAAGCATCGGTTTGCAACGAAAAGGGAACCGCAACGAAAAAATGAGCAAACGCGTTTTTAAAATTCTACTGATTTTATTATTGACGTTCTTGAGCTGCACGGAAGAACTGGAATATCCGGAGCAGGCCAAAGCGTTTCATGCGCAATACGCCGGAAGCCGTGAGATTGATTTGCTCTTGCGCTATGGCGTCAAACTGCGCAACCGGACGCTTTATTTGCAGGAGTGCGAGCGCACCCCGGACGACTCCGTCAAAATCTGGGCGATTTACGAAAACTATCCGCTTGATGAGGCAAGCGCAGAAATCAAATTAACCAACTTGAAAATTGCCTTCACACCTTTTGACGATCCGCGCGGCGGCAGAATTATTCCGGAGTACGAAACGATTAATTTTGCCGATACCACCGGCAGCACCGGTCGAACCGCATGGCAAATTCGCGAGATCATCCGCGCCTTCAACCGCCTCGGCATGCGCGAAGTGATTTGCGGCGGGCAGGGCGTGGTTTATCTCGTGCAACCAAAGTTCATGTTGATCCACGTCGCCGACCCCGCGAAAGCACCCGATAGCATCAAAAACATCGCGACAAAATTGGACGAGAACTGGTATTTTGAAATATCGTTCGAGCATCAAGACGAACAACGCCGCAAGTTGAGCACGGCGTTGCGGGAATTTAGAGAGTCGCTGCAATCTCAAAAAAACGATACGACAAAATAAATGTGCGTAAGGAATCTAACCAATGAAAAAAGTATTCTTTTTGTCCGTTATCTTTTTATCTTTGTTCGCTTCGCCGTGTTGGCCGCAGGCGGCGCTGGTTTTTCAAACGGACTTCGGCTTGAAGGACGGGGCGGTGGCCTGCATGAAAGGCGTGGCGTTCGGCGTCGATCCGAATCT
>Ga0247727_10016830_pt1 | contig 11731 bp, 11 predicted proteins | sample WisWelCaveWW1625_FD_202498 | JGI IMG/M metagenome (GOLD analysis project Ga0247727, IMG submission 202498) | Biofilm microbial communities from Wishing Well Cave, Virginia, United States - WW16-25 | ecosystem: Environmental > Aquatic > Deep subsurface > Groundwater > Cave microbial mat | place... | reverse complement strand
CAATTTAGCGTAACCACCAGGCAACACACTAATCAGGATGTCCTTTTTGATATGGACAACATCGACCAAGTCGTCGAGGTCAACTACATCTACCGACGAACAAGGGGGGTCGAGGATAAAGTCGGTAATGCAGACCTTAGCCTGACCAATTATCGTCGTACCGTCATATGCCGTCTCCGCCACACTGATGATGCCATCCGTGACCTTCCCAAAGATCTCCAGTTCAATGTCGTGTATCTTTTGGGTTGGATCAAGAACGGCCACGTCATAATCTACCGTTCCATCCCAGGTCGTGTTCGAGCCAACCACAACATTCAGACCAAAGACCAACCCATGGTGGTCATGTGAGTCTGTGTCCGTAATGAGATAGCTGACTTCTGATGGGAGGGGGAAGTTAGAGGTGAAGTCTCCACCAAAGTCAAAGTTGTAAAAACATTTGTCGCCTTGGAGCATGCCACCCAAGCCATCACAGGTATCAAGCCATGTCGGCGTCGCAACCGCCGGTGCACTTGTGACAACAACCATCATCGCGGCGAAGAGTCCCCGCAACATCATTTCTTTTAATTTCATTTTGATCTCCATTTTGGTTGAAAGTGAAGGTTTTCAAATCCAGACATACGGGGAACACCACCGTATCTCCAAAAATTTAACGCGATGTCTTTCCCTTGCGATTCATGAAGCCCATGCCCAGCAAACCACTTCCCAGCAAAAGGATCGCCGCAGGTTCTGGCACCTGAACAACGACCTGAGATAGCCAACCATCAAGAAACGAAAGCGTCGCAAACCCTGAGTTGCCGCCGTCTAACTTGAGACGATTGACGATATCCACCGACGGATAGCTCAAATTGCTGGTGAACACATCCATGTCACTCAAAAGATACGGAACGGGATTGCTTAACTTGACATAACCGACCAGATTGGCCCCGTCATAAGCCCTTTCTTCAAGTGAACTTGTGCCCGTACCAAAAACCGCCAAGTTCGCGGCCAGATGGATATCCGATATTTCTTGCCCTGCGGACAAGACGGTAACCGTATAGCCGATGGAAAGATCTAACGAGCCGCCTCCTGGAAAGTCGATAAACCCGCCCTGGAACTCCAACCCATGCAACCCTGCCGTGGTGTCTCCGGTGACATTGATATTCGCCGCACTTGGCCCGCCAGACACGTTAGTGTAAAAAAAGTTATCGAAAAGTTTGTCTCCCTCCTGGATAGAGGCACCGGGTACCAATAGATCTTGCAGCGTCATCGTCACCGCCTGGGCTGGAACGGCAACCATCCAGATGGCCAACCCGAAAACCAGACCGCGAAGGGTATTCCACATATTTTCTTTCACCATTTTCTTCATCACTACCTCCCAAAGTTTGTAAGTTGTCGCCAGATCCTATTTGTATTCTTTGTGCCGCCGCGCCAACTTCACGCGTACGCAAAATACTAATACAAATCCTGTGCCAAATATATTTAAAAAAATAATTTATTAAATAACAATAAGTTGATAATTATTAAGCGTGGCACTGGATATGAGAAGTGTCCAGTTTTTTGTGATTAAAATTGGCCAATTTTTGTCAAAAATAATAAATAACATTTAATATCAAAAAGTTATAATAAATAATGCCACTTTTTGACTGTCCAATTTTTTGACAGGAAAAGTATGACTGTCCGTCGAAATTTTAAAAACATAAGTTAACTCATTGAAATAAAAACAATATCGTGGTGATCAAAAAATAACATTCGGGCGTTTCTGGAGCCATATTTTTACTCAGACTGACCGGGGCGGAGCGGTTCGTGGCAGGTTTCGCAGTGGGTGGCGTCGGGGTCGTTTTTTTGGCGACAGTGCGGACAGCTGAGATAGCGGGGCAGGGACGACGGGAACTCGTTGAGGCACCGCTCACACCACGGGGCCTCCCGATCGTTATTGTGACCACATTTTAGACATGTCATGTTCTATTCCACACGTTCTATCATTATCCTGTCGAAGGGCATTCAGAAGATTTATACGAAGCGCCCTATATCTTGTTGTATGTAAGATTTCTCGCTTCGCTCGAAATGACAGTATCGTTTTGGAATCATTGCACTATACCGGGTCATCCAGTCTGAGCGTTCGGATGTAGCGGATGACGGTCCATGCCTCCTGTTCCGAGAGAATCCGGGGAACGAACGAGATCATCCCCGTTCCTGGAATGCCGTATTTGAGGGTCCAGAAGAGTTCCCCGTCGTTGCGGAGCGCGTGAAACATCGGGTCGGTAAAGTCGCGCGGCCTGGGGCGGGTCATCTCGCCTGCGGGGCCGTCGCCGCGGCCCGTTTCGCCATGACAGACGTTGCACGTCCCCTTTCCATAATAGATGGCCCGGCCGAGGGCAACCGAATCGTCCGACGCCGCCACCGGATTTCGAGTCTCCCTCGCCTCTGCGGGGGCGCGGGGTCGCGCCAAGTCGATCTCGCGCGGGACCTCTTCCTCCGGCGCCAGCGCCAATGTGGAGAGGTGGCTTAGGAGCGCCACGATGCCGATGAGGCCGATGACCCCAATGAAAATTCGTATCGGGTGCATGAAGGCTATCGTTGCTTGTTGAGCTGAAGGGTAATTTCGGCGTGGGTAATGGTCTCTTCGATACTTGTCGTGGTGGCGGTGAGTTCCTTGACCCGAAACCGCCCGAAGATCGGATCGCCGATCCCGCCGGTTTCAAGTTTCCCTACCCAGGAAAAAATGCCGGTCTGCCGATCTCCCCCTTTGTGTAAATATCCGACCATATGGATTTCAGCGAGCGCCTTTCGAGCCGCCTCCAGGGCGAGAACTTCCGGCGAATGGGGCGCTGGCTCCTCTATGTCAGGCAGCGGTGGCAATTCGATAATCGTCGAGGGTGGCGGGGGCGGAGGCGGCACCAGAGACTGAAGCGGCGCGAAGATATTTTTTGGGGATGCCGATACGGGAACCTTCGAGAGCAGGTCCAGGCGGAGTTTCATTTTGTCTTCTGCGGGAGCGGCCGACGAGGCGGCGGATTTGTCCTGGGCGGTCTGTGGGATGGGTTGGGGGACGGTCTGGGGCGCGTCACCTGACGTCACCCACCAGAGGGCGACGGCCGCGAGCAGAACCGATAACATGGCCAGTTCCCGCTGTTTCATGCCAGTCGCCTTCCGACGGGAGGTTGTTTTGCCGGATGGCGTTCGGGGACGTCGGCCTTTCGCAGGTAGGCCGCCAGCCGAATCTGCAATCGGACCCGATCACTCTCCGCCTCTCTGTTCGACGCGGTGAGGGTGAGTTGTTCGATGATGAAAAAGAGATCGGATCGCTCCAGCGCGTCGATGAAGTGGCGGGTGTCCAAATAATCCCCCGTCACGTCGAACGAGATCGTGAGGGCGGTCAGCCCCGGCAGGTCGGTCTCTTCGTGGTCGTACGTCACCGACGGAATCGGCAGACGATGCGCCTCCGCCGTCTCCGAAACATAGGCGACCATTTTTGGCAAATCGGTCTGCGTCGGCAGGCGGGCGCGGAAGCGAGTCAGGTCGTCGTCCGCCCGCTTTATCTGTGAAAGGGTGTCGATTTGTCCCTGCTCGCCCTGCCACGCCGCCACTCTGGCATTCAGCACGCCGCGCTGTCCCGACACGAGCGTGAAATGGACATATCCCAACACCGCCACAAGAAAGACGACTGCGATGAACGGTTTGTATTGTGCCGATGGCGTCACGCGGGATTCCCTCCGCCCGCCACGTAGCGAAACCGGATAGAAAATGATCTGACCGTCGCCTCCGGATCGTCGATCTCGGCCTCTTCCCGTTTTTGATCCAGGAGGAACACCTCCGTAAACGACTCGGATTCCTGCATTTGATTCACAAAAGCGGTCAACACTGGGAGGGAGCGCGCCACCCCTTCGAGCACGACAGCATCCCCCTTGGCGTCAGGTTGAATCCGGCGGACGGAGATGTCTTTCGACACATGCCGCTCCAGATCGGCGAGAAACATGCTCCAGGAGAAGGTTTTCTTCTGGATGAGGAGATTGACGGCGGCAATTTCCTCCTGCATCTCCGCCTGTTCTTTCGGGGCGGACGACCGGCCCTGGCGAAGCAGCGTGGTTTGCGCCTCACGAACTTCATCGGAGACTTGTTGTGCGCGAACGTCGAACGCCGCCGTCTCCTGTTGCAGGTGGCGCCATTGGAGCAGATCGGCGCCAATCAACCCCAAAAGGACGAGACAGGCCGCCGCCGTCATCCGGAAAATCTTTCGCCGGTTTGCGACCGCAGGCGATGCCAGATTGATTGAAAATTGAACCATCGCCATTTTCGGTCTCCTCAAGCCGTCGCGGCAGCAACTGCGGCGACAATGCCTGGGGTGATCGATTCGGACTGGAAGACACTGCGCGGATCGAGATGAACCACCGTGAGCCGGATCGATTCCCGCAAGTGCGCGGTCGGCGCGTACTCCGCCCCCGCCGACACCAGAAAATGCGTGAGCGCGCTAATGTCGTGGCCGCTCCCTTCATAGAAGGAGAGCGACGTGGTCAACTCCTCAAGCAGCAGCGCATCCCACGCTTCGGACTCTGGAAAATCCTTGGTGCGGATGAACGCGGGCAGCCCCGCCTCAAAGACAATCAGGGTGAGGGTTTGGTCGAAGATCCGGACGAAGAGGAAATGGCGGGCACCCAGCTTCTCCACCACGGGACGGAACAGATTGCAGACAAAGAGCGACGACGGCCCCACCCGATCAATCTCGATCCCCGTCCCCGTCCCATTGAACGATTCGTATTGCTGCACCACCTCCTGTTTGACCGCCGTGGCCAGCAGCCGGGTGCCAGCGGCATCCCGCGAGAGAATCTGGTGCGAAAAGCGCGCCTCGCCCAACGGATGGAGGAAGGTCTTCTCCATGTGCCACTGGATCAGTTTTTCAAAGTCGGCCAGGCTGTCCGGAATCTGTTTGAGGGTGATGAGAAGGGTACGAACGGCCGTGTCTGGCAGGCTTAACGTCGCGGAGCGAATTTTGGGAGCCCTGCCGAGCAGTGCGCGGGTGTGCCCCTGCCACTTGGCCATATCGGTGATGTTTTTCTCGACCGGCGAGGGACGGCAAAGCCCCGCCGCCAACGCCTCGGTGGCCGTCTTCTCGACGGAAATCGACGCCCCGCGCCGACGGACAACCGCCAGCGCCATCTGCCCCGCCCCCACCGAAATCCCGACCCGATGCCGATCCCACATAACGTCGTTCCCGCATCCCAAAACAGCGCGACGGAAGTGTACACACTTTCTCCGTTCGCACGGGACGCAACAGCTATAGCCGGACTTGTTTGACAGAAAGAATGTGGGGGATGGAGCGGAGGCTGGCGAGGATGTCTGCGGAGGCGGCGACATCAATCCCGACGATGGCCACGGCCCGCCCGCCTGCGCGTTCGCGGCCCAGCTGCATTCGGGAGATGTTGATCTGGTTTTTGGCCAGAATCTGTCCCAGGCCGCCGATGACGCCCGGTTTGTCTTCGTTATTCAGATAAAGCATCGTCCCTTCGGGAATGACCTCCAGCGCGGTGCCGTCAATCTCCACCAGGCGAGGTTCGGACTTGTTAAAAATGGCGCCGGCGACGGTCTTGATCTTCCCCGCCGCCTGCACCGAGATGCGGATCAGCGAGGTGAAGTTGCCCGCGTCGCTGCTTTTGGTTTCGTTGACATCGATGCCGCGCTCTTTGGCAATCGACGGGGCATTGACGGCGTTGACGCCCCCTTCCAGGATCGGATTGAGCAGACCCTTCAGGGCGGCCACCGTCATCGGTGCGGTCTGAATCTCGCCCGCCTCGCCGTGATATTCCATCGTCACCTTTTCCACGCCGCCTTCTATCGTCTGACCGATGAACGAGCCGATGGCCTCGGCCAGGGCCACAAATGGCCGCACCTTCGACATCATGTCGGGGGCCACGGAAGGTAAATTGACGGCGTAGCGGACGACGCCATGCACCAGAAAGTCGACCACCTGCTCGGCGATGGCCAGCGCCACATTTTCCTGCGCCTCAAGCGTGGCGGCACCCAGGTGCGGCGTGCAGACAAAGTTATCAAGCGCCAGGAGCGGGTGCGCGGGATCAACCGGTTCCTTTTCAAAAACATCAAACGCCGCCGCCACCACCTGGCCCGACTGCATTGCGGAAAGCAGATCGGTCTCGTTGACCATGCCGCCACGGGCGCAGTTGATGAGCCGCACGCCGGGCTTCATCTTGGCAATGGCCGCTGCGTTAATGAGATGTTTGGTTTCCGGCGTCAGCGGCGCGTGGATCGTGATGATGTCCGAACGGGAATAGAGGGTGTCGAGATCGACCATTTGGACGCCCATCTTCGCGGCATTTTCGGCAGAGAGATAGGCGTCGTTACCCAGCACCGTCATCGACATTCCCTGGGCGAGTTTGGCGACGTAGCTACCGATCTGCCCCAGCCCGATGACGCCGAGCGTCTTGTTGAAAAACTCCATCCCCATGAAACGGTTCTTCTCCCACTTGCCCGACTTGACCGAGGCGTTGGCCTGCGGCACCTGACGCGCCATCGCATACATGAGGGCAACCGTGTGCTCGGCCGTGGTGACCGTGTTGCCGCCCGGGGTGTTCATCACGACGATGCCGCGCGCGGTGGCGGCGGGGAGATCGACATTGTCGAGACCCGATCCTGCCCGCCCGACAACCTTCAGATTCTTTGCCGCCGCGATGACCTCTTTGGTTACCTTCGTGGCGCTGCGAATAATCAAGCCGTCGTAGTTGGGTATCTCTTCGATGAGCTGTGCGGGCGTGAGTTTCGTCTTCACGTCCACCGAAAGCCCCGCCTTCGACAAAATATCAATCCCCTGCTGGGAAATGGCATCACTCACTAAAACTTTCATAACGTCTCCTTAAATTAAAAGGGGCTTCATCCTTCGCGTAGGGCACGGCCTGCCGTGTCCCTACAATCGGGTCTCGCTCCCCGGCATTCCAAAAATCTATAGGGAGGACCGCCCCACCGACTTGGCCCGTCGCGCTGCATCAAGCGCCAAGTAGAGAAGGAATCCCGTCTCCACTACGAGGACTAAAGCAACGACGAAAGTCATGGTTCAATCTTGGCCATGGGCGACTACTTCTTCAGCAGGATTTCCTGGGCGATGCCGACGCCGGTGCCGAGTTTGAGCGGGTGGCCCATCCCCTTGAGCACCATCTCCACCGCAGCGACCGCGGTGATAATGTCGAACGTATCGACGTAACCCATCGTGGCGATTCGGAAGACCTTGCCTTTGAGGTGGTCCTGTCCGCCCGCCGCCGTGATGCCGTATTTAGTCCGCAGATCTTTATAAATCGTCTGGCCATCGTAGCCTTCGGGCGACGAGACAGCCGTCACGGAGTCGCTGGGACATTCTTTGGGATAGAGCGAAAGCCCCAGGCCCTTCATCGCCTCCTGACAGGCCCGGGCCAGCAGCCGGTGCCGCGAGAAGATGTTTTGCAACCCTTCTTCCTTCAACATCGACAGCGACTGATCCAGGCCGACAATCAAGGAGACCGCCGCCGTAAAGGCCGTCTGGTTCTTGGAAAGGGCGTCCCGCTCTTTTTTGAAGTTGAAATAGAACTTGGCGTTTTTGGCCGTCTCACCCTGCCGCCACGCCTTTTCCGACACCGACACAAACGCGAGACCGGGCGGCAGCGCCAGCGCCTTTTGGGAGCCGGTGACGACCACGTCGAGGCCCCATTCGTCGGTGCGAATGTCAAACACCCCCATCGCCGAGACGGCATCGACCACCATTAGGCAGTTTTCGTAGTTGCGGACGACGGCGGCAATCTCTTTAATCGGATGGGCAACGCCGGTGGAGGTCTCCGACGCCTGCGTGAAGACGGCCCGGATGTCGGGGTTGGCCTGGAGCGCCGCCTCAATGGCTGCGGGCTTCGCGGCGTAACCCCATTCGACCTTGATCTCTTCGACTTTCACGCCATACGCTTGGCAGATTTTTCCCCATCGTTCGCCGAACTTGCCGCCGTTGACCACCAGCGCCTTGTCGCCGGGCGAGAGGAAGTTGGTCACCGAACCTTCCATGCCGCCCGTGCCGGTGGATGCAAGGATGAGGACGTCGTTCTGCGTCTGAAAAAGCCACTTGAGGTCCGCTTTGACGCGGCCTAAAAGGGTAACAAATTCAGGGGCACGGTGGTGAATGATCGGCTGGGCCATCGAGAGCAGGACCTGGGAGGAAACCTGCGTCGGCCCCGGCGCCAAGAGGTATTTTTTCATCAATTCTCCTTACGTTAAAGTTGTTAAACCGCGACGGGGATTCCCCCCGCACCCACAGGGATCGGACGCTATCACAGCAAAATGAAGAGGGTCAAGGAAGGTATCTCCAAGGCACTTCTATCAATCTCCTGAATGCCATTCGACAGGCTCATGGTGAGCGGCGATGTCATTGATGCCGCTCGTGGTGAGCCTGTCGAACCATGAGCGGAATCGAATGGTATAGAAGTGCCCTCCATCTCTTTACGCCCCCTTGAGGCCAGATGAAGACCGGACAAATGACGTGCGACAGAACAGGGCAAATGACGCGCTCCCAACAACGCCCAACAAACCCGTGGAGTCGGCCCAAGCGCGATGCTATACTCCCGCCCTATGACGATCGACTTTTTAACTGGACTAACCCAATTTCAGAACCGCCTGCTGGCACGGGTGCGCGCCTTCGTGGAGGACGACCACGAATTCTTGAACGCCAAAGCGCTGCTCCAGTCGCTGGCCGGCTCCGAATGGCAGATGGACGAATCGGAGTTTGAACACCAGTGCGAGGCGCTCGACCTGCGGGTCATGCCGATCGAAGGCTATGCCCCGGGCAGTGTCGGACACGCCTACCGGACCCTGTTGCAGATGGGAACCTCCTGGCATTGTCGGTATCCGTACTTCGATCTCAGCGGCATGGTTGGCGATCTGCACGATGACGAACCGTCGGGGCCGGAGGGGGTCTCGCTTTGCCTCTCCCGCTTTGTGCAGGTCGTGATGCCGGTCGGCCGGCCGCCGCGCCTCCCCATCTCCCTTCTGAACGGCGGCCCGTTGCCAGGCGGCCAGCGCATCCCATCACACCATCTCGAAGAACTCTGGATGGTCATGGAGCAGCTTCGACAGGAACCCGACACGTCGCTGACGGACCTGCTGCAGCTTCTTCCCGGCCCCGATTTTGCCGTCCCTTGCGTCTGTCACGGCGCCGATGCCGTGCAGTCGTTCTACGCCGACGGCAATGGAGTGCTCCTCCTCCGCGCCCGTATGGAGATTGAACTGTCGGGATGGCGAACGCGCCTCGTCATCACGTCGCTGCCGCCGGGCGTGCTGGTTCAGGAGGCCCTGGCGCAGATTCGGGCGATGGCAACATCGGGCGAGATCGTCCTGTTTCACCTGAAAGACGCCTCGCGGCGGGACCAGGTGCGCATCGTCCTCGACGCCCCAAGGGATTGGCCGCCCGCGCGCCTGCAGGAAGTCCTGTTTCGCCAGGCCGCGTTTTCCATCACCGTTCCCGCCGTTCTTTCTGAATGGGGTGGCGGGCTGATGTCACACCTGAAGGCGGCGATCGCGCAGTGCAGTTCGGCCTGGGATCGGAAGGACGGTGAACCGGTGGAGCATGTTCCGACGCTGCGGGAGATACAGCGAACGGGCGGCTATAAAAGTCCGTTACGCGATTTGATCGACCCGCGCCGCAGCCGGGTACTCGACATGTAGCGCACGCCATTAAACGGGAGGCAGCGCAATGAAACGGATCATTTACGTCGTGGTGTTATTGGGTTTACTGGCGCCGCCCGTTCTGTTGCGGGCGGAGAAATCGAAAGCGACTCCGGAGACGAAGAAGATGGAAAAGAAAAATGATGGCACGGGGCAGGAAGTCGTCAATCCGAGCGGATTGAAATATGTCGATCACGTCATGGGAACCGGCGCGTCGCCCCAAAAGGGACAGCAGGTGAGCGTCCATTACACCGGACGCCTGACGGATGGAAAGAAGTTCGATAGCTCGCACGACCGGAACCAGCCATTTCAATTTCAGATCGGCGCAGGGCAGGTCATCCGAGGATGGGACGAAGGAATCGCCACAATGAAAATTGGCGGAAAGCGAACGCTCACCATCCCGCCCGATCTCGGTTACGGCACCGCCGGTTTCCCCGGTGCCATTCCGCCCAATGCCACGCTGCTCTTCGACGTGGAGCTCCTCGGCGTTCAGTAAACGGTTGCCATCCGCGTCAACCGCCATTTCTGGCACGGGATGTTTGTGATATGTTCCACGAAACTTTTTCGGGGTGTAGCGCAGCCTGGTAGCGCACCTGCTTTGGGAGCAGGGAGTCGGAGGTTCAAATCCTCTCACCCCGACCATCTTTCTTGCGCGCAGGAAGAGAATGAGTACAAAAGAAATAGGGAATAAGGCGGGGTATTTCAATCTGTTCCTCCTGGCCAGTTTCGTCTGGATGTGGTACGTGGCGCCTGCTGTGGCAGAAGAGCAGGAGATGGGAACGCTTACCCCTGTTTTCGATGTCTACATGCCAGGCCCTGCTGGAAAAACGCTGACCAATCCCTCCGGATGGGGCGCCTTTGGGAACACGCTGTTTGTTGGGGCAGGGATCACAGCGCCACAGACTTATACAGACAAGAGCGACGGCGCAGCGGGTGTTGGCTTTGGCATCGGCCATCCCGCAAGAAATGTGGGGCTACAGGTCGTCGCCATCCTCAACGACCTGTCCGAGCAAGACGACATCTCTTTCAATGTCACCCTCCACCGCTCCATCGGACGAGGGACCTCGATGTCGATCGGAGCCGAACATCTCTTTCAAGACGAAGATGAGTATGGGCGGCCCAGTTACTACATTGCGCTCGGCCATGCCTCCCAAAATGTTCGCTCGAAAACCGCCGGTATCTCCCGGCTGCATACGAGCCTGGGGGTTGGAAGTGGGCGCTTTGCGCATAAAACACTCCGGGATGAAGCGCACGGACGCGGGGGAAGCGGAACGTCTCTCTTCGGGGCGTTGTCATACGAGGTTTTTGAACGGACGAACGTCATCCTGGAGTGGAGCGGGATCAACCTCAACGCAGGCGTTTCGTTCGTTCCATTTAACCGGATTCCACTCGGTATCATGCTGGGCGCCGCCGATCTGACCGATAACTCCGGCGACCGGGTTCGATTTATCGGAGGCTTGGGGTTGGCGTATCAATTGTAGAGGAAGGTTGAAAGATGCTAACGGTTCGATACGCGCTGGTTCTACTTTTAATTGCTTCCTCCCAATCTGCGCTGGCGGAAGAGATTGGATCGGTGACGATTGTCCAGAATCAGGCGTCGGTCCTGCACAAAGGGGTGGCACAGCCGGTTTCTGTCGAGAAAGGGGCGGGGGTTTTCTTTGAAGACACCTATCAGACCCAGCAAAAATCAAAAGTTCAAATCCTTTTCAAAGATAATACAACGCTCAACATCACCGAGAAGTCTAAAATCCAAATCACCGAATATGTTTACGACCCATCCAAAGGGGTCCGTCGTGGCGTGCTGCAGGTGTTGGAGGGAACCGTCAGGGCGGTGGTCGAAAAGTTGTTCGGAAGTGGCTCGAAGTTTGAAATCCACACCCCAAGTGCGGTTGCGGCGGCCCGTGGAACCGATTTCATCGTCGCGGTCGCCACGGTCGATAGCCTCCCCGTCACCACGATCAGCACCCTGGAGGGGGTGGTGGATGTCTCTAGTTCAGATGCCAGTATCGTTGGCACGGTTCGTCTTGAAGAAGGCCACTTTACGATTGTTCGGATGGGACGCCCCCCAACC
>Ga0247727_10016829_pt1 | contig 11731 bp, 9 predicted proteins | sample WisWelCaveWW1625_FD_202498 | JGI IMG/M metagenome (GOLD analysis project Ga0247727, IMG submission 202498) | Biofilm microbial communities from Wishing Well Cave, Virginia, United States - WW16-25 | ecosystem: Environmental > Aquatic > Deep subsurface > Groundwater > Cave microbial mat | place... | reverse complement strand
CGAGGACCGCGCCCACCTCCGAGAGATTGTCGTCGCCGGCGAGCCCAAGACGGGGCGCTTGTTCTGGGACGATTGGTTGAGCTCCCAGCCGGCGCAGTTAGAGGCTGCGCCCACCAATAAGGACGAAATTGCATTTTGGCTGTGGACCTCCGGAAGCACGGGCCCCCCCAAAGCCGCCCTCCATCGACACCGCGACTGGATCTACTGCTGCCGCTATTACGCCCAGGGAGTTTTGGGAATCACGCCCCAGGACCTCACGTTTTCCTCTTCCAAGCTCTACCACGCCTATGGGCTGGGAAACTCCCTGCTGTTTCCTTTCCACGCTGGCGCCACAACGGTACTCTCGGCCGCCCACCCGTCGGCCAGCCAGCTATTGCGGCAGGCGCAACAGTTCCGCCCAACCCTGTTTTTTTCCGTGCCCACCTTTTATGCGGCCATGCTCCAGGAAACGGATCGAGACAATTCCTACGACCTGTCGTCGGTCCGGCTGGCAGTCTCGGCTGCCGAGCCGCTGCCCGCCGGGATCTATCACCGCTGGCGTGAGCGCTTCGGCTCCGAAATCCTCGACGGGGTGGGCTCGACCGAAGCTCTGCACATTTACATCTCGTCGCGGCCGGGGCAAAGCAAACCCGGCAGCGCGGGCCGGCCCGTCGCCGGCTACCACCTCCGCATCACCGGCGAACAGGGGGATCTGGTTCCGCAAGGAGAGGTCGGCGACCTCTGGGTAAAGGGAGACAGCATCGCGCCTGGTTACTGGAATCGTCCGGAGTTGAGCCGCCAGCGCATGCAAGGCGAGTGGTTCTTCACAGGCGATAAGTTTTTCCAGGATGCGGACGGCTATCTCTGGTATGCCGGCCGCGCCGACGACATGTTTCGCGTCAGCGGCCAGTGGGTCTCCCCCATCGAGGTGGAGAACACCCTCATCGAGCACCCCGCCGTGCTGGAGTCGGCCGTCGTGCCCTACCAGGACGAAAACCGGCTGCTCAAGCCGAAGGCCTATGTCGTGCTAAAACCAGGACAAACGGAAGGCGAAGAACTGGCCCGCGAGCTGCAAGCCTTCGTCAAAGCCCGAATCTCGCCTTACAAATATCCCCGCCGGATCGAGTTCACCGCCTCCCTCCCCAAGACTTCCACTGGCAAAATCCAGCGTTTCCAATTGCGGTTGCCTGAAAACCCCGCTTGATGCCCCGTTAGCCCCAATACTGTTCACTTAAGGCAGCTCCGAAGTGGGACAGGCCTCCTGGCCTGTCATTCCGATGTGCAGGACGCGCTTGACCACCGCCATCGTTCCGCTCTCTCCACCAACCCTGCTGCCACCGGATTCTCCTCGATATACCGAACTATCTTTTCCAACTCCTCCGGCCCCCGCACCCAATGATCGAAGGATTCGTCCTGCCAAAACGGCCGGCGAGCCACACGTTCATCCAGGAGCCATGGGGGGCCGGGCCCAGAGGGCGCCCCGGCTCGATCCAATTCCCGAACCATGACTGCGAATGCTTGCCCCGCAGACTGGTTCTTCCAGATCGCAACGGTCCTTGGGAACGATCCGTGCAAACGCCAGGAGACAGGCCAGGAGGCCTGTCCCACTCTAGGTGAACAGTATTGCCGTTAGCCCACGTCCGCCGAGGGAGAGGTAGGCGGATAGTGCCGCATCAGCCAGCCGGTGATCAGGCGAAACGCTTCCTGCGGGTCGTCGGCATAATTGAACAAGGCGCGGTCCTGGGCGGTGATCATACCCCGCTGCTGCATGCGGTCGAAACGGAAGATCTCGTCCCAATATTTCCGGCCATATACCAGCACCAGCATCTTTTTGGAGAATTTCCCCGTCTGCACCAGGGTGAGAATCTCCATCAGCTCATCGCAGGTTCCATAGCCTCCGGGAAAGACAATCAAGGCCTTGGCCAGGTAGGCAAACCAGTACTTGCGCATGAAGAAGTAGTGAAACTCGAAGCTGAGCGAGGGCGTGATATAGGCATTAGGCACCTGCTCGGTGGGCAGGCTGATGTTGAGGCCGATCGACCGGCCCCCGGCCTCGGCGGCGCCCCGGTTGGCGGCCTCCATAATTCCCGGCCCGCCGCCCGAGCAGACCACAAAGCGGGCCGGGCGCCTCGACAGGGATGCGGACCACTGGGTCAGCAGCCGGGCCAGTTCCCGAGCATCTTCGTAATAGGCGCTGTTGGCCAGGTTTTGCCGGGCCGCCCGCCGGGCGGCTGGCCCGCCAGCCTCTTGCACCATTTGCAGAGCCGTTTCCCGATCGCACACGCGGGCCGAGCCGAAAAAGACAATCGTGTCGCGGATATTCTCCTGGCGAAAGCGCGTGAGAGGCTCCATATATTCGGCCAGCATCCGCAGCGTGCGTCCGTGCCGGCTGTTGAGGAAGGCCCGGTTGTTGTAAGCCTTTTCGAGAATGTGAGTCATAGTGCGCAAACCGAAACCAAAGTGGCCGGCCTCATTCGGGAACCAATTGCAGAATCATCCCCGTGTCGGTCGCCACCCACGCCTGGGTGGGCCCGGGCGTAGACAGCACCGCCCGGCGCGCCTCGGCGCGGTAGTCCACCGGCATTTCCGTCCAGCGGATCAGGTCGCTCGATTGCAGCACAATCAACCGGCCGGGAATAGCCGGAAACGGAGTTCGGCCCTCTTGATCAATGGCCACAGCCAGAGCGCGCTGGGGGCCCAGAAAGGCAATGTCGGTCACCCAGCGATGGCTGTTCTGGTAGACCGGCTTCAGCTGCAGGGTTGCCGGATTCAGGGTATAAATCCCTGAAGGAGCTGTCAACGAGTCCGGACGGTGGATCAGCGCGAGCGCCGAACCCGCCGGAGAGATCCGCACCCGGATGATCTCGCCCTGGTCGCGAAGGAGAGTGAAATTCCAATCTTTGCCCCCCGCGGCGGTGTGGAGCACAATCCCGGTAGTGGGCCGCATCCCCAGCGGCGCCCGTTCCGGTTCCATCCACACCGGAAAGCGCTCGGGGGGGCCAGCGGGCCGGCTCCAGCCGGTGAGCAGGACGACCCCCTCCGGCGAGAAGGCGGCCCACGTGTAAGGCGATCTCTCCTCGGGAAGCTCAGGTCGCCGGGAGATGGCAAGAAGTTGCCAGCTCCGCCCGCCGTCCACGGTCGAGTAAACCTGTTTTCGCGCGCACAACAGCCAGCCCCGCGCTTCATCCTGAAAAAAAATCCGCAGCGGCGCCGCGCGCACGCCATCGATCTTGGCCGGCGCCCAGGACCGTCCGGCCTCGGTGGTCTTGAACAGGCGGCCATTGCGGCTCACCATCCACCCGGCCGCTTCATGAAGAAAGAAGAGCGAGATCCCCGGTTCGGGAATGGGAACCAAATCCCAACCGCTCCCCTCATCCCGGCTCCTCAACACGACCGGTTTGCGCCGCCTCTCCTCGACCACCGCCCCCAATGCCACGCCCTGTCGCGGCGAAGGAAACTCGAGATCGCTCAGGCTGAGAGAGGAATCGTTTTTATCGTAGTAATACTTCACCGCCCATCGCTCAGGGCGGATCGGTGTCGCGCAAAATAAGACGAGCGCAGGCGCCACGGCCCACGGCAGTGAACAACGCATGTGCGGGATTAACCGAGCCAGTGTATCACGGCCCGATTCCTGCCGCACGCTCCCCGGGCAACCCGGTCAGGCCGGCCGCTTGACCAGCGCGCCGAACAGGCTCCCTTGCGCCGGGGCGTTCCGGGAGATGCTCCCCAGCTCCGGATAGGCGTCGAGGAGATCGGGCGGCGTCTCGACCGGCTCGCCAAGCAACAGGTGGATCAACTGCAAGCCGTTCGCCGCCGCTTTGCCTTGGTAGTGGTTATTGGTAATGACGTAGGTCGAGCGCGTCTGGCCGGACACCTGCTCGATCCGGCTCCTCCACTCTTTCAGCTCCCCGATCGAGTAGAGATAGTTGTACCGCTGGGCCACGTCGTCCCCGTTGAACCAATGCTCGTAGTTGCGCCCGTGCAGCCGGATGTAGCCGATGGGCGAGGTCGCCAAGGCGGTGGGAGGCAGCGCGTGAGCGTACTGCGGCTGGTCGATGTTGCAAAAACCGATCCCCAGGTCGAGGAACACCCGAATCGCTTCATCCGCGCTCCAGCCGGCGTGGCGCATCTCGGCCACCAGCGCGTACTCGCCAAAGCTCTGCCGCAATCGCCCCAGGTGCTCCCGGTTCTCCCGTGTGTATTTGTACGACCAGGGGAATTGCATCAACACGCAGCCCAACCGGCCTGCTTCGGCCAGCGGCGCCAATCCCTCTTTGTACTGCCGGATATCGGCCGCATCCAGCTTCCCTTCATGGGTGAAGTTTCGATACAGCTTGGCCGTGAACAGGAAACGGGGGTTGAACTCCACCCTCCGCACCCACAACCGGGACACCTCGGCCCGCAACGGGCGATAGAAGGAGGTGTTGATCTCGATCGTGTCGAAATACCGCGCCAGAAAGGCCGCCTCGTGAAAATTCCGGGGACGAACCTCGGGATAGACTTTCTTCTTCCAGTCCGGGTAGGACCACCCGGCCGGGCCCACGCGAATCTGGCTGCTCGGCGGCAAGGGTCCCTCTTTGCTTTTTCTTCGCCTACCATCTTACCTCCCCCCGCCGCTTTAAGTCAAGAAAAAAACTCTCGCCTGGCTGTAACTGGCCGCCCGGTTCTCGCGCCTGAACGTCAAATCCCCGTTACATAAGGCGGGCGCACTCACCCCAAAGACCTATCCATGCGCCCGCCTGGTTTTCCGTCCCAGACCAGTGCCCGCGCCGTACTCAGAACCCCCAGCGCAGGCTCGTATAACCGAGGTGAGCGTGGTAGTTTTGGAGGCCGGAAAACCTTTCCGCGTATTTGTAGAATTGCCAGCCGGCGTTCCAGGATATCTTCTCGTGCAGGATCAGCGTCAACCGGGCCTGCGGCGACTGGTAGCTGAGAGGATAGGCGTTGACGAGGTCAGCGCCGTCAAATTGCAGGTTGGGGTAGCTGGAGGCAAACGGGATCGCCGGTCCTCGCCGGTTGCTCCCCTCCGCCGTATCTTTGACGATCAGGTAACCCAGAGAAAGCGCGACATTCTTGCGCAGGTCCACCCGCAGCGTTCCGTGCGCGTGATGGAGATTGGTCTGGTATAGACTCCGCCGCGCGGCGACCAAGGGCAGGCCGGGCGCCGGGAAATTTAAGATCCCCGAGGCCGTGTCCAGAGCGAGCCTCGCGTAGCCGGCATCGAGCGCCACGCGGCGGGGCGGCGCCCAGGCGACGCTCGCCGAATACTGCCGGCTTTCGTAGCTGTGAACCGGCGCCGGACCGCCTTCCAGGCCCGCCAGGATCGGTGGAGCGCTGTTCCTGTTGTAGTAGGTCTTGAAGCTTCCCGTCACCACCCAGGCCTTGTGCTTCCACTGGGCTTTTACGGTCTCGGCGTGGAAGTGTTTTTCACTGACCGGCGTGAAGGGGCGATCCGCCCGGCCGTACTCGATATCAAACAGCAACGTCAGAGGCGGCCTCGGCCGCAGCCGCACACCCGCCAGGCCGGCGTGGGTCGCGTTGTCGAAACTGTACAGCGGGGCATCCGGAAAACTGTCCCGGCTCTCGATGCGGCGGGTGGAGTAGTGATAGCCCGCATAGAGCCCCACCTTCTTGGACAGACGAAAATTCAAGTCGCTGGCATTGGCAATCAGCCGGATTCTCAGAAGGTTGAAAAAATGCGTGTCCACCCCCGGGTCCCGGGGATCGATGGGCTGGCGCACCTCCAGGAACGAGGAATCGCCGTTGATGCGCGTCAGGTTGACCGAGGTGGTATTGGAAAGCGTCCATCGCTCGCCCGGCTGGTAGCTCACCGTCAGATCGCCGGTTCCCTGGTTGCGGCGCGCGCGGCCCACCACGAAAGCTTGCCGGGTTACCGCCACCCCGCTCACCGGGTTCAGCGAGGAGATGCTTTCATCCAGCACGAAGCTGCGATCGCCCCCCGCGTATACAAACCGGCCGTTGACCGAAAAGCTCCGGTTGGCATCGGTATGAACGTTGAACCGCGTGAACGGCGTCCGCCCGCTCACCGGATCCGCGCGGCGCAGGCCTGCGGGAAGAAGCCCGGCGGTCTCGGCCGTGGCCTGCGAATGCCGCGTCTCCTCCTGGTAATCATCCCATCCCTGCAGGAACGAATACTTGATCCCCCACCCCGTCACGTTGGCTCCGGCTCGCCAGACATGATTCCGCCGGCGAACATCATCGGCAAACACGAAAAATCGTTCGCGGGGAAAGGCCTCCTCCCGCCGCACGTCGATGTTTTCCGAGCTGATCGCCGGCCCGCTCTGGTTGTTGCGCTCGAATCCCAGCAGCAACTGCACCCTCGACTGCGGAAACAGGGTCAGATCGTAGTTCTGAACGGTGCGCTCGGTGTTCTGTCGATGCTCGCCGCTGGACAGGGACAGCAGTTGATTGGAGTAGCGGACGATGCGAAAACCCAGGTCCAGGCGGAAGAACCGGTTCTTCTCCAACCGCAGGCTGTTGGCCTGATAGGGATCACCGCCCGAGCCCGAGGTGGCAATGACGATCTCATCGAAGTAACGACCATGCCCGTCGCCCGAATGCAGCCGCAACAGTCCCTCCAGCAACCTCAAGCCGTTATCGTGATTGATCGTGGAACGGTACATCTGCCGGTTGCCGGCCACGAATACCGAGCGATAACCCAGTTCGTAGGAATTGAAGATTCTGTAGGTGCCCAGGCGTTGGTAGGAATCCTGTGCCGCCGCTGCCAGCGGGAAAAACAATGCGAGGACCGCGAGAACAGCCATCATCGCTGGAACCGCCGATCGACATTCGAGCCGTGAATGCGGACGTGGCACGTTACGCAATTCTGGAACCGCGGCTCTTCCAGCCGGTGGAAGGAAGTGATCGGTTGCGGCACCCCGAAGCCGCTCCTGCCGAATCCCTCCCTGCCGGTATGGCATTCCAGGCACATGGTGAAAACCGCCGGCCGCTTGAGCAACCTCGGGTTGCTGCTGCCATGCGGCAGGTGGCACGCCTCGCAACCCTCCACCTGCACCGGAGGATGCTCGAAGACAAACGGCCCGCGCTTGTCGGTGTGGCACTTCAGACAAGCCTGGTCATTGCCGTACGATTCGGCAACCAGCCGCGGCCTTCCGCCTGCCCGCCAGCTCGGAGGAAAGCCCCCATGGGGGTTGTGGCAATCGGTGCAGTTCATGGCGCCCTCGTTCACCCGGTGCCGGAAAGGCATCTCGAACTGGGCCTTCGTTTCCCCGTGGCAGGAATAACACAGATCTTTCTGCTGCTTGGCCAGCAGGTATTTCGGCGTCGGCGAGCGATGGATGGAATGGCAGTCCGTACAGGCCACATCGTTGGTAGAGTGCGTCGAGCGGCGAATGTTGGCGCGGGTGAAGTCTTTGGCGTGGCAGCTCAGGCACAGATCGAGCGCTTCCTTGGGCGGGCGGCCCCCGATGCGGTTGATTTTGTTTGTGTCGCCGTTCCCCTCAACATGGGCTTGCCCGGGGCCGTGGCATCCTTCACACCCGAAAGTGCGCTCCACCGGCCGGGCCGAGACAATGGTCTTGAAATGCGCGTTTCGCAAGAACCTGCCCCAGAGATCAGGGTGGCACACCTGGCAGGTGGCGTCGCTGGCGTAGCCGGGTCCGCCCGTTGGCTGCGCCGCCAGAGGCCCCAGGACGAGACACACAATGACAATCTGCCATCCGAACCACGTCCACATTGTTTGCCCCTAAGGCCAGAATACACACCCTGACGCGAGGGCTGCAACAGAGCCCCCTTGCGGAGCAGGAAATGTTACAGTCTTTAGGGGATCGGGAAACCCACACCGCGGAGGGACGCCATGAACAACCATCTCACCCGCCGGGAATTTGTCGCCCTGACCGGCGCCGCGCTCCGGCCCAGCGAACAGGGCTCCCTGGCGGCGCAGGTGTGCCTGTTTTCGAAACATCTGCCAGAACTCAACTATCCGCAACTGGCCGCCACTCTGAAAGAGCTGGGATTTTCGGCCGTCGACCTCACCGTGCGGCCCGGCGGACACGTGCTGCCCGAGCGGGTGGTGGAAGATCTGCCGCGGGCCGCCGCCGCCCTGGGCGAGAAGGGGATCGGGCTCCCCATGATCTCCACCGGACTGACCTCGGCCGCCGATCCGGCCGCCGCCCCGACGCTGACGACCGCCGCCCGACTGGGTATTCCTTATTACAAGTTAGGGTATTACCGCTACAGTAAACTCCCGGCCTTGCAGTCAGCCCTCGACCGCGCGCGCGAGGATCTCAGCGGCCTGCTCCCCCTGGGCCGCCAGGCGGGCATCCAGGCCGGCTTCCACAACCACTCCGGAACCTACATCGGGGCCGCCGTCTGGGACGCCTGGGAGATCGTCCGCCCGCTGGATCCCCGCTGGGTCGGCTTCTACTTCGACCCCTGCCACGCCACCATCGAAGGGGGGCTGGCCGGCTGGAACATCGGCTTCCACCGCCTCGCCGACCGCCTCAAAATGGTCGCCGTCAAGGATTTTTTCTGGGAGAAGGTGAAGGGAAAATGGGTCGCCCAACAATGCCCCTTGGGCGAGGGGATGGTCGATTGGAAGACCTGCTTTCAGCAACTCTCCGCGATCCGCTTTCAGGGTCCCCTCTCCCTGCACATCGAGTATGAGATCCCCGGCGCCACCGCCGCCGAAAAACGCCAGAACAACCTCAAGGCCATCGCCCGCGACTTCCAGGTTCTAAAAGCCAGGCTGCGCGAAACTGCGGCATGAACAAATCGATCTTGCGGCAACAACTCCCCCCCTCACTCCACCTCGGCCAGCGTCTCCCCGCCCGCTACCGCTGCCCCTTCCTTGGCGTGCAGCGCCGCCACCCGGCCGGCTTTGGGCGAGCGGATCTGGTTCTGCATCTTCATCGCCTCCACCACCACCAGGCCTTGCCCGGCGGCGACCTGCTCGCCCTCCCCAGCCAGTACGCGAATCACCCGGCCCGGCATCGGCGAGGTGACCCGCTGCCGGCCCGCCGCCTGAATCGCCCCTCGCGTCCGCGGCAGCCGCCGGGGATCTTCCACCACAATGCTGTAGCGTCGTCCGTTCACCGCCGCTGAAAGATCCTCCCCGTCCCGCTCCAGCCGCACTTCGAAGTTCCGGCCTTCTACCAGAACCGAGTACACCCCCGGCGCCACCTCTCGCACATCTGCCTGCACGGGATCGGAATCAATCTTGTAGGCGCCGCTGCCGTCCTTCTCCAGTGTGCGGGTTTTCCCGTCGATGAGGAGGTCGAGCTTCATCGCAACAGATTCTTGCGGCCCTCGATCTTCCATTTCGAGGCCGGCGCCCCGTCCGCATCCCTGTGCGTGGGCCCCGATCCGGACCAATAGGCCGCCGCTGCCAGCGCCGCCGCCTGCTCCTCTGCGGGAACGCCCTCCGTGGCCGAGGCCTGCCTGTCCATCATGCGCTCGATGAACCCGGTGTCCAGCCGTCCCTGTTGAAATTCTCCGCTCTCCATAATGCGGCCTAAAAAGCCCAGGTTGGTCTTGATTCCGCTGATGTGATACTCCGCCAGCGCCCGCTTCATCCGGGCCACCGCCTGGCTCCGGTCCGGCGCCCAGACCGCCAGTTTGGCGAGCAACGGATCATATTCCAGCGGCACGATCCAGCCGGCGCAGACGCCGGAATCCACCCGCACCCCGGGCCCGGATGGTTCGTCGAGGCTCCGTATCTCCCCCGGCGAGGGAAGGAAATTGTGGTCGGCGTCTTCCGCGTAAATGCGGCACTCGATAGCCGCCCCGCGCCACTCCATCTCTTCCTGCCGAAATGCCAGTTTTTCCCCGGCCGCGATGCGGATTTGCTCCTTGACCAGGTCGACCCCGGTAACCAGTTCGGTCACCGGGTGCTCGACTTGCAGCCGCGTGTTCATCTCCAGGAAATAAAAGCGGCGGTCGGCATCCACCAGAAATTCCACCGTGCCCGCATTGTAGTAGCCGGCGGCGCGAGCCGCCAGCACTGCTGTCTCCCCCATCGCCCGCCTCAGTTCCGGATGCGCTGTCACCAGTGGGGAAGGGCATTCCTCGACAACCTTTTGATGGCGGCGCTGCAGCGAGCATTCGCGCTCCCCCAGGTGGATGAGCCCGCCGTGCCGGTCCCCCAGGATCTGGATTTCGACATGCCGCGGAGCGGGCAGAAATTTTTCCAGATACACCCGGCCATCGCCAAAGGCCCGCTCCGCTTCGCTGGAGGCCTCGCGCAATGCCGCCGGCAAGTCTTTTTCTTCCGCCACGACTCGCATGCCTTTGCCCCCACCCCCGGCGACCGCCTTCACCAGGACCGGATAGCCGCAGCGCGCCGCCTGTTTCCGAGCGGCCTCCGGGCCGTCTACCGCACCCGCGCTCCCCGGAACCACCGGCACCCCCGCTGCACTCATCGCCTGCCGGGCTTCGGTCTTCGATCCCATCAACCGCATGGCTCGAGCGCTGGGGCCGATAAAAACCAGCCCCGCCTGCTCGCAAGCCAGCGCCAACTCCGGATTCTCGCTCAGAAAGCCATAGCCAGGATGAATCGCCTCGGACCCGCTCGCCCGCGCCGCCTCCACCATGCGCTCTATCGACAGATAGCTCTCTCGGGAATCCGCCGGGCCGATCGCCCGCGCTTCGTCGGCAATCCGCACATGCAGCGCCGCGCGGTCGGCTTCCGAATACACCGCCACCGCGCGGATGCCCATCTCCCGGCAGGCCCGCATGACCCGAACGGCGATCTCACCCCGATTGGCGATCAGGATTTTGTGGAACATTCCGGGCAGGGGCAGATCTCACGCAGGTGCTCGAACGAGTAAATCCCGCTCGAGTGCCCGTCGTTCCATTTGAACTGCAAGGCGTAGCGCCCGACCGGCTCCACCCCTTCCATCTTCAGGACCTTCTGATACATCGGAAAGGCCGTCTCCCGCTGGCCCGACTTGTGCGCTCCGGTGGTGCAGGAGGCGCAGGGACATCGGTCCCGCAGATACTCCAACCTGTACTGGCTATGGTGCCCGTCTCCCCAATCAATCGTCACCCCCGACGACAACGAGACATCAATATTCTTGGGATCGGAACTCATCTCCAAAATCGCCCCAGACCCAGCCCCGCTACAGCTTGTGGACGCGCTCCACGTCCCGCACCCCGGAGATCCGCCGCATCGCCCCCAGAATCCGCTCCAGTTGCTTCAGGTTTTGGATCGCCAGCGTCAGCTCGATCACCGCGCCGACGCCAGCGTCCGTGCGCGCTTCCACGCTGGCGATGTTGGTGTTGTCGTCCGAAAGGATGCTGGTCAAATCGTTCAGCAGGCCTGGACGGTCGTCGGTGTGGATGGTCAGCCGGACCGGATAAGTCGCCTCCGAAGTCTTCGCCCACTCAACTTCGATGCGCCGCTCGGCCTCGTAAATCAAATTCTCCACATTGGGACAGGTCTTGGAGTGCACCGCCACGCCTTTTCCGCGGGTTACATACCCCACGATCGGCTCGCCCTTGATCGGATTGCAGCACCTGGCCCGGTACACCAGCAGGTCGTCAATCCCCTGGACCTTGAGAGCGGCGTCCCCCTCGCCAGCAGCCGGCTCGCCGGCCCTTTGACGGATTTCCGTTTCCGCCGGTTGGGCCGCTTCCGGCAGGGGCGCCAGCTTGCCCAGCACCTGCCGCGCCGAAAACTTGCCGTACCCCAGCGCGGCCACCAGGTCCTCCATCTGGCTGCAGCCGTATTCTCCGGCCACGCGCTCCAGAGCCTCCGGAGCCACCTTTTTCA